>JAEEGK010016478.1_pt1 | contig 16240 bp, 9 predicted proteins | sample 8958771 | NCBI WGS metagenome assembly JAEEGK01 (sample SAMN16246547, study PRJNA631951) | gut metagenome | biome: gut microbiome; feature: rumen; material: SC-attached | host: Bos | place: Iran: Karaj | collected 2018-10
CATGAATACGGTGAAGGCCATACCGCCCGTGATGATGAACGTCAGAAGCGTCATATCCTGATTCGTCAGACACTGGATCCCAAGCTAACATATTATATCCGTTTCAAGTCCGTACTTGATACTGACAAGAAGGAGTTGTACCTCGATTACTTCGAGTGGTGTCCGAAGGAAATCTATGATAATCCTGAGAAACCTGAGGATATCTGGTAATTCTATCATAAGACAATAATGTAAAAGCTTTGCAGGATAATATCCGTAGCAAAGCTTTTACTCCTTTATAAAGCGTATAATTATAAACCTGTCAACCCCATGAAGAAAGTATTCTTATCTGTTATGTCTCTTTTTGCAGTCGCTCTTCTATCTGCAAAGGATATCTATGTTAATTCACCCGGTACTACATTGCTGCTGAAGGCAGAAGCGGGTTTGCCTTTACATGTCAGCTATTATGGTGAACGTGTTGCAGACGCAGAACAGGTGTACCGTGCCTATAGTCTTTGGGAAGATGCCTATCCTGCTTTTGGACTGGGTAATTATGATATAACGGCTCTCAGTGTTCGCCATGCGGACGGCAATATGTCCACAGAACTGACATATCTGAGTGATGTGGTTACAACCGAAGGTAATTCCACCGTCTATACCATTACCATGAAGGATAAGGTATATGAATTTCTGGTTGATGTGTGCTATAGGACTTATGATAACTGTGATGTTATAGAAACCTGGTCGGTTATCCGTAATAACGAGAAGAAGCCTGTCAGCCTCCTTAAGTATGCCAGCGGTTTTCTGCCAATCCGTCAGGGTAATGTCTGGGTTCAGCATGAACATGGGTCATGGGGCGCTGAGGCACAGGTCTCAGAAGAAGCGCTGAAACCCGGTATCTTTGAGATACATGATCTTACCGGTACTAAGAATGCCTACATGAACCGTCCCAACCTGATGATATCTCTGGATGGCAGGCCGCAGGAGAACTATGGCCGAGTGGTGGGTGCTGCTCTCTGCTGGAGTGGTAACTTCCGTATGACTATTGATACGCAGGGAAAGAAGATCCATCGTTTTGTGGCAGGTATTGATGATACCAACTCACAGTATACACTCAAGAAAGGTGAGACCTTTACAACTCCTGTTCTCGCTCTTACCTATAGTAATGAGGGCTTGGGCGGTGCCAGTCGCAGTTTCCACCGCTGGGCCCGTAAAAACAATATGGTTCATAATGGAACAGCTTTGCGCAAGACCCTCCTCAATTCCTGGGAAGGTGTCTATCTGAATGTCAGCCAGGACGGAATGGAGAAGATGATGGATGGTGTGAAGCAGTTAGGTGGTGAGCTTTTTGTGATGGATGACGGTTGGTTTGGCAATAAGTACAAACGTTCTGTAGACAACTGTGCCTTAGGCGACTGGGTTACTGATACCGAGAAACTTCCCAAGGGTGTTCCGGCATTGGAGAAGGCTTGTGCTGAGCGTGGTCTTAAGTGGGGTATCTGGATAGAGCCCGAGATGACCAATACCAAGAGTGAGCTTTACGAGAAGCACCCTGACTGGGTGGTATGTCATCCTACGCGTGAACCCAGCACGGGACGTGGTGGAACCCAGCTGGTCTTGGATATGAGTAATCCCGCAGTTCAGGATTTTGTCTATAAGGTGGTTGATGACATCATGACAGAGACCCCCAATACCTATTATATTAAGTGGGACTGCAATATGGAGACCAAAAACTTTGGCTCGCATTATCTAAGTGCCGACAATCAGAGTCATCTTTATGTGGATTATCACTTGGGTCTCATTAAGACTCTCAAGCGTATACGTGCCAAATATCCTGACCTTGTTATCCAGTGTTGTGCCAGTGGTGGCGGACGTGTCAACTATGGGTTGATGCCTTATTTTGATGAATTCTGGGTAAGTGACAATACAGATGCCAAGCAACGTCTCTTTATCCAATGGGGAACCAGTATGTTCTTCCCTGCTTGTGCTATGGCTCAGCATGTAAGTGCCAGCCCCAATCATCAGACTCGTCGCAGTTTGCCTTTGAAGTTCCGTTTCGATGTGGCTATGACGGGTCGTCTTGGAATGGAGATGAAGCCATCCGACCTCTCAGCAGATGAGATGAAGTTTGCTCAGTCATGATTCAAGACATACAAAGAGACCATACGTCCTATTGTGCAGCAAGGGGATTTGTATCGCCTGATTTCTCCTTATGAGGGAAACGGCTATTGTAGTGAGATGTTTGTTGGCGAGGATAAAAAGGAAGCCATCTTCTTTGCCTATAAGTTTGAACATTACGTTGATTTCTTCCGTCCCCGTTTCTACTTTGCAGGCTTGGATCCTAATGCCACCTATACGCTTACTGAACTCTGCCGTCAGGGTAATGCTGATCACTGGGAAGGCAGTTCCTTCACCGGTCGTTTCCTGATGCAGCAAGGTGTAGAGATTGATTTCCGTGGCGAGTATGCCAGTAAGGTGATACGGTTAACGCGTAAATAGTACCGGCCTCTCCCCCCCCCCCCCTGGGGGCGATGTCTTAGTCTACATCATAATAGATAATGGCAGACTTGTATTGCGGATGATTGGTTACGTAGTGTTGTATCTCCCGTAACCGCTTGCGTGCTTCTGCTATGGAAGCTGATAGCTCTATCTTGACAATGATCTTGCGGATATACATCATCTGTACCTTGGCAATGGGAGGTGTATCAGGTCCCAGTATTCGTTGGCCGAAGATCTGTTTCAACAGATTAGCATAATCCCTGGAGAGAGCCTCCAGTACCCTCTCGTCTCTGTGTTTCATGTATACATATATCAGGCGGCAGTTTGGAGGATAGTTGAAGAGACTTCTTTCTTCCATCTGCTCCTTGTACATGGCAGTATAGTTATGATCTACTACTTGTTTGATAGCGGACGCTTCTACATCCATCGTCTGTAGAACAACATAGCCTTGTTCCTTCTTTCTACCTGCGCGGCCTGCTACCTGTTCCATCATCTGGAAGGCATGCTCGTAACTACGGAAATCGGGCTGTGACAACATGGTGCTGGCATTTAAGATGCCCACAACACTTACACGGTCAAAGTCCAGTCCTTTTGTGACCATCTGTGTTCCTACCAGAATATCCGTCTTATAATGTTGGAAATCATAGATGATCTGTTCATATCGTTGCCGGCTTCTGGTTGTATCCAGATCCATCCTGGCAATTCTTGCCTCAGGGAAGATATTTTGGAGGCAGTCTTCTATACGTTCTGTTCCATATCCTCTGCCCATTAGGTTCTGTTCACCGCAGTTAGGACATTTCTCAGGAATAGGGTAGGAGGCTCCACAGTAGTGACAGGTTAGCTGACGCATATTCCTATGTAGCGTTAGGCTTACATCGCACTTCTGACAACGTGGTACCCAGCCGCAGGTCTTGCATTCCATCATAGGGGCATAGCCGCGTCTGTTTTGGAAAAGTATCACCTGTTTGTTCTGTTCCAGTGCCTCTCTAATCCGTTGTATCAACTGTGGCGTGAATGGCCCTATCATCATTTTCTTCTTGGCCATTTCACGCATGTTTACTACCTCAATCTGCGGTAGTTGTACATTGCCATATCTCTTGTGTAACTGTACCAATCCGTATTTACCGGTTTCGGCGTTGTAGTAGGATTCCAAGCTAGGCGTTGCTGAGCCTAATAGCGTTTTAGCTTTGGCCGTCTTTGCCATCACCAGGGCTACGTTACGGGCTTGGTAGCGTGGAGCAGGATCCTGTTGTTTGAAACTGGTCTCATGTTCCTCGTCTATGATGATAAGTCCTAATTTCTTGAAGGGGAGAAAAATGCTGCTCCTGACTCCTACAATGATATCGTATGGGGTGTCAGATAACATCTTCTGATATACTTCTACGCGTTCTGCATCCGGATACCTTGAGTGATAGACTCCTAGCCGGTCACCGAAGACACGTTTCATGCGGTCTGTCAACTGGGCTGTCAGTACAATTTCAGGAAGCATGAAGAGTACCTGTTTGCCTTGCTCTATTATCTCCTTAATCAGATGAATATAGACTTCAGTCTTACCGCTGCTTGTTACGCCATGCAGCAGACATACATCCTGTTGTTTCCAGCATTCCTTTATCTTGTCTTTGGCGCGTGCCTGATCCTCGCTGAGGGGATGCATGACCAGTTCCGTTGGCAGATACTGCTGCGTAATACGTCCAATGGGTTTCTGATATAGTTCCAGGATTCCTTTCTGGCATAGTCCCTTCAGTACACTGGGTGTACATGCTGTACTTTCCATCAGTTCCTGCCTGGTTGTCTCCTTTAGGAGTTGCTGGTTCTGTAAGGCCAGAGCCGCAGATATCCCTGATAGGGATATATACTTTTGTAACAGTTCCGTTTGTTTGGCAGAACGCTTTAGCAGAGTAAGGGCTTGATTGATTTTCTCTTCGTTGAAGTAGGGCTCTGTTATCCTAATGTATGTAGCATAGCGGGGCTTATACGTTCTTTTTACCTCCTCCTTAATTTGGATGGCATCCTTCTCCAGCAGTCGTTTTACCAAAGGTAGTATGTTCTTGATGCCCGTCCTTTTCTGTAGGGTCGAAAGCGATTGGGTTGTATCCTCCTCCAGTGCCTGGATGATCTTCTCTTCCGACGGAGTTAGGGTATCATCTGCAACAAACTCCTCATTGTACATTACGCTGGATTCGCTCTCCAGCTTCATACCACTGGGGAGTGCAGCTTTATAGACATCTCCTATGGTACACAGATAGTAATCAGCTATCCACTTCCATAGCTTCAGTTGGGCGCTTGTAACTATAGGGCTGCTGTCAAGCAGCTCCATAGCTGCCTTGGTTGTATAAGAAGGAACAGTGTCATGTAGTTTCACTACGATGGCACTGTAGAACTTTGTTGTCCCAAACGGAACAATAATCCGACTTCCTACCTGAACCAGATTGGCGAAAGTCTCGGGTAAGCTATAAGTGAATGTACCTTCTAAGGGTAGAGGCAGTATGACATCGGCAAATTGTGCCATAATGCCCCCTTATCTTCTCTGTCTGCGGGCGCTCACACGTGGAGCTGCAGGTGCAGACTCCTTCTTAGCCCCGGCTGTACTCTTGGCTGGTGCGGTAGTTGTTGCTGTTGGAGTCTTGGTACGTTTTCCCCAAACGCTTCCAGACTTTTTGGCTGCCTTAGGTGCAGCTGCTTCAGCCAGAGCTATACTGTCTAACTTGGTGCTGTCTATAATTTCATGTCCCCATACGCCTTCCTCGAAGTCAACAATCTGCTTCTCAATACGCTGCTGTTCCTTCTTCATGGCACTGTCAGTTTCGCAGTAGTTAGCCAGAATTTTACCTTGCAGATTATTTGTCTTGTAGATTTTTCCCTCGTAGCGGTTCATGGTAAAGAAGTCATCTGCAGTCATGTTAGTTACGTTATTCAGATTGCTACCCATCATAGGCAGTTTAGATAGCCATGGAGCCACATCATCATATTTCAACCAGAAGAGAGGGTAGGGTGTTGCTTCTACATCTGTACTGAATTCATCTGCTCCACGCATCAGAATGGGGCAAAGAGCTGTAACCTTGGTACTGAAGGTGCCTGTGCGCTGATCCAGATAGACACTCTCCTTAATGTAGTAGCGTTTGGCCTCTGCACTGGGTACATCGGCATCAGCCACCACAATCTTTCCGTCTTTCTCTTCGTAATAGATATTATAGCGTTCCAACAGATCCTTTACGCTGAGTTTGTCCTTTTCCTCAAACGATTCATTGCCATCCAGCTTATAGGTATAGGCTGTCACGCGTCCTGTCTGGATCAGACGGAACAGATAGGTGAACAGATTCACCTGCTTTCCTATGGGCTCTACAGGGTAGTACAATGGAGCGTTCTTATCCTTCATCAGGTCGAGCTGACGATAGATATCGCGCTTCCAAACTACATCCTCCGGCATAGTTGCCGATGTAGGGAATTGCAGAGATGCACGGTCATTGTTCTGCTTGGCTGCTGTTGTTGTGGCAGTTGCAGTAGATCCGGCCGTGGTTGTAGTACGACGTTTAGCAGGCTGTGCAAATGTCATGCTTCCTGTCAGTAAGGATGCTGCTATTATGAATAGTGTACGTTTCATATTTTTTATGTTTTCACTTTTATCTTTTCTCTTCTCTCTTCCCTCCCCCTAAGGGGAGCCGAGGGGTCTTTACTTAATGATAACCTGCATGGCCCCATCCAGGGTTCTTTCTATTCCGTCAGGTCCTACAGCACGGACATCTGTGATATAGAATCGCTTGTTACGTGCCAAGCCTCTGATCTGATTCTTCTGCTGTTCAGTAAAGTTTGCTCCGTTACTCTTGAATGGAACGGCATTACCCATTGCATCGTAGAAGACTGTCTCAAAGCCTTGTACGCGGAAGGTAATGTTCAGCAGGCCGTCATCAATGGCAGCGCCAATACCCTCAGTACCCATTAGGATCTGCTTGCTTAGGGCTCCACCCTTGAAGTGATTTTTGCCTCCTTGTCCGTCTGAATATGCTATAAATGCCATAGGATCGGGTAACTTCCTTATACGGAAGGTAAACTTACCCATTTCCTGGGTACGTCCCTCGTTTTGTGCTGATACGGTAATGACAGCTTCACCGCCTGGTGTAGTAGGACGGGCAATGTAATGTCCATCGCCTTTCTGGGTGAGTGATCCACCTGTCATGCTAACATGTAGCTTATTGCTGGGAATACCTGGAACAGATACGCTCATAGGGTTATCATAACCGGCATAGAGCACGTTCATGATGTCGGCACTAACAGTAGCACTGGGGGCTACAACGGTATATTTCTGCGAGAAATCACGTTTCACCTTTTCGCCGTTTCCGTTCAGCATCTCAATGAAGCCGCTCAGAGTGAAGTCACCCGTTTTGTTGCAAACGGTTTCGTAAAGTCCCTTATCGCTCTTGATAGGTTGTCCGCCAATATAGATAGTGGGCCGGCGTGTGGTATCTACGGCAGCCATGATAATCTGAGCACTGAAGCGTCCGCCCTGAACTACGGTCTGTGAGCTTGGGATAACGTAGGCATTCAGTTGGTTTACTCGGATATCCTTTATGTCAACATTACTGATAAGGTTATGAAGTACCTCACCCTCAGCATAGCGTACATCGCTCTGTAGTTTTGTCAGCAGGGTAACAGCTGCTGCTGTAGGCATATTCTCAAACATGTATTCCTGCCAGTTCTTTCCCATCAGACGTCCTTTAGCAGGAACCTCGGTATTTAAATTGCTTGAGATGATTTCCTTCTTCTCCTTGTCCGTAACCATCTTCACAATTCTCTCACGATAGCTGTTGATAGCCTTGTAAAGCTCCTTGCCGCGTCCTGTTACCGGTGCCAGCATAATCTGGGTACTTGCCTCCAGGTCTTCACGGTTCTTGATGTCATTCACGTCAGCCTCTTCGCCATCACTCTTCTTTACGATAGCAATTTTCAGTTCCTCTGCCAGATTGTAGATGGAATCACTTATGGTACGCACATACTGAGCCTTGTCATACCATTGCTTCACCTTTGTGGGGTTGTTCTTCATCTGCTCCTCAAAGGTATTGTAAATGTCATTGTTTACATGACTGGCATTCTGGGTTGATTTATTCAGACTGTCCGACACCAATGAGAAACCATTCAGCACGTCGCTTGATACGTTCAGAGCCAGCATGGCCATCAGTACCAAGTACATCAGGTTTATCATTTTTTGGCGAGGAGACATCCTCTTCTTCTGTATAGGCATCGCAATTAAATTAAGAATTTTGAATTAAGAATGAAGAATCTTAATTATGAATTGTGAATTATGAATTATGAATTCTCTTCAGAGGATACGTTCACGGCGGGTCCCATGTTAACGGTCAATGCCTTTATCATACGGCTGTAAACCTCGTTCAGTTCCTGAATCTGCTGGGCCATCTTACGAGTCTGCTCGTCAATCTGCTCTATGGTGCTGACCTGCTTGCTGATGTTACGCAGCTGCAGTTCGTAAACGGTGGCAATACCGGTAAGTGTGCGGTTCAGGTTCTCCATCTCCTCACTGTCTGTGCTCATGCGTGCAGCCTGTGCCTTTACGCGTCCCAGCACCTCTGTCAATTCTGTCAGTTCTTCTGCATAGTTCTTTACAGCCTCTTCTATAGCTGCGGGATCTGTAGCCTTGATCTGGTTGGGATCTATGGCTGGACCGCCGTTCTTTATCTGTTCCAATGCCAGCTGAGCCTGTGCTGCTGCCTGTCCGGCTGCTGCTAGGTTAGCTGCTGCGGCGCTAAGACCTGTTCCTGCTTTCAGAGCCTCAGGATCTATGTTGCCGTTAGGAACACCACCTGCTACTATAGGAGCACCGCCACCTATTACGATAGGACCTTCAGGAATCTCGGCACCTTCAGGTAGAGGACTACCACCTGCTACCACAACGGTCTGGCCGCCTGCAGCTGAAGCTCCCTCTGATTTGGGAACCTTGTCGTATGTCTTCTCAAAACCAGAGATGAAGAACACAATCGCCTCTACAATCATACCTATCCAAAGCATGACATTGGCTCCTTGGATGTGAGTTAGTTTAAACAATGCTCCCAAGATGACGACTGATGCACCCCAACTGTAGGAGTAGTTCATAAATACTTGGCCATATGGGGAGTCCATCCACTTCTGTAATTTGGCTATAGGATTCATATCTGTTTGTTTTTGTTTTCTGTTTATTTCATTTTGGCGGCTTTCTTGTTATGACGTTATAACGCTATCTCGTTATTACGATGGTTCCTGGCCGCCCAACTTTTATCTTTTCTCTTTTAACTTTTATCTTCTCACCTTTCTTGTACTTACGGTTGGGCCGCCTGATGAAGATTTACTCTTTCCGCCCTTGCTGCTTGCCTTTCCAGGTTTGACAGCACCGGAATTTCCTCTGTCATTCACCATAGTACGGACGCAGCGGAAGCCTATGTAGCAACGAGGCTGGTTCTGGTATTCGTATGAACGCCAGGCGCTTCGGATCATGCTTTCAGGGTCTTTCCAGGAACCGCCTCTTACGCTCTTCTTCTTCAGACGATAGGGGTCCTCCTTGGCGGCATTATACTTCAGGTCGGGGTTCATATCGCTCATGCTTTCCACACCAGCTTCTGTATATACAGTGTTAGTCCACTCTGCTACATTTCCGGCCATATCATAGAGGCCGTTGCTGTTGGCGCTGAAGATACCGCACTTGCTTGTAATAAGACTACCGTCCTTAGTGTAGTTGCCGCGGTCTGGTTTGAAGTTGGCATAGTAGCAACCCTTGTCGCTCTTCACCTCGGCACTCGTCCAGGGGAAGGGATTACCCTCTTTGCCACGAGCAGCATACTCCCATTCCACCTCGCTGGGCAGACGGTAGCGCTGAATCTGCTTGGCATAACCGCCTAAGCCCTTCATCAGGAAGTTGGTACGCCATGCGCAGAAAGCATTGGCCTGATCCCATGAGATTCCAACAACAGGATAGTCATCATAGGCAGGGTTACTGAAGTAGAGCTTCATGTAGCGTTCATTATCAGCATTCTGGAAGTCGTTAACCCAACATGTGGTGTCAGGATAGATATTTACGATGTAGGTATTCAGGAAGTCCCATGGTCCGCTCAATGGGCGTGTAATGGTCTGACGGATAATTTTACCGTCGTCATCAATCCATGCGGTATCCTTGCTGATCATTACCTGTTCTCTGTTGACAGCGTGGTCTGTGTTCAGGTCGCGCTCTTCTGGATCCAAGCGATACTTACGCTGGGCGGCAGCTACATAGTCGTAGATTTCATAGCGATAGTTCATCTGCTTGGCATCCAGCATCTTAGTGCCGTCAATGGGATGAATAACATATACGCTCTGGATAGCACGGTCCTCATCCTCGTTGGCTCTACGCCAGGGAATAGGCTTGCTCCAGTTCAGATAAGGCGTAATTTCATTACCTTCCTTATCTTCTGTTATCTTATAAGTTTCATCGCCAGCATAGTTGGGATCAGCCAGACGCTCACGGATAATACTGTCGCGTACCCAGTTTACAAACTGGCGGTACTTGGCATTGCTAACCTCGTGTTCATCCATCCAGAATCCGTCCACACTGATGTCTCTCAAAGGGAAGTCCGCGCCCCACAACGTATCGTTCTCCTGCAGACCAATCTTCAGTGATCCCTTGTGAACAGCCACCATACCGTATGGTGTAGGTTCAGACATTGCAGCACCTCTGACTCCTGTCAGTTCGCCTCCAACTGCATTAGCATTAGAGTTAGCTCCCATACAAGCAGCCAAAGTCAGGCAAAGAATTGCCATAAAGAAAAGTACCAGACTTTTTGTCTTCATATTATTTTGTTTAGTTATTTTTTCCTTTTTTGTTTTGGGTGGCGGCCTTTTCGTTATGACGTTATATCATTATCATGGTCTTTGCCGCCTATATACCTTATTTATATATAATTTTATTTTTCTCTTTTAATTTTTCTCTCCCATCCCCCCCGATGGGGCTGGGGTCATAGCAGTCTCACGCTCTTATGCAGGTTCTTACCTTTCTTACCCAGGTTCAGGTCTGTCTGGTAACCTATCATTATCTCGTGCGTACCATTTTGTACTCCTATTCCGCCTGTATATACCTCGTAAGAGTATCCTATATTGATACCATGGAAGTTATATCCCAGCAGTATGCCCACGCTATTCATGGGACTGTACATAATACCGCCGTACAGTTTATGCTTCTCGCCATTGTATTCCAGACGGGCTGTGATATCGCCTCTCCAGTTCTGCAGGTCGCTTCTTAGGATGGCATCCATTGCCAGTGCGTATCGGGGGTAGCGGAACTTGTACCTGTATCCTCCTGTCATATAGAAAACAGGATCTATTGTAATCTCATGCGTCTTTTCGTCTCCCAGTGTAATGGTTGGTCCCATTAGATGATGGACGCTGGCTCCTGCATACCATAGTTTTTTATAGGTATATCTCAGGCCGAAGTCCAGATCCAGTGATTGTCCCTTTGACTCGCTGGTGGCGAAGGCGGGGTCGTTAGCGCGCTCCAGGTCAAGTTTTGAGCCGTCTGTTTTCTCAACAAAGAGAGCAGGTCTTGCACTAATACTCATGGTTCCGCCCCACAGCTTCAGGTGGTAGGCATAGGTCAGTGATATCTTTTGTGTATTGAAGACACCTGCTTTGTCGCTGTACAGTCCCAAACCTACGCCATGCTGGGGTCCCAGAAAGAAGAGAGGCATGTCTGCTGTTATGAGCATAGTCTTAGGCGCATCCTCGAAACCCACCATCTGCATGCTGTAGGCCGCTTTGACGTTCAACATACCATCCACTCCTGCCGCTGCAGGATTGAAGTAGGATTGTAGTGCCCAGGAATTGGTAAATGCCGCATCAAACTGAGCTTTTGCACCCAGACTTATCAACAGCATTCCTATCCAGAGTAGTCTTTTCATCCTAAATTTAATAACGTCGCTATACACTTATTTATTGTATATCCCTAAAAGAATATTTTTATAATTTAACTTTCGGGAGTTATAAAATGAATTTAAATAGGAAGTTATGTGCTTTGCGCAGGGAGTTAAGCCAGCGCGGCTGGCAGGACGATAGTTTTGGATGCTGTCAGCCTATATGGTATTGTCCAATTTAACTTCCACGAACGTAGCGAGTTAACTTCCTCTTTAACTTCCATTTTAACTTCCATTTTAACTTCCATTTTAACTTCCATTTTAACTTCCATTTTAACTTCCTCTTTAACTTCCGGAACTCCTGTTATATAATAGTTATGTTTTGGCAGTTGTACGTCTTTTTAGGCGTTCTTTCCTGCCTAATAGGCCCTTGTCCCTTATACATAAGGCCTTGCAAAGATACAATAATATAGAAAATCCACAAAACATTTATTGATAATTCCTAATAACGGAATGGCTATTTTGTTTACTGTTTTCTTTTTGTACATGCCTTTCGGACTTTATACTCTCTTGTTTCTTGTTGCCAACTCGTATGTATAAAAATATTAGATTATATTTGGAGTTTATTCAAAAAAAACATATCTTTGCCCGGATGTAAGACTAAAACTGAACTTAGTAAAACCTAAAAACGCCTGGAATCAGGTTAACGAAAGAAAGAACAAAAACTATTTTATAATTAACCGCCTGGATGCAGTGTTCGTCTCGGAAAGAGGAAATGTTGCTACCCAGGTATAACTATTAACTTAACATTCTGTTTTTATGAAGAGAAACAAACTAACGACATTGTTGGCTGCTTTCTTAATGGCGGCAACAGTTTCTGCCCAGGTCACATTTACCTGTACGGGCGGAACTAACTTTGAGGGTAACGAAGGCGTTGCCAAGCTCTTCGACAGCAATCGGGAAACCAAGTATTGTGGTAATTGTGGCAATGATGTCTATGCACTCATTGAAGCTTCCGAACCTGTTTATGTGTGGGGCTATGACATGACTACTGCTAATGACAACGTGGACTATGATCGCTGTATCGGAAAATGGCAACTTTTTGGTACCAATGACGCAACGGTCGCAGCTGACCCAAGTGCAGCAGGTTGGGTAGCGCTCTCTGACCTTGGTCGTAACGAGATGGTTCAGCGGAAGAATTACTTTACACAGCGTTTCTTCTGCGAAAAGGGCGTTAACAAGTCTTTTAAGTATTTTAAGCTTGTCCTTAATGAAAGAAAGAAATACAGGGAAAACGATCAGGATCGTTATGATGGTCTGATTCAGCTTTCTGAGTTCAAGATTCTGGGTGAGCCTAATCGTGTGGTCAGCTACAAGTGGAAAGCTTCTTCTCAGGATAATTCCAAGAAGGCTGTTGACCTGTTGATTGGCCAGAAGTGGGAAGGCAGCAACTTGGCTAATGGCAAGAATTGGGTAACCATTGAGACGGGTGATGGTCAGGCATATGCAGTAAAGAGCTATTCTTTCTCTACTCACGATGATGGCAGTTGGAACGACCGTGCTCCCAAGAGCTGGAAGATTGAAGGCTCCAATGATAATAGCAACTGGACACTTATTGACGAAGTGGTTAACGATAACGTAATCCGGAACGAGAACTTTACGACATATGAGTTCACTCCTTCTAATACAACCGACAAGTTCCGCTATATTAAGCTGACTTTGAATGCTATGAAGAGCAATGGCTGGACACAGGTAGGTGAATTCCATGTTGTAAGTACTTCTGATGTATCTGATGCTCAATACTATACAAACCTAGTAAATGCTGCAAAGGCTACTAAGGCTGAATATGAGTCTCTGTTGGGTGAAAACGATTCTTGGTGTCAGGAATATGCGACCTTCTTTGCCGGCTTGGACTTAGATAATTTGTTGGCAGCAGGCATACAAACTGGTGAGTATGCTACACTTGAAACGAAATTGAAGGCAGCCGAAGAAAATGCTATTGCCAAGGCTGTGAAGCTGTTTGTCAATGGTGCGAATTATGCTGCAATCGCCGGCTCTGATTGCTGGGGCGACGGCAACTATTCACAGTTGGTTGATGGTAAAGAGTCAACAAAGTGGGGTGGCAATAATTTCCCACAGTATGTTATCTTCCGTGTGAAAGCTGCTTTCAAACCGTTCTTCTACAAGCTTGTAACGGGTAACGACACCGCTAACAGCACAGGTCGTAACTGGAAGTCCTGGAACGTATATGGCGGTAACTTTGCATCCTTTAATGAAGCTCTTAATAAAGATGCCGCAGAATGGGTCTTGCTTGATGAGAGAACTGATGTCAGCGAGGAGTATCTGCCTATGAAGAACTTCTATCCTGCAACATTCGATTTTAATAAGGGTGTTACCCAGGATTACCTGTATTACATGGTGAAGGTAACTGCGCCTCATTCCGGCTCTCAGCAGCAGATGTCAGAGATGTATCTCTGCACTCAGGATGAGTTTGAGGCTATCCGTAAGCCTTTGGTAGATGAGTTGACAGACTTTGCCGCTGGTGTAGCCGATATGGTGGTTGAATCTGACCTAGAAGCTTCTAAGACAATTTTCACAGAGAAATTTGCTGAGCTTCAAACAACCTCTGATGCTGTTGCTCTGACTAAGATATATAACGAATTGGTCTCTTTGAAGGACGCACTCAGTGAGTCAGCTGACTTCATGACCGGAGGTTATCGTCCCATTAGCGGTAATACTGCTTGGAGTGATGGCGAGAATCATACCAAGTTACTGGATGGCAACGAAAAGACCAAGTGGGGTGGTAACTTGCCCGAAGGCGGCTCATACGTTATCTTCAAGGCCTATGCTGCAAAGGCTTTCAACCAGTACATGTTAGTTACCGGTAATGATACCAAGGGCAATTCGGGTCGTAACTGGAAGAGCTGGAAGATATATGGCTGCAATGCAAAAGTACCATCAGGCTCAGAGGAATCAAAGTTTGTAACTCGTGATTTTAGTTCATGGGTATTACTTGATGCGAAGTCTGATATTGGCAAGGACCGTCTGCCTGCTGATAACTTTGCTCCCGCTTACTTTAATATTAGCGAGAAATGGGAAAGTAACTATAAGTACTTCAAGATTGAGGTTGAATCCGCATTTGATGGCGGTTCCATCCAGATGTCTGAATTCAAGTTCTTGCCTGATGAAGAGTTTACTGCTATCCGTCAGGAATATGTTGATTCTTTGACTAAGGTTAGCATGGCTCTTGCAAATCTTGAAGAAGGCTTAGAGATGCCAGATGCTATTAAGCAGAAACTGATAGCACAGTTTACAGAAACTATTACTGCCAAGATTACCGCAGTAGCAACTGCTACCGCAGACGATCTGGTTCCTAATTTTAATGGGGCAATCAATTACATCACAGCTGAGGTTCCTGCAATCATTGCTGCTAACACCATGGCACAGGTTGACGGTGTATATCAGATTAGTGCTGCACCTCAGTTGGCTAACTTCGCAACAATTGTAAACGGTGGTGCCACAGATGCTAAGGCTGTTCTTACTACAGATATTGACCTTGCTCAGGCAATCACTAATGATGCATGGACTTCTATTGGTAATAATGACAAGCCATTCAAGGGTACATTTGATGGTCAGGGTCATACTATTAAGAATATCACTTACACAGCAACTGGTCAGTACAACGGTCTGTTCGGTAAGCTTACAACAGGCGCTGTTGTGAAGAATTTCACAGCAGAGGGAACCATGACCGTTTCTGCGAGTGTTACAGGTAGAGCAGTTGCTCTTATCGGTGTTGCAGGTGATGGTGGTGTCCTCATCCAGAACATCAACAGCAAGATGAACTACAACAACCAGCTGGCCGGTGCTCAAGTAGGTGGTATCCTTGGTGGTGCACTCAATGGTAATGCAACAATTGTTGACCGTTGTACCTATTCTGGTACTTTGGACGGTAATGATGCTGGAGGTAATGGTAACTATGGTGGTCTTGTGGGTTATGCTAACAATAACGCTGCATGCTATCTTACTATTAGCAACTGTCTCTTTGATGGTGAACTCGTTAACAAAGCCGCAACTCCAGGTAACTGTACTTTCGGTGGTATGATTGGCTATAGCAATGGTGCAAATGTAACAATTAAGAACTGTCTCTCTATTGGTACTGTATCATCTCCTGTTGCTGCTCAGTTCTTTGGAGCAGTTAAGAGCACTCGTTCTTCTATCAACAACAGCTACTATAAGGGTGAAAAAGTGAATGGCTCTGCAAGTACAGTTACATTGGATGGTGCTGCTAAGGTTACTGATGAGCAGCTGGCAAGCAACGAGATTGTTCTGAAGTTAGGTGTTGCCTTCCGTCAGGATGTAGGTAAGGATGCTTATCCTACTTTGGATGCTACTAAGCCTGTTGTTATTGAGATCTCAGAGGCAGGTTATGCTACACTGTTTATTGACAATGCAGACCTCACAATTCCTGAGGGTGTTGTAGCATCTGCTGGTCTTGTATGGAGTAATCTGGTGGATGTTCAGCCTATCGAGGGCAAGATTGCTGCAGGAGAGCCCGTTATCCTGAAGGGTGAAGCAGGTGTCTACAGTTTTGCTCCTACAACAGGTGCTGTTAAGGCAGAGCGTAACGACCTGAAGGGCGCTGCTACTGATGTTGAAGCTGCTGGCAAGTACGTTCTTGCTCAGCCAGAAGGTCAGCCTGTTGGTTTCTACAAAGCCAATGAGGGTACTATCAAGGCTGGTAAGGCATATATAGAGGTTCCTGCAACTGAGGTTAAGGTATTCTATTTCAACGGTGAAGATGCTACTGGTATTAACGGCCTTAATGACGTTAACGACCTTAATGACGCTGCTATCTACAATGTTGCCGGTCAGCGCGTAAGCAAGCTGCAGAAGGGCATCAA
>JAEEGK010016484.1_pt1 | contig 16236 bp, 20 predicted proteins | sample 8958771 | NCBI WGS metagenome assembly JAEEGK01 (sample SAMN16246547, study PRJNA631951) | gut metagenome | biome: gut microbiome; feature: rumen; material: SC-attached | host: Bos | place: Iran: Karaj | collected 2018-10
AAAAATTCTGTTTTATGATTTCTTACAAAAATATGAGATTTCGTTTCGGTTGCTTTTTGTTTGATTTGAAGTCTTTTTGCCACTTTTCTCGGTTACATAGCTCGCTATGCGCCCTCAAAAACTGACAGAAATCCAATCAAATCAGTTCAAAAATCAACTCGACATAATTTATAGAACCCACCTATAATTAGTATTACCACTCTGTGGAATGCCAATCTTTTCCGGAGAATCAGGAATTGGATATATTTAACATCCTGTCATTGGAGTCTTCTCCAAATAAGCCCAAGTCAATCCCGGTCCAACGACTTCACTCTGGTAAGGCTTGAATCCTTCACGCAGATAGAATTCATAAGGTGGTCTCACCTGTTGACATGTGCAGAGCCAAGCCCGACGATGTGGAAGACGTGACTGGATCTCTCGGAACAGTCGTTTGCCGATGCCCCGTTGCTGATATTCTGGCAGAACCATCAAACGGCCTATGTATAGGGAACCATTGTCCACTTTGCCATGGACGGAACCAACGATAAGCCCGTCTTCGTTTTCCACTTTCAACGTCGTACATTGTGCAAAATCCTCGTAGAGATGTTCCAACGTCTCTGACAGAATAGGTGCATCCTCCCAGTCCAATTCCTTGCACAAAGGACCGAAAGCTTTGCACTGCAAGTCGAGGAGGGCAGGGACATCTTGTATTGTTGCAAGTTCTATTTTCATGGTTTCCATTTCATTCTATTCTTTCATAAATAGTAGCTCATAGGCTGAAAGCAAGAGGGTTAGGGAAGCGAAAAAGCCACCGACAAGGCAGACTCCTGTCCATTCCGCCATGCTCCAACCTAAACCAGAACAGAAGGTGCCGAGACTGCCTCCGATGAAAAAGGTGGTCATGAAGATGGTGTTCACGCGGTTGGTGGCATGAGGCAGCTGTTGCAGGGAGCCACTCTGGTTGCTGACTTGCAGGCACTGTGCTCCTTTGTCGGCAAGGATGATGGCAGCGATGAGTCCAGTGTATGTATTGCCGAAGAGCCATGCTGATACCCATGCCATGAGCTGGAGACATCCACCGACGACAGACATACGAAATATTCCCACTCGCGGAACGTACTTGCCAGCACTACTTGCTGCAATGGCACCTGCTACACCACAAAGTGCCAACATTCCTACCACATCGCTACTTGCATGGAACGGAGAGCCTGCCAAATGGAAAGCCATGCATGACCAGATACTCATCATACTGGCAAAACTCATGGCAGGTCGAAGTGAATAGAAACGGATGCGAGGATACGACATGAAGATGCTACCAACCGTATGCATCAGCTGGCGATAGGTACCTTTGAAGGTGAGCGTCACTTGTGGCATCATCTTCAGAGAGACAAGCAACCCGACCAACATCATTCCGGCTACGATGAAGAACATACATCGCCATCCCAACCAATCGCCAATATAGCCGCTAATGGCACGGGCAGAGACGATGCCCGTTATGAGGCCAGAAGCTACATAGCCCATATTTCGAGACTTGTTCTCTGGTCGGGAATTGAGTGCGGCCATAGGGATGAACAGTTGCGGCATGATAGACGAGATGCCCAGCGTCAGCGATGCTCCCCACAGCATCCAGACATTTTCAGCAAAGCCTATGGTTATGGCAGAAACGGCAGCTACCGACATGCCCTATACCACGATACGGCGAACTGAAACCATGTCGGCAAGCGGAACAACAAACAGAAGCCCCAGGGCATAGCCTATCTGTGTGACGACGGTGATGAGGTTGGCTTCTACCTGCGTGATACCTGTCTCACGGCAAATCATGTCCAACAGTGGCTGGTTGTAATACAGGTTAGCCACTGTAAATCCCGCCACTATTGCCATCATCAGCAGTATGTGGCGAGGAATGCCATTATGAGGGGAGAGATGTATCATAGGACTTAAGGTAGGTTCTAAAAATTCTGTTTTTTAGTTCACTTCCAATTAATTATATTTCATTTCGGTTGCTTTTTGTCTGATTTGATTTGAATCGAATTCCGTCACGTCTCGGCATAGTTCAAGCAAGCTTGACTCTGCTCTCGCTGCTCCGTTATTTGAAGTCTTTTTGCCACTTTTGGCTACGCCGAGCTGAAGGTTCTCGGTTACATAGCTTGCTATGCGCCCTCAAAAACTGACAAAAATCCAATCAAATCAATTCAAAAATCAATCCGACATAATTATTAGAACCTACCTTAAAGCAGCTCCATTTCGCTTGCCACTTGAGCTTCGCAAGCCTTCATGGCATCGATGGTCTTCTGCAGCACCTCGTCCAGCGGCCATCCCAGCATCTCGGCTCCCTGTTCAATGACCTCACGGGAGCAACCTGCTGCAAAACCCTTTGACTTGTACTTCTTCTTAAGCGACTTCAGTTCCATATCCTGGACACTCTTCGACGGGCGCATCAGGGCAGCTGCCCATATCAGCCCCGTCAGCTCGTCGGTAGCATAGAGCACCTTCTCCATTAGGTGTTCGGGCTTCACATCCACATGCAGACTATAACCATGGCTACAGATGGCGTGAATCATTTCTTCGCCCACACCCCCTTGGCGCAAAAGCTGGGGAGCCTTGATGCAATGCTCCTCGGGGTACAATTCGAAGTCGATGTCATGCAACAGTCCTACCATTCCCCAAAAATCCACATCATCAGCAAAGCCCAGTTGCACTGCATACCAGCGCATCACTCCCTCTACCGTCAACGCATGCTGCAGGTGAAACGAGTCTTTGTTGTATTTTCTCAGCAGCTCCCAGGCTGCCTCTCTTGTAATGTGTGTTTCCATCTTTTCGTCTTTATTGTTTTCTTATCACTACCGAGTCATCATTTACCAATCAGTGATAGAACTTCTTTGTAGTGGTTCTCGGGTGCTATGTATCTGATGAAGCTCATTTTATCTGCTTACCGTCAGAGAAAGCATTACCAACAGTTTTCCCCAATTGAATGTAAGTGTGATGTACCGGGTCGAATGTGATAAGCTCCATTTTCTCTACATCGGGCTTGCCATCTTCTGCCAGATACTTTTCATCACAGAGGATATTGACGATTTCAGCAACGAGATAATAGCCAGACTCACTCTCGTCTATCTTCTGCTTAACATGACATTCAAGTGTCATTGGAAACTCTTTGAAAACGGGAGCATTGACATTCGGAGCCTTCTCAACAGTCCAGCCAGCCTTTTCCATCTTATCAGGTGTGTTCCTGCCGCTAACGATACCCACATAGTCAGAAGCTATCATGGTATCAGTGGTAGCAAAAGTAACCGTAAATTCAGGGTTTTCAGCAAGGTTGTCCGTCGTCTGATGTGAGCCAAGTGAGATCATGATTTCATGCATGTCCCACTGACCTCCCCAAGCAGCATTCATTGCATTGGGCTTACCGTTCTTATCATAAGTGCCTATAATCAGCACTGGTTGTGGAAGAATCCACGCTGTTGACTTAAAACTTTTCATATTGTTATCTGTTTATTTGGGTTATTTTTGCTAAGTAATCGTAATGCTCGCCTTCGCCCACCACTTCTACTGCATATCCTTTCCATCTTATTTAGTTCATCTTAGTCATGTGATAACCCATCCTGTTCAACTGTATAGCGGCTCCAAACAGGTAGAGTTGATGCAGGCAGGAAACGTAGGCATTAAAAGCCTCTTTTGTTCCAGGCTCAATATTCTGGTGACGAAGTGCACTATGGACACGAGAAGCACATTCACCAACCAGTTTCTCCAACACGGTGTAGTCAACGCCTTTCAGCAACAGCACATCTTCACGGATATATTCATCCATTGCATCATAACCCCTCTTATCCCTCATGTAGGCATAGAGGTCACCTATCTTCGAGTAAATATCCCATTCTTCATCCCAGAACTTAGCGACCGCCATGCCAATATACATCATCCAACCGAGGGAAGCGGATGGAAAGTCGCTGAACTCCTTGATGCCATCGGGAATATAGGCTTTTGCTATCTGCTCCCACTTCTCTTCAACATCGGGACACTCAGGCAGACGAGCATCAACCTCCTTCATGGAGAGAAGAAACTGGTGCAAGTCCTGGTGTAGTTGTTCTTCAAATCTTTCTATCATTGTTATTGCATCTTTTCCAATTTCTCAACAGCCTTGGTGATGTCCTCCTGAAACCTTTTATGGTCTCTTAGGAAGTCACCCCTGCCACCAGAAATAGCTTCAAGTAGTTCCTGGCTCATCTCATCTACATACGAAGCAATGGCGATTTCAATGTCATCCTTCTGCCAGTCAAGCGTTGAATAAACATAGATCCTCTGCTTCTGATGCAAGAAACTATAGGCTGTCTCGATACTGTCCTTTGTTATCATTGACTTCGTCTTACTCACTCACGACTCGGCAATTAATGCAAGCATGATTGCTCTCGCTGTTCATTCGTTTCTTTCTTGTCATATCCTATAGGACGGAACTGTTTTTGTTTATCGCTGAACACAAATCCATATCCGTATAGGTAGTTCTTTATATCTTTTGGTTCTGTCCCGAAGTTGAAGCACAAGGATTCCAGCGTGTCAAACTCTTCATCCCTCAGAAGCATGTTGATGCTTGAAACCAGTATTGCAGGGTCTTTCGGTAGATAGTCCATCAATTCCTTTTCTCTATGTGGTCAAACAGGTTAATGGTTCCTGATTTCTTTTTCTGAATCTTTCGCCTTTAATCACTTGGCTACCACTTCGATTTCATGAATGGTAAACAGTCCGTTTTCATCAATAGTAATAGGAGCCGAAAACTCCGGCATATCGTCGTATGTCAGCACAAGTCCTGTGGTGAATTTCACGCCAGGAGTGAATATGACTATTGGCTCATCACCGCTAACATCGTAGTATAGCTGTTCACCAATCCATAAAGGCTGTTCGTCATCGAAGCCACCCATGTCCTTGACGGAATTAGTGACTGTCGCCAACAACTTGTCTCCATCGTAGAGCGAGATGGTTTCACCCTCGATGGCATAACTCAAGCGTTCAAGCAGTTCTTGCTGTACACCGTATGGATTGACCTCTGTCTTCACATATGCCAATTCGTTATCGCCAAAGCGAATCTGATGGAGCCATTCAACTCTGACTCCCGTACCTTCCATTGCCGAGCTGGTAAGCCAGAGGTCGCCCGTCTTGGCGTTGTACCTTGTCTGAGGTTCACGAGTATTTCGGATATTTGGAAAGGTGGTTGTTATAGCCGCTTTCGTCACATTGATGCCATAGCCCTCCGTAGATGTCTCGTCAACCTCGTCAATGCTCGACACGTAAATATCGTTCACTGTGTCGTTCAACAGATCATGGCAGTGGTACTTTATCGCCTTTGCCAATGCCTGCTGAACATTGTCGGGCATCATGTCCGATGGCATAGGCTCTTCCATTGTGCCAGCCAACGGCTTCTTATTAACACTGGCAGACTTGCACCCTGCCATCATCATACCCATAGCAAAGAATACTATGGCTAAATTGATAAAAGTCTTTCTTTTCATATTACATATATTTATCGATTGTCATTTACAATTATAAATTCATTTCAAACCGAGACTCATTCTGGTCCCAATACACCTCCTTCATACATGAATACGACCTTGTCGGAGAAGGTATAAACATATGGTCACACAAATATTCTCAACATAATTGATTTACAGCGGTTTATTTGCAGATTTTATATTTTTCTTTGCAGTGGATTCACTTTCTGTTGATGCAAAGGTACATCTTATTTTTTTACTCAACAAGTTTTGATGAACTTTATAACATTCTTTTTCAGTCAAAAGAAAAAAACAATCCTTAAACTGCTAGAACGGTTTAAAAATAGGTTTAAAAAGTCTATATACATATAAGGATAAACTTAAACTTGGTGACTTCAGGAAGTACTAAATTTGAGTTTAGAGATGCATGTATATATACATGGAGTCCCCAAAACCTTAAACTTGATTTTTTTTCTTGACTGAATTCTGCTCTTACGTATCTGTTTGAAAAACTGCACGCGTTTGACCCCCGTGGGCGAGTTGTGTTGACTTCTTCGGGCGAATCATTATACTATATTGATTCACAACTATATAAAGACTGCCATCTCCATATAGAACAAATATCAAGTGGTAAATTTTATGATTATTTGGTTGGTGTACTTTGCCATTATTATATACACATAATATCCAATTACAAGTAAAACTGATGCTAAATATTCGAAATAATACTGATTTATTACTATATTTGCACTCATAATTAGAATCATTCATTTACAAACCCAAAAAAGACTAAAATTATGAAAAGAAAGAAGCTATTTATCACTATTCTCGCCGCTACGCTGTTGGCGATTCCGTCAATGGTTCAGAGTAAGAAGAGTGAACCTGCAAAAAAGGTTCAGACCCTTGAAGTGTCGTTCAACTATCAACGTCAGGCAGGTCCTGGTTCTAACCAATATGCTGTGTGGATAGAGAATGAGAAGGGGGAAGTTGTAAGGACGCTCTTTGTCACCTCGTACACCACGAAAGGTCGAGCACGTGGTGGTGAGCAAGCTAAACGTGGCTACATCGTGCGACCTACCTGTGTGCCGACTTGGGTAAAAACTGTAAAGGCCGACGAAAAGACGGACCAGCAGCTGGATGCCATTACGGGAGCTACTCCTCAGACTGGAGGTACACAGACCTTCACTTGGGACTTCACCAATCAAGAGGGTAAGGCCGTTCCTCAAGGCATGTATAAAGTGGTAGTCGAAGCCACGTTGTTCTTCGAGAGTGACATCATCTACTCAGGTACTTTCTCCACCAAGGATAAGGCGGGCGACATCACCCTCATCTCGACGCTTACCAAGGAGGACGAGCAGCACAAGGACATGGTAACGAACATAAGGGCTGTGCTGAAATGAGGACCATAAAACTGAACAACGGCTTGGAAATCCCGCAAATTGGTGTCGGCACATGGACGCTTCACGGTGAGACGGCACGGAACAACGTGCGCTTGGCTCTGGAGGCTGGATTCCGACATATCGACACGGCTCAGATGTATGAGAATGAATCGGAGGTGGGACAAGGCATTGCCGACAGCAGTGTACCACGTGGTGAGATATTTGTCACTACCAAGGTCAATACTTCCGTCATGCGCAATGGCCGCGAGTCCGTGCGTCAGTCCATCAACGAAAGCCTTGCAAAGTTGAAGACTGACTACATCGACCTGCTGCTCATCCATTGGCCCGTGAAGAACTGGGTGCGCGATACTTGGCAGGTAATGGAGGACTATGTGATGCAGGGTAGGGTGCGCTCCATTGGCGTGAGCAACTTCAACCGCCATCATCTGGACGACTTGCTGGCATACGCCGACATCCGTCCCGTCATCAATCAAATCGAGGTACACCCACTGATGACTCAGGATGAGAACATTGCCTACAACCGCACGCTGGGCATACAGGTCGAGGCATGGGGACCCTTCGGACAGGGTGACATCGATGTTATCGGTCATCCGCTCTTGCAGTCGCTTGCGGCGAAATATCGGAAGACCGCCTCGCAGATTGTGCTACGATGGATTGTGCAGCAGGGCTTAATCACTATCCCCCGCGCTAAGCCCAAGCATTTCAAAGAGAATCTGGAAATCATGGGATTCTCTCTCTCCGACGATGACATGCTCGCCATCAGTGCCCTGAATCAGAACCTCCGTTCGAACGTTCAAAATGACCCCGATTCATTCCCGTGGTAACCTATAAATCTTTAAAGGTAGGTTCTAAAAATTCTATTTTCTCGCTGCTCCGTTATTTGAAGTCTTTTTGCCACTTTTGGCTACGCACTTGCTTTTAGCAAGTTGCCCTACGGGCGAGCTGAAGATTCTCGGTTACATAGCTCGCTATGCGCCCTTAAAAACTGATAAAAATCCAATCAAATCAATTGGCTTCGCCGAGCTAAAGGTTCAAAAATCAATCCGACATAATTTATAGAACACACCATATGACAAATGCAGAAATAAGAGAAAAAATAGTGATGGCTCTCGACGATATGAAAAACAAGGCCATCGAGATGGGAATTCAGGGTGTGGCAACGGCCTCGGTTTTAAACAGCGGCGAAACGGATGACTGGATCGGTGAAATGAAGGTTGTAGGAGCACCGATCAACCAGAAGGAAGGTTGGAATCTCGTGGCGATTGCATGGTCAAAGTGCGGTGAAGTGATTGCCACTGGGGCCGACAGTGGACAGCCTGATTATCAGAAGATGTTTGGCGAACTTGGTTTCGTGGGTGGTGCCTGCGATGAACATGAAGGCTGCAAGATGGCCTTTGCTTTTAGCGGCGCAGATTCAGAAGATGATTTGGTCGTGGCCAAATATGGTATCGAGAAGATGAAGGGCGACGAGGAGGGCATGCAGACTATGCGCCAGTTGGGCCTTCACATGGCATTCCTTATCAAGTCCTTCCGTTTAGGCCTTCAGCGGTTCGGTTCGCCGAAGATTCATGAAGAGTTAATAGAAACACATTTTATTAGGTAAGATATCTCTCAGCAAGTCAGTCTGCTTACAGTTCTATTGAAATATCAACGTAAATAAATATAATTATGAGTAACAAAAGTTATTTTCTCATCCTCACTCTCTTGTTTTGCACGACCATCTTAAGAGCGCAGTACAACCAAGTGAATGATATCCCGTATCGCGAGGTTGTAGAGGGCTATGCTAAGGAACGTTGCAAGCTTGACGTGTATTATCCGACGACTGAAAAAGACGCGCCTGTAGTTGTGTGGTTCCACGGTGGCGGTATCGAGGGCGGTGAGAAGCATATTGACCCGCAGCTTCGCAACAGCGGTCTCGTGGTGGTGGCAGCCAACTACCGGTTGCTGCCCAAGGCTAAGATCGACGACATCCTAGATGATGCCGCAGCAGCTGTGGCATGGACGTACAAGAACATCGTGAAGTACAATGGTAGCAAACGTAAGATTTTCGTGGCGGGACATTCGGCAGGTGGCTATCTGCTCGATATCATCGGACTGGACAAGCACTGGCTGGCGAAGTATGGAGTCGATGCTGACTCACTGGCGGCTCTCGTGCCATTCAGCGGGCAGTGTGTTACGCATTACAACATCCGCAAGCAGCAAAACATCGGCCCGTTGCAGGCCACCATTGACCAGTATGCTCCGCTTACCTACGTTCGTCCCGACGCTCCTCCCATCATCATCATTTCCGGTGACCGCGAACTGGAACTCTATGGACGCTACGAGGAACAGGCCTACTTCTGGCGCATGCTGAAGCTCGTGGGGCACAAAGACGTGACGCTCTACGAGATGCAGGGATATGACCATGGTGCCATGCCCCAGCCAGCTTACAAAATTCTGAAGGACCACATCCGCAGGATTACTGCTAAGATGACTTCGGCCCTGCCTACACCGACCATCAAGACCGAACGACAGGCAAAATACAACTTCGCCTGGCAGCCCGAATATCTACGTCGTGATGCTCGCATCGAAGGCGATATTCTCCATCTTGGGACGAAAAACGGCTATTACGACCTTACGGCTGAGACGGGCAATCTTGTCAGTCAACTCCGCGACTTCACAGTGTCCATCCGCTATAAAGTCAGTTCCGAGAATGCTCTTGACGGCTATGGACATTTTCTATTCGCCTTTTCCACTCTGGCCGAGAACAGCGCCCACGAAGGTCCTTACATGGCCATGCGATTGAATGAACAGCGCTTCGAGACATCGACAGGTGGCTATGAACATGAGGAAATCATCATGCAGGGTGGCAAACCCAAGCGCGACGTCTGGCATCACGCCATCTACCGTCAGCAAGGATATAAAGGTGAACTCTTCATCGACGGTAAGCTTATCGGACGCAATGAAAAGATGCCCATCCTCGCCGAGATATTCAAGGATGCTCCAGCCAACTGTTGGATTGGTCGTGCTCCTTTCCGTGGCGATAAATACCTGATCCAGGCCGACGTCGCCGACTTCCGCATCTACACCTATGCCATTAGCGATAAGGATATGCGACAATTGATGAAGGAAGCATATTAGAAACTAAAGTTTCCCACCCTTTAGGTTAGTAAATAATATACTGATTGACAGATAATTAATCGTCAAAAATAACAGGATTTTGAGAAAAAAGTTGTAAATTAGCAGTCGCTAAACAAAACCAACTAGACTCTTATCTCAATCCTGTTATGACGGCAAATTTAGACAATATTCACGAGATATACAACATATTCATCCAAAAAAATCGCATGCACGCAGATATTATCACTCTCTTCAGACGCTTTCATCTGTCCAGGACGCTCAGCCGCCTGAAAATGGAGAAGCAGCAGGGTGTCTCCGCCTCTCTGCTGATAGTGCTGCTGTGCCTGTTCCGCATGTGCCATGAAAGCATCGGCTCTTTCTATTCCCACAAATTCCATGGACTGTTCGAGTCGGGCAAGAACTGCTTCTACAGGATGTACAACCGCTCTTCCATGAACTGGAGGAAACTTCTTCTCCGCATGTCCGTCCGCTTCATGTCCATAGTCCGTGAGGAGAATGCCGAGGAGAAGGACCACGCGCACTGCTTCATCATAGATGACACCACGCTTGAGAAGACAGGCTCCTGCATGGAAGGCATAAGCCGCGTGTTCGACCATGTGACCCACGGATTCGTCCTGGGCTACAAGCTTCTCCTACTCGCCTATTTCGACGGCCGCTCCTCCATACCTGTTGACTTCTCTCTCCACAGGGAGAAGGGCAAGGAGAAGAAGTACGGACTGACAGCCGAGGAGAGAAGTGCACAGTACCATAAGGAACGCAGCGCTGATGATGCTGGCGCTGAGAGGGTCATGGAACTTGATTCCGACAAGCTGTCCTGCGCCATCTGGATGCTCAGGAGGGCGTGGAAGGCCGGACTGAAAGCGTCCTATGTGCTTTGTGACAGCTGGTTCACGGAGGAAAGGCTCATCTCAGAGGTGAAGAAGCTGAGCGGAGGCAGGATGAGCGTCATCGGCATGGCAAAGATGGGCAAGAGGCGCTACAGGGTCGAGGGCTCCCTCCTTACCGCCCACGAGCTGGTTGCCAGATATGAAAGGAGCAGGGGCAGGAAGGACTACAAGCACAAGACGTACATGAAGTACATCAGGCTTAACTGCATGATGGGAGACGAATACGTGCGCATCTTCCTGGTCAAGTACGGAAACAACCAGAACTGGAACATCATCATATCCTCAGACCCCGCCATCTCCTTCGAGAAGTGCTTCGAGACCTACCAGGTACGCTGGAACATAGAAGTGATGAACAAGAAATGCAAGCAGTATCTTGAACTGGGCAAGTATCAGGGAAGAGACTTCGACGGCCAGATTGCCGACTGCACACTCTGCTTCATAACATACACTCTGCTGGCACTGGACAAGCGCTTCTCCGAGTACGAGACCATGGGAGAACTCTTTGGCAAGCACAGGTCTGACCTTATGGCATTGACCCTTTGGCAAAGGATTCTCGGGATGATCGAGGCCATCCTTGAGACTCTCGCGGACATAATGAGCATTGACCTGGAAGAGTTAGCCGAGAAAGTCCTTAATGATGAGAAGGCTGCCAAGAAGTATGCAGTAATGCTGGATGCGCTACGGAATTACGACAAGGCTGCATAAAGAAAAAAAATAGAATTAACCCTCTAAAAAGGGTGGGAAACTTTAGTTAGAAATATAATATGGATAATGCTATCAACGGATATTATAGGCTCTCGTGGCGGGAACGCATTGGGTTCTGCTCTGGCGACCTTGCCCAGAACCTGATATACCAGACCGTTAGCGTCTGGCTACTCTTTTATTATAATAATGTGTACGGACTTGACTCATCCGTTGTTGCTGTGATGTTCCTCGTGGTGCGTATCATTGATGTGATATGGGATCCTATGGTGGGGGCGATAGTCGATAAGTCACATCCACGTTGGGGCAAGTATCGCTCGTGGCTGATTTTGGGTGCTGTACTACTGGCAACTTTTGCTTCCCTCTGTTTTTGGAACGGATTCAGCGGATCACTCCTCTATGCATACGTGACATACGTGGGAATGAGCATGAGTTTCACGTTCGTCAATGTACCATACGCGGCACTCGGTTCTTCACTCACCCGCGATACCGATGAGATAACTATTCTGACCAGTGTGCGTATGGTGATGGCCAATCTGGCGGGATTGATTATCAAAACCTTGCCGCTGGTGATAGTCCTTTTTGCGCCTAAGGTGCTGAACCCGCAAACAGGTGAGTTTGAAGCTGCCTATAATACACCCAAGGCAGGCGAGGCGTGGTTTATCACCATGAGCCTCTTTGCTTTGATAGGATTGGTCTTGCTCCTAGTCACTTTCTTCGAGAGTAAGGAACGCTTGGTCATGGACAAGAGCGAGAGTGCGCAGGTCAAGGTGAGCGACCTCTGGATGGAACTGGTTCGGAACCGTCCACTCCGCGTTTTGTCGTTCTTCTTTATCATTGCTTTCACCACGATGAGCATCAGCAATGCAGCCGATTCCTATTTTATAACCTTCAACATGCATGCGACGCCACTGATGACAACGGGGTTCATGTGGCTTGGCACTATTCCTGCGTTTATCTTTATGCCGATGGTGCCTGCCATCAAGCGCTGGATTGGCAAAAACGGCATGTTCCGATTGTTCCTTGGCATCGCCATTGTGGCCATGTTGCTGATGTATCTAATCATGAAGGTCGAGAGTCTCAAATCCATCACCACACTGATTTTCGTGGTGCAGTTCGTGAAAAGTACGGGCGTAGTGGTAGCTACCGGCTATATGTGGGCACTTGTGCCCGAGGTGGTGACATTCAGTGAGTATGCCTCAGGCCATCGTGTAGCAGGTATCGTTAATGCGCTCATTTGTATATTCATGAAGGCTGGCATGGCGCTTGGTGGTGTTATTCCTGGACTGGTTCTTACCTGGGTGGGTTTCAAGGCTGGAGAGTCGATACAGACACCGATGGCCGAACAAGGCATCCTCTGGCTCGTCACCCTGATTCCGGCTGTTTTGTTTGTATTGGCCATTTTCGTAATTGGAGAGTATGAACTTTCTGATGAGAAAATGGACGAACTAAACGCAGCAGTATCGAATAAAGTGAAAAGTGAAAAGAGATAAGTGAAAAGTGATTAATTATGCAATTGACATCAAATTCTGACAAGATTACGAGAGACTTTTTTGACTCTCTCTTGATTGAAACCCGATATCTGGACGCCGTCCTCCCTACGACTGAGATGACGCTGTTTGGAGAGACTTTCCGCACGCCGATTATGACAGCCGCCTTGTCTCACCTGCATAACACGACGCAGAACGGCATGACCATCTATGCCCAGGCAGCTGCCAAAAGTGAAACTGTGCATTGGGTAGGCATGGGCAGTGAAGAGGAATTAGAGGAGATTGTGACCACTGGAGCCCGAATTATCAAGATTATCAAGCCCCATGCTGACAACCGCAAGGTGTTGCGAAAGATAGAACATGCAGTCAAGGTGGGCTGCATCGCTGTGGGAATGGACATAGACCACGCTTTCAACTCTCAGGGTGGCTACGATGATGTATTCGGACTGCCCATGAAAGCAAAGACCACCGAAGAGTTGGCAGAATTCGTGCAAGCAGCTGGTGTGCCTTTTATCGTGAAGGGCGTGCTCAGTCCGTGCGATGCAGAGAAGTGTCTGAAGGCTGGCTGCGCAGGGATGGTGGTATCTCACCATCACGGCATGGTACAGTATGCTGTGCCGCCGCTGATGGTACTTCCCGACATTCTTTCAGCCACAGGCGGCAGCGCGCCAGTATTCGTAGATTGCTGTATCGAAAGCGGTATGGATGCCTACAAGTGCCTCACTCTCGGGGCAAAGGCTGTATCGGTGGGGCGTCACTTGATGCCGCTACTTAAAAACGGGGCAAATGCTGTATCAATACGAATCAATGAGATGACGGCAGAACTGGCTGGTGTGATGGCGCGTACTGGAGTCAGTTCTTTGGATAAGATGGATTCTACAATCATTCACAGGAGGACATTCTGATGTATTTAGGCATTTCATCTTCATTGAGGCACAACTCACCCAAGGAGTGGGCTGCGAAGCACATGGCGCTCGGACTACAGATAGTCAATTTCCCCGTTACTTGTGATGAGGATGAGGAAACCATAATGGCCTATAAGAAGGCTGCTGACGAGGCTGGACTCACTATCGCAGAAGTTGGTGTGTGGCGCAACACACTGGCTGCCGATTCCGATGAGCGACTACGTTGGATTGATTATACCGTCCGCCAACTCCGTATGGCCGATGCCATTGGTGCCGCTTGTTGTGTGAATGTGGTGGGCACGCCCTATGGCCCTCGCTGGGATGGCGGTTATCGCGATAACTTCAGTCGCGAACTCTGGAATATGGCTGTTGCGATGATTCGTCAGGTTATAGATATAGCTCGTCCTCAACATACCAAGTTCTGCATCGAGTCGATGCCTTGGATGATACCCAGCAGTCCCGACGAGTATCTGCGTCTGTTAGAGGATGTGGATCGTGCGGAATTTGGCACTCATCTCGATGTGGTGAATATGATTACCTCGCCTCGTAGGTATTTTTTCAACGACGAATTCCTCTGTGAGTGTTTTGAAAAACTCCACGGCACCATTGTGAGTTGTCACTTGAAGGACATTCTGCTGAAGCCAGAATACACTTTCCAACTTCAAGAATGCGCTTGTGGCGAGGGTGCGCTGGATATCAATCTCTATGCCCAATTGGCCACTGCTGAGAACCCTAGCATGCCGATGATCATCGAGCACCTGACTACCGATGAGGAGTATGTGGCGAGTGTGAAGTACGTAAGAGAAAGATTGTCTAATCAGTAATAACGAAAGAGGATACTAATAATCATTTATAAAACCAGAAATCTGCAAACTAATAGTTATGTGGAATAATTTTTGTCGTTTAGAGCTCCATTAGATGATTTCTTACCCATCTTCCCATTACCTCGTCAAGCATTATTGGGGCTTAAAGCTGTCGGTGACCCTCGAAGTCGGATTTTTAGCGTCAGCGAGAGCAAAAGGGGGTTGGTATGATTTGTTGTCCGTGTAGATATTTAGTTCATAGTGCCTTGCCGTCCTTATCCACTTGGCAGGCACGCTGATGAACTTGAACACGAATATTTTGATGGAGTTCAGCTCATACTCGATGCCGTTGATCTCCTCCTTCTTCCATCCCCGCAGTGCCAGCAGACTGCCATAGAGCGAGGCGCAGCGGTTGGTGCGGATGTAGAAGTGCTCGGAGTGCCTCTCGATGGTCTCCACAATCTCCCGCGAGCAGGAGCCGCAGTCCATACGGGCGCGCCTGATGTGGATTCCATTCTGCTCAAGATTCAAGAAGATGCGCTCAAGCGTGTCCTGCTGGTGGAAACGGACATTGGCATTGCCGTCGCGATTCTCTATCCCGACGATGAGGTCGCCTATGACGGCCACACCGGGACTGTAGCCGGTGAACTTCTTGTAGGTCATCTTCGCACAGACTTGCAGAAACGTCGATGCAAACCAACATAGTATGAAGGGATAGAATTACGTGTTGTAAACTTAAGTACCCAGCATCTGCTCATGCCCGTGTAGCGCATTAGCTCTTTCAAAGAGTAACTGGCATAGCCAATAGGGGAGGTTGGTGTGGTTGGAAGAGCCGAGAACCATCTGATGAACTTTTTCCAAGCAATCACATAGTTCCCATCGTTACTCTTGTTCGCAGTAATAATGCCGTTTGCAATGAGTTTGTTAATGTACTGGCGGCTGAATCCAGAGAGTCGTGCCGCTTCTCCTACGGAAAGCATCTCATGAGAGATTCTTGCTTTCCATTCTACGTCCAAACTATCGTATGGATCGTAGAAGTGCTTCTTGTTATTGTATATCATATTATCAAAACCTACTTTTATGCAGGCATGATAATATAATGAAATCGGTACAATGCGAACAACTACAAAAATCTGCAAATATCAGGTGACAACTACCCTCAAAATGAGTATCGGATATTTGTAGATTTTTACCCCTGTTTTTCGTATTTTCTACCGCAGAATGTGCTAATTTTTTTTGCAGATTTTTGCAAGTGTTTGATAATGAGATAGTTATTACGTTTGTTAAAATACTCTAACAAAGCATTATAACTAATTGACTATCAATGCATTACAGTCTATTTACCCACGCAATATCTATACAGTGTTGATAATCTGTACTTTATGAGTTAAACCGTACAAATGAACTTTGGGAAATGGAATTTCGCGATTCCCATCCCTTTAGTTCATAGGCAGGTCTTCCACTAAACTC
>JAEEGK010016486.1_pt1 | contig 16235 bp, 17 predicted proteins | sample 8958771 | NCBI WGS metagenome assembly JAEEGK01 (sample SAMN16246547, study PRJNA631951) | gut metagenome | biome: gut microbiome; feature: rumen; material: SC-attached | host: Bos | place: Iran: Karaj | collected 2018-10
TCAAGTCATGAAATCTCACATTTGGCATTCGAATATCTGAGACGATGCGCTTGAAATCCTTGTAGACAGTGAGATGGGTCAGGTGTTCTCCGAGTTCGTTCGTGAAAACGAGATTCCATTTGTTCGCCCAGGCAACTCCGGCTGCGATCTGCATCTCGTGCTGAAGCATTTGCTGCCTCTTTAACATCTCCATGACTGTCGGTGCGACTGCGATAATTCTGTTTCGGCTGTTCTTTGTGGTCGTGAGCACATACTCTCCGCCAACTTTCTTGGTTTTCTGCAATTGCTTGTTGACAAAGAGGGTACAGCGATCATAATCCACACAATCCCAACTCAACCCCAAGACTTCGCCCTGCCGCAAGCCTGTAAAAAGCGTTACCAGATAGATGAGTTCATATCTGTGACCCTTCACGGCCTGAAGAAAGACCCCAATATCATTGGAATCCATGGGCTTGATCTCTTTCCGAACAGATCGCGGTATTTCGCAGAACTCGGTTTGATTCGTCCGGATCATGCCCACTTTATATGCCTGCTGCAATGACCGATGAAGTATGCCGTGAATGTTTTTTACGGACTTTGCAGACAGTTTCTTATCTACGAGCAGGTAGTTGTAAAACTGTTGGATCTGTGGAGCAGACAACTTTGAGAGCTTGATCTGGCCTAACGTGGGCTTGATGTGAGTGTTGACGTTTCGCATATAATTATCGAACGTGTAGGGCTTGACAGTGTGCTGAGCATAAACAGTAAGCCATGTTTTGAGCCATTGACCCAGAGTTTCAGCAGTTGGAGCTATAAATGATCCTGTATCCAATTCTGAAGTTATCTGCGTCAAGGCTTCACGGAATTCCTTCTGTGACTTGCCGTATACAGACTTCTGCTTCTGTTTCCCTGTCTTCATATCAAAGCCGACGGTAGCAAGCCAAACGGATCAGCCTACCGATAACCACGCGACAGCACCGAAACGATGCGGATGCTTGTTGCAAAAGGACTGTAATAATTGTAGAATTAGCATGACTTGATTATGGGCCGATGGACATGATCCGGTTTGAGGAGGCAGCAGAACAGCATGTTATTCAAAGGCATCCGGAAGATTCACGAGGGCAAATTCATCACTCGCTACGACGTGGATTATGTGACTGCCAGCGGGAACGAGAAAACCTATGAAATCATCAGCCGGGGAAAGGACATCAAGACACTGGAGGATCTGCAAAACAAGACGCCTGATTCTGTCGTTCTGATTCTGACAGACGAAAGCGGCGAACATATCTTGGTCAGCCGGGAATATCGTATGGCCATGGCACAGTGGATCTACAATTTCCCAGCCGGCTTGATCGACCCAGGGGAGAGTCCGGAGGAAAGTGCAAAGCGTGAGCTGTGGGAGGAAACAGGCCTGACATTGGTCCGCATTGACGATGTGCTTGACAACAGCTACAGCGCCATCGGCTTTTCAAATGAGCGAAATATCTGCATTTTTGGTGTTGCGGCCGGGGAATTCCGCAAAAGCACCTCCGACGCTGAGGAGATCGTTCCTGGCTGGTACACAAAAAAAGAAATGCGGGAACTACTTCGGACGGAACCATTTGCAGCGAGAACCCAGTCGTACTGCTACGCATGGGCAAATACCTAAAGAAAAGATAAGAGTAAAGTGTCATTCATACGGGACTGTAGCCTACGGAAGCGCAGATTTGTGAGAAGACTGCCGCTTCCAAGCCCGACGTACCTGATGAGGACGCGCTGGAGCTGACGCTGGAACAGTATGCGGAAATGACTGCCACCGCACGAAACCGTCGTTCCCAGCGCGAATAGCCGATGTTCGCGCTGCGCATTGCACCGGAGACGTTGGAAAGAGCAAAAGCAACCGGCAAAAGATGTGTTACAGTTATATTTGAAGTGAAAGAGGGTGTCTGAACAATGGCTAACAAAGCATCTCACGAAGCAACGAATAATGAAATCTACGATACCGATCGGGAGCTGGTCTTTGGCTATGATCAGATTGACGGCAAGCTCGAAACAAATCCCGGTGAAGCACAGGTGGTCAAATATGTGTTCTCAAGATACCTCGAATTATCGAACCAGTATCCGGCAGAACAAAGTGATCTAGTAGATCAAATAATTAACGATGAAATAAAAGAAAAGTGGCCTGACGAGTATGAGAGCCTCATTAGAAAGAGAGAACACAATGAAAACCTGAGAGCCAAAAGGTTCCCATTGTCAGGAGGACCCCACATAATAGAAGTCACTCCTATCACTACTAGTGACATCGTAAGCCGAGAACTGTGGGAAGAAGTGCAGACGAAAATTAAAGAGACATCGACTGGCATGCAGGCCCCGGACGTCGGAGATATGACTCAATCCTTCACTTAAATGATCTTGTGGAGAAAAAACAAGAATACCATGGATTGAAAGCATAGGCCATCGGAAAGCTGATCCATCCCGTTGTTTTCAATGGGATCTTTGCAGTGCATACACAAAAAACCTGGCAAACAAGACAAAAATCGCAGACGATGTCAAGCTGGTGGTCGGCCCGTATATAGACCAGGAAGAGCTTTTCAAGGCAGATTCTTCCTATCGCTCCTTTCAATTTAATTACATTCTGTATCAGAACGGAGAACTGTACGGGAAGAACGGCGCAGAGTTCATCATGGATCATGTAGTTTGGGTCGACACCTGCGATATAGCTCATGAGTTACCAAATAATGACGAGCGTAATTACGCATCCACCTATATCCTCTGCGACGACGGGATCCTGTATGAGAAGAAACCAATCTATGAGCAGATCGACGAGTATAACCGAGAGTTCCTGCGGTATGAGATCGTAAAGCTGGCGGAGAACGTCGCACTGCCGGGACAGCCCTTCAGCAGCATTAAAACCGGCAGAGTGAAAACGGTCGGCGGTTTTGCCGATGTGCTCGAGACCGACTGGTTTGCGGAGTCGGTCCTCTGGGCAGTGGAAAAAGGTATCACCAGCGGTACATCCGCCACGACCTTCACGCCTGAGCGCACCTGCTCCGTAGCGGAGATCCTGACCTTCCTCTGGCGTTCCCAGGGAGAGCCGACCCCGAAGGGGCCGAATCCCTTCACCGATGTCCCAGAAGGAAAGTATTACACCGACGCAGCGATCTGGGCTTGTGAAATGGGCCTCGTGGAAGGAAGCGTTTTCAACGGCGATGCGGACTGCACCCGCGCCATGGCCGTGACCTATCTTTGGAAGCTGGCGGGCGCGCCAGAGGCGGAGGGGGAACGTCTGTTGAATTTCTCCGATATGCCCTACGAACTGAAATCACCGATTACATGGGCGGTGGACAATGGCATTACCAATGGCGTCGGCAAGGACTCTCAAGGTTTTGGGCGTTTTGCTCCCGACAACACCTGTACCCGCGCACAGATTGTCACCTTCCTGTACCGGGCTTACGGGGACGACTGATTTACTACAAATGAACCACAGTCTTATGTATTAGGTGGCAGGAACCGCCCTATATATAATAGCTCTTAGTTGTTTATTGTTGAGGTCCTCATTCATTTTCAGAATCAGACAGAATCAGATTCGAATGCACGTGGTAGGAGGCTGCAAAATGGCAAGAAAATGCGCTTTTTGCGGGCAAGAGCTTCAGGAAGGTGACGTTTACTGCGGCAGCTGCGGCAATCTCGCAGCAGGCGAGGTCCCCCCGGCCAACGCCTGGAGCCGGGTCTCAGCGGATCTCGCCGCCGCGCCGAAGAAAAAGAAACGGGGCTGCCTTACAGCGCTGCTGATCTTTATTATCATCATCGTGCTGCTGGCCGCCGCTCTCTACATCTTCGTCCTGCGTCCCATCGGCAAGCTCAAGGATGGATTCGATCTTGACCTGAACGCGCCGGGCTTCTCAGAAACGGTCGAGTCCGCACGGTCAGGCAGAGCCTGAGAAAGAGAGGGAGATGACACGATGGCAAAATTCTGCACCAGCTGCGGGGCCCCGCTGCCGGAAGAAGCACAGTTCTGCACCTCCTGCGGCGCCCCTGTTGCCGCTTCTAAACAGGCTTCACCGACGCAGACCCCGGTACCTGCTGCGCCAGCTCAGAGACCACAGGCTCCTGCGCCTGCTGCAGCGGCCGCTGACTCCGGCGTGGTTGCGGCGGTACCCGCGCCGGGAAAGACGCGAACGCAGGCCCGCAGGTCTGGTAAGGGCGGGAAGTGCGGCAACTGCGGCGCGCCACTCCGCGAGGGCGAAGGATTCTGTACCCAATGCGGCGCACCCCGAAATGCCATTCCGAAGAACCGGCGGGTGGTCATCGGCAAAGACGGTCGGGCGATGTTGAAAAGACGCCGCCACCCGAAGCGCCTGATCGCAGTGCTGCTTATTCTGGTCATCCTCTTCACCGGAGTCATCCAGCCCGCCTGGATCTTCCGGCTGATAAACCGCCCAGGGAAGGCCCTGGGTGCCGAACGGATCGAGCTGGAGGTCACATCCAACGGGCAGGTGGTGGCGAAAGGACAGTCCACCGACGGTATCGGCATGCCCATCAGCATCCGCTATACGGATGCGGAGATCGCCGCCGCCCCTGCCATGTCCGTCGAGGTGTCCCCTGAGAACCCTGTGGCCCGCTTCTCCAACGGGATTACGGTGGATTTCGGCGATAATCTCATGTTCCTCGCCGACGAGGAGAATGAGAACGATGAGCCGGAGGCCGGTATGCGGACATTCACCCTCCGCACCCTCCCGGCGAAAGAGGATGCGGAGCACGGCTGCAAATTCGGCGGCTGGGACTTTGACCTGGGCGACATTCACGACTTCGCCATGCCGGTGAAAGTCACCGTCCCCTTCGACTCGGCCAGCGACCCCTATTCCCTGGTGCCCCAGCACTTCAACGAGGAGCTGGACTGTTGGGAATACAGCGCCTATGACGTGAACGAAGAAGACAGGACCATCACCTTCTATCTCCGCCATTTCTCCGAAGAAGGTATGGCCGAATATAGCTGGGACGACTATACGCCGACCAGCGACCGTGAACCTCTCAACATGATCACAGTGAATCTGGTTCCGTCCCAGATCGAGCGTGCCTATTTCACGGATGAAGGCGCGGAGAAATATGTGGACGCCCTGCTTGCCCGCAACCAGCAGGACACGCTTGAGTGGCTCTATCAGCAGACGGGATACACGGGGAACATCGCCGCAGGCGGGGATGTTTCCCTCAGCCTGAAGGATCTGATCCTCCCTAACGGCAAGCTGATCAGCGGAGTGGACGTCGGCTTCAACGCCATCGGCATCTGCTGCGCCGGGATCAGGGTCTATCGGGATTTTATGCGCACCGACAGCTTTGATGCCGCGGTATCCCGTAATAAGACCGATCTGATGGGCGCGGCTGTGAGCGCCGCCAGTATAGCCAATACTGCGGCCATTTACTACACAGGCGCGGGGCTTTTCGTTGCCAGCGGCCCCATCCTTCTGGGAGCCTCCGCGCTGGTCCTCGGCTTCAGCTATCTGGATTCCAAGATCAAGAATTTCGCCTATAACGGAAGCGACAGCTATCTTGCCAACGCCTATGAAACCTTCACGGAGGAACGCCTTCGCTATATTCCCCGGACCGGCGGGCTGGACTGGCGAGTAACGAAGGATGATTACAAAAACATCACCACCGTGAGCGACGATCGCGCGAAGATCGAGACCAAGTACAGCGACAAGCTCGGGGGCTATATCGACCTCAGCACCAAGAAGGGGAAGCAGGCGGGTTACGTTTCCATCATGAACCGGATCAAGCGCAACAATCCCAACGAGCCCAACCGCTGGGTGGATCTGTTCGACGTCAAGGTCAATGAAATCGCCAATTACTTCTTCGGCAGCTTCAGCGAACGGGAGCAGAAAGTCCTCATTGAGCTTTACAATGCGGGCCACACCGATTCGACGTACCATACCTCGACGGAAATCAATAACATGAAAGAGGAGATGGTCAAGAAGCTGCGCTATGAGCTCAACGAGAACGGCGACTTCTACAAGAACTTCATGACGGAGAGTTACGTTGCCATGAAGGAGCAGGTCTACTCCGCCATGGGCAAGCAGCAGGACTACCTCAACCAGGTGCTTTATTTCGATCTGGACCTGAAAAACAGCAAGGGCGAATCCATCTCCTTCAACGAATCGCCGCTGTTCAAGGGCAAATACATCGTTTTCAACCGTTCGGCGGAATGCAGCGAAGAGATCCGGAAGAGCGAAGAATGGGCGGTGGACATGGACAGCAAGGGCGAGATCTTCCACTGTACTCTGAATTCCTATCTTCTGGCAGGTCAGCCGACGTACCTTGTGGTCTATAACAGCTATTACGACTGCATCCAGAGAAAAGCACCCGTCACAGTGATCCCCTTCTCCAAGGTGGTCGTGCCCAAGCCCCCCGCAGAAGACAGCGGCGTCAGGGTCAACCGCAGGCTCATCGTCCCCGGGATCAACGACTCGGAGTACCCCCACGGCGGTGCCGTCACTACCGTGATCAGCGTCGTCGACGACATCCCCACCCTGGAGGAACTCTGCGGCTACTACGACGACACGAAACTGACCATTGAAAAGATCGACGTGAACAAGGCAGTCTATTCTGCTCTCGACGAATCCGTTAACGGAGCCCTCAGCGATTCCGGCTGCGATCCCTATGAACTTGAGGGTGCCACCACCGACCTGCCCTTCACCATCTCCAAGGAGGGAGAAAACCTCGCGGTCATCTCCAATGTGCCCGATCCAGACCAGGAAAACTTTATCTTTTCTCAGCAGCCTACGGCCTATGACCCGGAAACGGGCATCATGAAAACGAAACTCCTTCTGGAAGGGGAGGTTATGAACGTCACACTGTACTGCACCTACGTCGGCAATGACAGGTCGGAAGTGCAGGTGACCGGCACATTCCGGCTGAAGTCCGAGGAACTCAAGGGATTGCTAACCATCGATTACCGGATCACTGGCCGGAAGCCGCTTGGTACCGGCGAAGTGCCGGAGGGCGGTCCGTAAGCCATGGCACCCGTTTTAAAAGTCTTCGGTCTTCCGATCCGCAGTTATCCATTGGCGGCAGTGCTGGCAGTGCTGACCGCTGCGGCGCTGGCCTGGCCCGCACTGGGAAAGCGGGCCTGGTCTCCCTTGAGCCGTGTGCTGACGATCTTTGCCATGGTCGTCGCCTTCCTGATCGGGGCACGGCTTTGGAATCTGGCGGTCTCGCCGGGAGCCTACGGTCCGGACCGGCCCTGGTACACGCTGCAGCTGACCGGCTTGTCCCTCTACGGCGGCATTCTGGGAGCTTTTTTCCCACTGCTTGCAGCGGCGCGACTGAAGCGGCAAAGCCTGTGGGCGGCGTTGGACGCCTTTACTATGCCGGCGGCGGCGGGCTTCTGCCTCATACGGGTCGGCTGCTTCCTTAACGGCTGCTGCCGCGGGATCCCCACCCGACTTCCCTGGGGCGTAGTATTTCCCGCCATGGTCGGCGGCGTGGACCTGAACATTCTGGGGGCGGCCGTTTTCCGGCAGGCAGTGCATCCCACGCAGCTCTATGAACTGCTTGGCGCGGTGGCCTGTATTGTTTTGGCACTCCGGGTGGTTCGACGCTTTTCCCTGCCCGAGGGTGGACGCTTCCTCGTCTATGCCACCTGCTTTTCCGCCATGCGTCTCTGCATCCTGCCCCTGCGTGCGCTGCGCTATCCGGATTGGATACGTTGGGGTTTCTATCCGGCTTTGTATCTGGCGCTCATCGCTACAGGTATCTTGCTGTTGCGGAGGATACTGCGCAGGCTGCCTACAGGCGCTCCCAGGGAAAACGTGCAATGATGATGCCGGACAATCGGGAAAATAAGCTGTTATAGCTGAAGGGGAAATGCGTTGTGAAAAGAAAAGCCGTTTCATTGCTTCTTGTCCTCAGCCTTTTTGCCTGTATGTATATTCCCGCAGCAGCATACAGCGAAGGCCGTGTCGGTTATGCAACCGCAGTATCTGCAACAGACTGGTTTTCGGCATTCGTGGATAACGACGGCGGCTTATGGATGGCCGGTCGAGTCGCAAACATCCCCGGACTGACACAGGGGGATAGAACCGTCGGCGTTGTGGAGATACAAAGCGTTCCCGTCAAAGTCATGGATAACGTCGTTTCCGTCAGCTGCGGAGACGAGCATGGCGGTGCGCTGAAGTCCGACGGCACTCTGTGGATGTGGGGCAGAAACAATGAATCTCAAGTCGGCAACGGCGGCGAATATGAGAAGGAACAAAACGGATCGAAGTACCAGGGAGCGCCGGTAATGGTACTGGATCAAGTATCAGCATTTTCGTGCGGCGAGTATTGCACAGCGGCGATCCGAACAGATGGTTCCCTTTGGATGTGGGGAGCCGCCTCCGGGATTCCGGGCGGTGTTGCGTATAGTTCACCGGAAAAAGTAATGGAAGATGTGGTTTCCGTCAGTTGCGGCGAGGGTTACGGGGCGGCGGTAAAAACCGATGGTTCTCTCTGGGTTTGGGGACACCTGGGCGGATTGTTCCAGACAGAGACACCTGTTCAGTGGATGGACGGTGTAAGCACCGTAAGCTGCGGAAGGAATCATTTGGCGATTATCAAAGCGGATGGCTCGCTGTGGATGGCGGGGAACAATTACTATGGGCAGCTTGGTAACGGAACAGTGAGCGATAACTCATCGGAGACTATTGAGCCTGTGAAGGTTATGGATGATGTGATGCAGGCCTGGGCCGGGATCGAGACCAGTGCCGCCGTGAAAACAGACGGAACGCTTTGGACGTGGGGCGAAAACGACCGTGCCGTTTTGGGCAACGGAGAAGCGTATGCCGTCGGTATGACCAGGAAACTGGAGGCATGTGTTCTTGCTCCGCGGCAGATCATGGAGAATGTTGCCTACTGCTGTCTGACTGGCGTTCTTGGCGCGGGATTTGCCATAGACCACGATGGCGTTGTCTGGGCCTGGGGTTACGGGGGAAACGGTGTTTTGGGTAACGGTTATGTAGGGGATATGAGTTACTCCATGTCCGGACCGGGAACTACGGAAGATAACTGGGTCCCCTTGCAGACAGCACCGTCTTTCGTAATGTCGTTAGTTGATCCTTCTGACCGCACGGTCCGGAGGACAGAGCCGGATGAGCAAGACCCCGCGGATCCGGATCATCCATCCAGATGGGCAATTCAGGATATTCACAATGGCATCGGTCTCGAAATTGTCCCCGAGCATTTACAAGGCGCATATAGACAGAGTACGACACGCGCTGAATTCTGCGCTTTAGCAGTGGCGCTCTACGAGGGCTACATTGGAGAAATATCTGAGCGGATCGGGTTTACGGATACCAATGATCCCAACGTAGAGAAAATGGCCGCGCTTGGTGTAGTAAACGGTGTGGGAGGTGGGCTGTTTTCACCGGACTCGCCTCTGACACGGGAACAGGCAGCGACCATGCTTGCCCGTTTGGCAAAAGCCGCCGGGAAGGACATCGGGGAATATGAGCCGGACTTTGCCGATCGGGACAGCATCTCCTCCTGGGCTCTTGAAGCTGTAGGACAAATGCAGGGGATTGGAGTGATGAACGGAACAGGAGACAACTACTTTACCCCGAAAGGCAGCTATACTCGTGAACAGAGCATAGCGACGATGGTCCGGCTGCTGTTTTTTATCTTCGATGGCAACATTACCAGGGCGATGCCTTCCTGAGCGGCAGAAGGTGAAGTGTTGATTGATAACGAGAGGAGACTACCATATCGCCCTAGAAAAGGAAAAGCAGCGATACGAGGTAGAGATACAACTAGGTGCAACTGATCCCAGCCACATCATTCGCTCCATAGAATACTGGGACATTGAGAAAAAGCGCTATCCGAAATATGACCACTGTGCTGTGATCGTAGCTGAAGAGATCACCGGCAGATTCATGAACGTCATTTCACTTTTCAATGGAAGTATACCGCTGATTGCGCTTCAAATGTCAGCAGTTAAACACGGTGACGAAATTGAATTGATATTCACAAAGGTCCTTGACCGCATTACATTGGGCAGTGATGAAGATGATGCGGTAGCAGAAGCAACCGACCGCAACTATTGGGAAAAGAAAGCCAGTACGCCCAAGACAATGAAAATCGTCGATATGGTTTTTAAAGACTGCATGAGTGTGGTTCCCGGATATGAGCTCAAGTATAATATCACGGCTTATTGGATCGTTTTTGCGAGCGTGAAGGAATACCTGTATCAAAAGTCTCTTGAAATCATCGCCGGTGGTATGGATGTGATCCTGGACTGGGGCTTCTGGACGAAAGAAGAACACGATGGGGCAAGGTAGTTTTACGGTTTGAACGGGATCGCCAGTGAGTTTCATTTTATTGATGTTGATGATTCCATAGACCAGACCGTTTTCCGAGACTTCGCAAAATCTCTCTACAAGGACTATGCGGCGCATACGGCTTGAGAGAAACGAATGAACGGAGGAAGCATCGTCAATCGCAGTCAGACCATCGAAGATGGGCGAAAACAGCCTGGCAAGGGAGGCGCAGCATGAAAACAATCGTCGAGACGATCCTCTCCGGCGGTTCAGCGGAGTTTACCTGGCATGGAGAAAGCTATCTCATTCAGCAGGAGAGCAACAAGGGGTGCCACTACCTCTGCCTGTGGCGTCTCACCCCCCAAGCCGCCTGCCTGTGCCGTGTTTGCTTTGAAGTATTCGACGGCGTTTCGGAGGAAACCGTCGAGGAATTGTTTGACCAGCAGTTCCCAGACGGGCACACGGTCCGGGACATGCTCCAAGGTCCGGAGAATGGAGGTCGCGCTGATTGTCGGGCGCTCGATGGATCGGGAGTTGAGGATGTGATGGATTGAAGGAATCGGAGCTCTATAAGGAACTGGGCGCACTGACGAAGGACAAAAGCAGGTGGGAAGAGAGCATTCCTTATGTTTCGTCCCTGCTTGCCCATGAATCGGAAAGAATCCAGGCGAAAGCGCTCTGGCTGTTGGGCGAAACTGGGCTAAAGTATCCGCCGTCCGTTCGGGACGCGGTTCCTGAAATCGCGGCCTTCTGCGACAGCCCGGCGCCCCTTTTGCGGGAGCGGGCCGTAAACGCCCTTGGCCGCATCGGTCGGGGAAGCTTTAAGCTGATCGAGCCGTATTGGCAAGGCCTGTTCCGCTTCGCCTCCGATTCGGAGGCCGGGGTCAGGCTGAGCTTTATCTGGGCCTCGGAAAATATCGCTACGAACACGCCCGATATTTATGAGGCTCACATGTCTGTGTTCGAAGCGCTCCTGTACGATACGGACGACAAGGTTCGGATGGAGGCGCCGGAGATCTTCCGCGTCCTCGGAAAACGCAGACCGGCGTTCGTTATGCCTTTCGTGGCTGAGCTGCAAAAGCTTTCGGAGACGGACGATCACCCTGTCGTCAGGATTCACTGCCAGGGTGCGGTCAAGGCGGCAGAAGAATCGATCATGCATCTTGAAGCGGCTTCTGCCGTATTCAGGGAGCACGACGCTGACACTCTTGCCGGACAGGAAGACGAAATAAAGACACAGGTAAACGCTAATTGCGGAAACAGGACCGGGATCATCCTGGAAACAGAGCGGCTCATCCTTCGAGCGTGGGAAGAAGCGGATGCTGAGGAGTGCTTCCGATACGCGAAGGACCCTCGTGTCGGTCCCATTGCGGGATGGCCAGTGCATACCAGCGTGGAGAACAGCCGCCAAGTCATCCAGAATGTGTTGGCGGTGCCGGAGACCTATGCCATCGTGCTGAAGGAAACGGGGAAGCCAATCGGCAGTATCGGTCTGCATCGGAACGATCTTGCGGAAAAAGATGACGAAATGGAGCTGGGTTACTGGCTGGGCGTTCCCTACTGGGGCCGCGGTCTGGTGCCGGAGGCTGCCCGGGAGCTGCTTCGCCATGCATTCGAGGACCTGGCGCTTGCACGGGTCTGGTGCGCTTATTACGACGGCAACGAAAAGTCAAAGCGCGTGCAGGAGAAGCTGGGCTTCCATTATCAGTGGACGACGGAGAACGTGTCGGTTACGCAGATGGGCGAAACGAGAAAAGGCCACGTCAATCTTCTGACAAAAGAGGAATGGTCAGCCGGGAGATGAAAGAGCGGGGTTCGGAAAAAAGGAGGAGCAAAATGAGAACCTTCAACAAAGAAGAAATCGAATCGTTCCAGATCGTCACGCTTCACACAAGCGGAATGCGGCACGTGGGCGAAGTCGAGATCGTGATGAAAGACGGCAAAGCCGAGGTGTCCCGTTATGGGATCAGGTTTACGCAGGAGGAAGACCAGCGCATCCTCGAAAAGCGCGCAGTATGCGATGAAGAAACGGTGCTGAAGCTGCTCAACTCCTGCAGGATTCTCTCATGGGACGGGTTTCACGGTTCCCATCCGAAAGACGTTCTGGATGGAATAATGTTTCGGTTCAAGGCGACAGTGAATGAAGACAAAGAGATATCCGCAACCGGCTCGGAGAATTTCCCGAAGCATTACAGAGATTTCACGGACGGACTTTACGAGATCTTGAAAAACGGTTCGTCAGGGGATGGCTGTGAGTGACAGCCAAGCAAATTCAGGAAAGGAGATCGCCGATGCTGACGCTTGACATGATCTATCAGGCCAGAGAACGCATTTCCCCGTACATCATCCGAACGCCGCTGATCCGCTCGCAGAATCTCGACCGGTTCCTCGGCTGCGAAGCATATCTCAAGCTGGAAAACATGCAGAACACCGTGGGGGTGTTCAAGCTCAGAGGCGCGTTGAACAAAATTCTGTCCTGTCCGATGGAGGAACTGAAAAACGGCGTGGTTGCCGTTTCCTCTGGCAATCACGGCAAAGCGACCGCCTTCGTGGCGAAGATGCTGGGGATTCCCGCCACCGTCGTGGTGCCGGAGACCGCGCCGCGCATCAAAATCGACGCCATCAAAGCCCTGGGCGCGGCGGTGGTCCTCACCGACACGGCGGAGCGGTTCCGGGTTGGCGAAAAGCTTGCCCGGGAAAAGGGCGTCCCGCTGATCCCACCCTTCAACGATGAACTGATCATGGCGGGGCAGGGGACCGCCGGGCTTGAGATCGCGGAGCAGCAGCCCGACCTGGATGCCGTGATCGTGCCGATGAGCGGCGGCGGGCTGATGGCCGGCGTTTCGGCGGCCATCAAGTCCACAGCGTCGGGCATCCGCCTCTGGGGAGCGGAGCCTGCGGTGCTTCCCCGCTTCAGGGAGAGCCTCAAGGCAGGCAAAGCGGTGAACGTGGGAACGGCGCACACCGTCGCGGACGGGCTTTTGACCGGCATCATGGGTGACAAGTGCTTCGAGGTGAATGCTAAAACCGTGGACTTGGTGGGCGACGTGACCGAAGAATACATCCTCAAGGGGATGAAGCTCCTAATCATGGAAGGGAAAATCCTTGGGGAGGCCTCCTCCGCCATCACCCTCGGCGGCGTGCTGCAGGGCGTCTACCCGGTAGAACCCGGCATGAAGGTCTGCTTCTTCATCTCCGGCGGCAGCGTCGGCCTGGACCAGCTGGACCAGCTCAAGAACGTTACATACGAAAGCTGACCAGAAAGAGTGCCGGTGAAGCAGCTATGGACAGAAGGGATCATGGCCATCCCATTGATCGCGAGGCGCGAGGAGCAGTCGGACTTGTTGACCAAACGTAAGCGGAGCAGGGACCTCCCCTGCTCCGCTATTGTCAATCAGTGTAAAAAGCTTACCGTGTACAGCCGGGATCACCGGTCTTATTCCCTCGCACGGAGCTGCGCCCACGTAAGGGCGCTGATGTCGGCCAGGGTCTCCGCCTCTGCGGTGGCCATGGGCTCGAAACGGATGCCCAGGTCCCGCTGCAGCGCCATAAAGAGCAGCACCATCTTCGCGGTCTGGGAGCTGACCCCGTCGCAGCTTTGGGCCAGGTCGAATTCCTTCACCAGCTCCGGGGAGATCTTCATGGTTTTGGAGAGGCTGAGCTTGGCCAGCTCCGCGAAGCTATCGGTGACGCAGTCGACCTCCGTCAGATGGAATTTGGCCCGGATGTAACCCGTAACCTCCCGGTGGACCAGGTCGAAGGAGAGCTCCGGCGCAGAGAGTATGGCCTCGATATGCGCCGCCGCGGCCCTGCGGGACGCAAGCAGCAGCTCCATGACCCGGCCTCGTTCCGCCAACCCCATCAGTAGGAGACCACCACGGGCTCCACGCCCATGCTCTTTGCCAGGTCGATGAGTGGCTGCTTGTAATCCCCGTAGACCATGACCATGTGCAGGCCAAAGCTGGTCTGGGTCTGGAAGAAGTCGTCCGCGCTGCGCACGCGGAAATACACGATCTCCGAGCAGTTGGGCACATGGTAGCCATCGCCGGAGACGACCTCTGCCTGCGCGATCATGAGCTTTTCCCCGTCGGGGGAGAAGCGGCAGAGGGTCATCTTTTTGCCCTGGTCCTCGTCGAAGTCGTAGCGCATGGTACGGCATCGGCAGCGAGATCGTCATCCTGGGCAGCGGCGACGTGGGCCAGATCATGGCCCGGCAGCTCACCCGGAGCGGCAGGCGCGTACTGGCGCTGGTGGAGCAGGCTGCATCTCTCGGCGGTCTTGCCCGCAACCGGCGGGAATGCGTGGAGGCGTACCGAATCCCGGTGCTGCTGCGTACCACGGTGGAGCGCGTCCTGGGCACGGGCCGCATCCGGGGCGTGGTGCTGCGAGCGCTGGACAGCGGCTGCAGCTGGGAGCAGCCCTGCGATACCCTGATCGTTGCCGCAGGGCTTACGCCGGAGCGGACGCTGCTGCAAGGCCTGGAGAGCGGCGGAGAACTGCCGGACTGGCTGTATCTGAGCGGCAACTGCGAGCATGTCCACGACATCGTGGACGCGGTCACCCGGGAAGCGCTGACCCTGGGCAAAGCCCTGGCCGCAGCCATGTGACCCCATGAGCGGGCGCGGTACTGACCAAATCATAACCACCGGCCGTGCCGGTGGTTTGCTCTGCCCCCTTGGGGCATATTACCAGCCGAGCCTATACCTTGATTTGGAGGGCGCGATCCGCGAGCTGGAGCGGGAACAGGAAAGCGCAAGCGTATTTCTCGGTAAGATCGGCGTGGGCATCGCAAAGGAAAGGCTGGAACAGGGAGATTTCACCCGCAATGACACGGCGTTCCTGTTGCTGGACCCGGAAGACACCGTGCGCGGGAAATATGAGACCCAGTCGGAAACGCAATGTGTTTCCCTGCGCTTTTCGGGCAGCCACCCGGAAGCGCCGGAATACTATGAAAAGCTGCTCCGATACATTCAGGAGCATCATCTGACGGTCGCCGGGTTCTCGCGGGAGATCACCCTGATCGACGACGGCCTGACACGACACAAAGAGGAATTCGTCACGGAGATTCAAATCCCGATTCAGGAGGAATGAGCATGAAAGTATTTGCCGTGGAAGAAAAGGTTTTTGAACGGCTTCCGGATTACTGCCTCGGCGTCGTCATCGCGGAAGGAATCAACAACCGGGGCGCGCAGACGACCATCGCCGCCATGCTGGACGGAAACGTGCGGGAGTTCGCGGAGCGCTTCGCCGGGCAGGATGTGCGGGAGCTGCCGAATGTCAAGGCGTACCGCGAGGCGTTTCGCAGCCTCGACATGAACCCGAACAAATTTATGTGCTCCATCGAGGCGCTGACGAAGCGGGTGCAAAAGGGGAATCCGCTGCCGCATATCAACCCGATCGTGGATATCGGCAACGCGCTGTCGGTCAAGTATCAGCTTGCCTTGGGCGCTCACGACATTGACCGGATGGAGCTGGAAGGGCTGGCGGTGCGCTTTTCCACGGAGCAGGACAGCTTCCTGCCCATGGGCGAGACCCAGTCCGAGACGATGCCTGCGGGCGAGCTGGTCTATGTCAGCGGGCATACGGTCAAGACACGGCGCTGGCTCTGGCGGCAGAGCGATGACGGGAAGATCACGGAGGAGACGGCCACCGTCTTTTTCCCCATCGACGGCTTTTCCTCGCTCAACCGCGACGCGGTGTTCCAGGCGCGGGACGAGCTGGCCGAGACGCTGAAAGACATCTTTGGATGCAGCGTCAAAACCGCGTTTGTGGATCGGGAGCACCCGGCAGTAGAACTAGATGCAATTTGTTAATCACAATTGAGCAATAATACATAGCCGGTTGGCCTACCTCTACGAACAGGTCAACCGGCTATTTCTATTTTGGAAGGAGATGATGAAATGACCGAGGAAGAACTGAACACCCAGCTTTATGAGCGGATGTTCGAGGAACAGGAGCGTTTCCGATCTGAGCTTCTTGGGAAGAGCCCGC
>JAEEGK010016487.1_pt1 | contig 16233 bp, 7 predicted proteins | sample 8958771 | NCBI WGS metagenome assembly JAEEGK01 (sample SAMN16246547, study PRJNA631951) | gut metagenome | biome: gut microbiome; feature: rumen; material: SC-attached | host: Bos | place: Iran: Karaj | collected 2018-10
AATAAAATTTATATAATTATCCTTTATAATTTGAATATTTTTTTAATTTAAAATTAATTTCAATTTATTATTTATTTTAAATATTTTAAAATATAAAATAATATTATAATTTTTTATAATTATTTGATATTTATATTATTTAATTTAATTTATTTTTTTTCTTCTCCTTCTTTAACTTCATTTTCTTTATTATTATTCTCATTATTATTTTCTTCATTTTCAACATTTTTATTCTCTTCTTCTACTTTTTCTTTAAATTCCTCTAAAACATCTCCACTAAACATTTCCGAATTTTCTTTTATTATATTTTTTATCATCATCGCATTATTTTTATTTCTTAACATAAAATTAGCAATATAACTAATAGGATCTTTTGGTCTAATTTTCTCAACTTGTGTTAAAGCATTATATAACAAAGGCATAACAGTCATTTCTAAATAAGTTTCTTTAGGAATTTTTTTCATTTCATTCACAGTATCAATTTCTTCTTCAGTTTTTTCAAAAATATTTTTTCCTTGCATTTTTAATAACTCTTCTTTTCTATTATTTATACATTCTTCTACCTTATTATTAAAATAATTCATATCAACTATTGCTCGATAAGGTTCAACATTAACTAAAAATCTATTAATAACATAATCATAATCAAGTTTTTTTTTTGTAATAACATCTATAACATTAATTTTATCTGGATTTGATTTAATTTCAGTATCAAAAAAAATTTGCAATGTATCTAAATCATATGGGTCTACTAATAAAAGTTTTCCATTAGAATTATCATGAGTTTTATAATAATTATAATCATCTAAAATAACAAATGTGCAATTTTGTCTAAGTTTATCCATTAAATTAAGATATATCTCATTATATCCTATACAAGGAGGTTTATTTTTTTCATTATAGAAATTTTTAATTTCTTCTTCTCGATTATTTTCATTATTATTAAAATCAGGATGTTCTAATGTATTAAAAAACATTTGTTCACCTTTTTCTTCTTCACTTCTGAAGCTCACTCCAACAAATTCTTGAGTGTTTAAATCTATTCTAAAATCTTTTTTATCTTTTTCTATATCATATTTAACTTTATTATAACCATAATCTCCACAATATCTCGGATGAAGACTATCGCAAAAACAATTAAATTCATATATAAATTTATATACTTCACATATATCCTGTCCAAAAAATCTAAAAACTACAGCAAAATCTTGTTTGTTTTTTTTCAAAGCAATCATCATTGCGAAAAAAGATAAAATTATGTTATGATATGAATTATTAAAAACTCTTTTAAATTTATCTTTTCTATCTACATCTTCACCTAATTCATTAAATTTAGGGGAAGGTTCATCTTCTTTAATATTATTTTCATCTAATTTTAGACCCTCACTTTTTAATCCCAAATCAACTTGAATTTTTTCATCTACTTTTAATTTTTTTCGCATATCTTCATATTGTCTTCGGAATTTAAATCCCGCATGATTTGGTTCAGTTATTTCACATAATTCTTTAATATATTGCGAATATCTTTTTTTATTCATATCTTCTAAAGATAAAATTTCTTTTTGTTTAGGTTCTTCTATTTTTTCATTTTTTTTTTCATCTTTTTCTTCTTCTTTTTTATCTTTTTGTTTTTGTTTTTCTTTAAGTTTTTCTTCTTTTTCTTTCATTTCTTTTTCTTTTCGTTCTTCTTCTTCTTTTTCTTCAATTAATAATTGTTCATATTGTTCTTGATTAAGAGGGTGATATTTATAATCAAGATACTCTCTAAAACTCATCAAATCTTCTTCGACATTTGCTTTATCATATTCTAATCCTTTGTGCTCGGGTTTGAATACTTTTTCTCCTGTTTTAGTTGTCTCTTCTTTTCCCCAAATTAATTCTGAAAGAATTTGACGAATTAAAAATTCAGTATTATTGTAACCCAAAGAATCTCGCATTACTATTGTTTTATCAATGTTGAAATGAAGAATTAATTTACGAAAATTTCCTGCTGGAATTTGAACTTTAGGTGCTTTTGTTTTTTTCATTTATTTTATTTATTTATTTATTTGTATAACTTAAATTTTATTTATTTTTTTATTATTATTATTATAATTTTTGTGAATTTAAATTATTTTATTTCAATTTAAATAAATTATATATGATTAATAATAATGAAGAAGAAGATTTTAATGAAGATGATAATATGAAAAAAAAATTAAACGAAAATAAAATTCAAGATGAAAATATTTCAATTAATTCAAGCGAAGATGATAATAATAGAGATAAAGAAAATCAAGAAGAAGAAGAAGAAGAGGACGAAAATATTATAAACACAAACAAAAAAACAAAAAAGAAATTAATTAATGAAGATGATAATAAAAAATCACCAAAATCTCAAAATGAAGAAATCGAAATTAATTCAAAAAGTAATCAATCAATTTCTCAAAATCATTCAGAAAAAAACAATAATGATAATAATAATAATATTATCATTAACAACGAAGAAGAAGAAGAATCAAATGAAGAAGAATCACCCGTCAACACAAACCCAAAAAGTAAAAAAGTAACAACAAACACAAACAACACAAATCAAGAAAATGAACATGAAGGAAAAAAAAATGAAAAATTAACATGCGATGAAATAATAGAACTTCAAAGAAATGTTCCAGATTGTCAATTAATGATAGAAGGATATCGAAACACACTTAGAATATTTTATTTTTGTTTTTGTGACCCTGATTGTCAATTTCCTCTATGTGAAACTTGTGTAAGAAAATGTCATGGTGAACATTGGAAAAATAAAAATTTCGATGACATTCCTTTAGAAGAAAGAAAAGCAATGTGTCATTGTGGACAAACTAATCATTTAATTAGCGACATTGATGCAGATAAAGATTTTTTTTATAAAGAAAATTGTTTATTTATGGAATGGTTCATTAAATCGAAAAATTATATATATTATGAAAATAATAATACAGATGAAATTTTATGTCCCTTTTGTTATGCATGTTGTGATTGTAATCAAGCTGATTATGTTAGAAACAATTTTGAAATAAAAGATAATAATAATAATATTATACCTAAATGCTCATGTAAAATGCATAGTGATTATAGCACAGTTTTAGAGAATTTTATTAAATTATTTGGAAATACAAATAAAAAATTCAATTTCGAAGGAAGTTGTATTAATCAATTTATTAAAATGTTATTATTAAGTGAAGAAAGTTTTAAAAATGCGTTTTATAATTTAGATGACATTATTCCAAAAATTTCCGATGAGATTTTAAATAATAATTTCCAAATTGAAAATTATGCTAATAATTCACATTTAAAAAAAGCTCTAGAAAAAATTGAATTTATTCTCGCTTCATGTAAAGATTTGTATTATTTTGGAGGAAAAAATAATCGTTTAGATTGTTCAAAATTTATATTTAAATTACTAACAACAAAAGATACATCAAGTAGCTTTACAAATAATTTAATATTCAAAAAATATTTATTTGAAGTTTATCATAAATTAACATTTAGATCCGATTTTGAAGAATTGCCTGTTTTTACTGAAAAAGACGTTTATAATCTCAATCCATTTCAACGAATTATGTTATGTAACTATATTAATAATTTTTCATATAAAAAAAGATATTTAGATACAAATGAAAATGCCGAAAATAAAAATCAAATTGATTATTTACTAACTATAATTGAAAATCTAAAAAATTTAAAACAAAGAACAGAAGAGGCATATGAAATATTAAAAATTATATATAGTGAATTAAAAAGATTTATAAGATATAATCAACTATCAAATGAACAATTAGTAAAATTTTTTACTTTAAATGATGATTTAATTTACATTTCAATAGCAAATAAAGATTCAGATTCAAAAACAGAAAATGCACAATTCGCAATGTTAAATCAAATGGTAAAATGTGTTTTATATATATCATATTATTACAACGATGATATAATATTTAAACATTTGATGGATGAAATACCTGCAAGTAAAGTATCTTTTTTTCATTGCGATAATGAAATAGGAAAAATGATAACTAAAAATTGTACACATATTTTATTATATTGTAAAAATATATCAAATAATGTTCAAAATACTTTAGGAACTACAATGAAAACTACAATTAATCCAAAACCTTTGAAATTTCTAAGAACTTTAAATCAAAAAACACATTATAGAGACGAAATTATGTTCATTGCAACGTCTATTACAAGTTTATCATTAAATTTTCCTGATTCATATCAAATTGGGCTAAAAACCTTATTTAATAAATCAAAAGAAATTTATATTTCTTATATAAATAACAATTTTACTCCGAAAGAAAAAGAAATAGTAGATAAATTAAATGAAAGAGCCATTAGATTAGAAAAATTATATAGCAATTATTTTAATTATATTATCACTGAAGAAGAACTACAAAATCAAGTAATTAATGATATAGATGATATATTTAATTTATTAGGTGCAAGTGATTATAAAATTCCCGATATTAAAAAGTCAGGTCAACCTAAAAAAAAATTTAAATTTAAACAAACTTTAACGTTAAATTTAATAAGAAATAAATCTCAACAAGATAAAACAGTTTTAAAAGAAGAAGAAGATAAAAAAATATTACTATCTAAATATAAAGTTTTAATTAATAAAACACCCATAATGTTTACTTTATTAAAAAGTTTAAAAATATTAATAAAATGTACAAAAAATATGAATGATTATAAAACAATAGAACAAAATTATTTCGATGCTATTTTTAAAATTTTATACTTTTTTGTAGAAAAAAATATTGATAATTGTATTTTAGTTTTATGTAAAGATATAATAATGTGTTTCATAGATTTTCCAAAATTAAATATAGAACAATTGTTTAGTTTTATTATTTATATTTTAACACAAATTTTACATAACAGCGAAGAAATTACTTTTTCTCAACTTAATTATTTAGTTAAACTTTTAAAAAACATAAGTTCAAATATAAAAGGAAATTTAAATGATTATGAATTATTAGAAAATTTATTTAGAATAATGAGTAAATTAGCTAAAATTAAATATTTAAATGATGAACATATGTTAAATAAATTAAGAGCTTTTATAAAAGATTGTTTTGAAAAATATTCAATTATTGGAAGTTTTCGTTCATATGCCTTTGATTTATATTTTAAAAAAAAAACTTTAAGCGCAGCAATTGAAGAAAAAGAACAAAATAATGGTTATAGTATAGAAACTTTAGCAAGAATTTTTAGAGCATTTTTAAAAGTTATTAATAATTTATTTAATGATTCAGCTGCAATTAAAGAAGCAGAATTTTTAAGTAAAGTGATGTCTAAAATAAAAACAATAATAATTGTAAATGATTTAAAATTAAATTTTAATTTGAGAATTGAAATGATAAAATTTTTTAGAATTTCTTATATAAATATGAAATTAGATGTATCTAAATTAAATGAATATATATCATTATTAGTTAAAGATGCTCCAATGAGTACTGATAAAGATAGTTCAAATTTTATTTTTTTTCATAATTTATTAAATGTGAGAGATAAAGTCATTGTTCTTGAAGATGAAAGTTTGTTTTTGATATATGAATTAAAATATTTTGATAAAATTGTTGAAAAAATCACAGATAAAAAAAAATTATTTCAATATTTTGAAGATAGTATTATTGTTCCTTTGTTTGTTTTAATAAATAAATATATATCTATTATTGATAGTTTAACTGGATTAGATTGTCAGAGATTTTATTTATTGATATTAAATTTTTTGAGATTAAAAAAATATTTATTACAAAAAAATCAAAAAAAAGGAAATGAAATAAAACAATTTGAATTTAGTAATTTATTAGTTAATTTAATTAATACAAAAAAAAATAAATTTAGTCTTATTTTTCAAAATATGGATGAATCTGTTTTAGCTAAATTAGATGAAGATATAGCTAAATTAGAAGAACCATATTTTTCAATTTATGATTATAAAACTGTTTATGGCTATTTTGAAAAACATGTACGATCTTTTATTAAAAAACCAGAAAGTAAGTATTTAAAAAATTTATTCACTAAAAAAAGCTGCGTTTACACCGAAGATGAAAAAAAAGAATTAATAAAAGAACATTTAAAAAGTGGGAAAATTTGTTCTGAATACACAAGTAAAATCTTTGAATTAATAATAAAATATGAAAATGATAAATTGAATTTCGAAGAAGGTTCATTAAGTATAAATTTAGGAGAAAAAAGTATATTATATGACGCAACATATCGTTCTATTATTTTAAGACCAATGTTTTTTTTAATTAACAACAAAAAATTATATTCAAAATATCGTATACAAAATTTATGGCATATTTTTAGATTATTACAATATGACACAGGAAGTACACAAGATGATATATTAGAAATATACAATTCAGACAAAACAAATTATTTAAATTCAAATAATCCAACTGTTAATATTAATTATTTATGCAAATTATTTATTCAAAGTTATTTAGCTATTATTTTTTCTTCTGGAAACCCAAATGCAACAAGCACAAGCGAAGATTATACAATAGCATATATGATAATTAAAATATTAAAATATTTATGTGAAGATCATAATACAAATTTTCAAACATTGTTTTTTAAGGAAATTAAAATTGAATTTCAAAAACAAAGTATTAATGTTTTTGAATTAATGTTATGTACGTTAAATAAAATTGTTCTTCTTGCTCAATGGGAAAAAGTTGGTTTTAATCAAGTTGAAGATAATATTACATATTTTTATGAAATTTTCTTTGTTATGATTGAATTTGCTATTGAAATGATTCAAGGAACAACAAAAAGTAATTTACGTCAAATTATTAGTGTTCCAGGAAGAGAAGATGAAAATTCATTTTTTTATAAATTTTTAAAATCAGTTAAAAATATTATTACAAATGATGACAACGATTCAGAAATTTTATATAATGTTCGATTAGATTTAATAAATTTCATTGTGGCTTTTCTTGAAGAAAAAAAAACTCCTGAAAAATTAATAAATTTAATAGGAAATTTATTCAATCCTTTGACAATTTTTAATTCAATAGTCAAAACATTAAAAAAATTATATATAAAATATAGTGGGCAATATCAAATAAAAGAATATGAATCAATTGAATTTGAGAATAAAAAATGTAAATATTTTATTAAAAAATATTTTGAAGACAGCGATTTTAGTCAATGTAATGAATTTGAATTAGCAAATAGAATGTTTACATATGTGAAATTATTAAATAATTTAGGTAATAGAGATGCACAATTATTAATAGATTCAATAGAAAAATATAAAGAAGAAGAACTTATTGAATTAGCAAAGAAAAAAGAAGATGATGATAAAAATGTTTTAATTGATAGAAACTTTACACAAAATTTTTTCGCTGTAAAATTCTTCGAAGAAATTACTAAATCAGTTTGGGTTCAAGGAGAAGAAGATGCCCCTCAAATGGTGATTTTTACATTGAATCCTACAGTTAAATTTTTATCAGAAAATACTAAAACTAATTTTTATGAAACTGTTCCAAGAGATTCACGTTCTAGTAAATTATTTGCATTAATGGAATATTCTAAATTTTTCTTTATTGAAATTAATCATAATATGAGAAAAATTAAAGGAAATCGATTTTTAAATTTATTAAATAAATTAAATTACGGAACAATAGAAGAATTGTTATTTGTAATAACAGTAACAATAAATATAATAATAGCATTTAGTGTAAAAAGTGAGCATGCTGCAGATAACTATAAAAAAACATATAATATAATATTATATTTTTCAATAATTCAAATTATTTTAAATTTAGCTGTTTTAATTAGTTGGATTTTATCTAAATTTAAATTATATTACGTAATAGAAAAAGAAAAATATTATTTAGCAAATAAAATAGATAAAGATGAAGAACTAACAGTTTTTCAAAAAGTCGAAATTGGTTTAGTTAATACATTAATTGCAAATAAAGAAACAATTTCATTTGTTTGGAACATAATTTTTTCATTTTTTGGAATATTAAAAAAAAAGAATATGTTTTTATTTTCAATTCAATTATTAATTATAGTAAATATTTCACCTTATTTAAATAATATAGTTACTGCATTAAGATTAAAATATCGTCAATTATTTTCAGTATTTTTATTTTTAGTAATTTGTATATTAAATTTTTCAATGATTGGATTTTATTTTTTAAGTCAAGATTACATTCATACTTTAATGGATAATCAAGAAAATCCTTGTGGGTCTCTATTATATTGTTTTTTAACACATATGAATTTTGGTATTAGAATTGATGGAGGAATTGGAGAATTTATGTCTAAATCATCTTATTTAGAAGAAACTGCTCATTTTATGGGAGTTTTCTTTTTCCAACTTATTTTCTTTGTTTTAATTATCGTTATTATTTTATCTATTTTATCTGCTATTGTTATTGATGCTTTTGTCGAATTAAGAACTCAAACAATGGCCGATTTAAAAGATATGAAAGATGTATGCTTTATTTGTAATGGAGATAGAAATTCTATTGAAAATTTGGGTGAGAATTTTGATGAACATATTACTAAAGTTCATAATGTTTGGACTTATGTTGATTATATTATTGGATTAAAGTTTGTTGATCCTCAAGAAACTAATGCTATTAATTCGTTTGTTATAGAAAAAATAGAAGATAAAAAAATTTCTTGGTTCCCATCTTTTAGTAATGAAGATAAAGAACAAGAAGATAATGGTGAAGGTGATAATGATGAAGATAATGAATAAAATAAAAATATTTTTTTTTAATTAAAAAATCATGTAAAATAAAAATAGTACTAGAATATTTTAATTATTTTATTTTTTTATTTTATTTTTATAATACTTTATTTATTTGATAATAATTACAATTAAATATAAATTATTATAATTATTTAATAAAATATTTTAAATATTTAAATATTTAAATTTTATAATAATATATGAATAATTATAATGGAAATATTATTATAGATAATACTAATATGAATCCTAATCCTGTTAATTATATAAATAATATTAATAATAATATTGACAATAATATAATGTATTATGATTTATTAAAAACGAAAAAAGTATTAGAAAATAAAAAATCAGAATCTCGTAATATTATAATCTCTTCAAAAAAAAATAATAATAATTTTGAGTCAAACAGTTTGAGATTTTCAATAAATCATTCTTCACATTCTCTTAAACAAATTAATTTATTAACAAATAATAGTAATAAAAATAATATAAACACAATGAGCTTAAAATATATTTCAAATAATGAAAACAAATCTCCCTTAACATTAGACATTCTTAATAATAAATACCCAAATTTTACTTCAAGTAAATTTTCAATTAAAACAATGGGAATAATTAAAGCATATGGAGCAAATACATATCAAGGAACAATAAGGAATTACAATGAAGATAGAGTAAGTATAATAATTAACATGAATAAACCGAATAATTTAAAACATTCATCTTGGCCTAAAGTAAGTTTCTTTGGAATATATGATGGCCATGGTGGAAAAGGATGCGCTGAATATTTAAGAGACAATTTACATAAATTCATATGCGAAAATCAATATTTTCCTTTCAATGTTCCAGAAGCAATTAAAAGAGGGTTTCATTTTGCTGAAAAAGATTTTATTAGAAATCATGCAAAAAATAATGATAATACAATTTTAGATAAAAGTGGTTCATGTGCAGTAATTATTCTTTTAGTTGATACTAAAATGTATGTTGCTAATGTAGGAGATAGTCGAGCTGTAATGAGTATAAATAATGGAAAATTATGTAGACAAATAACAATAGATCATAAACCAAATTCACCAGAAGAACAAAAAAGAATAATAAATAATGGAGGAAAAATATATCAAACTAAAACAACTTTTAATTCTTTTTTATCTAATAATAACATAAATTATAATAATAATATTATAAATAATAAAAAAGAAATTAATGAAGAAAATAACAATAATAATTTATTTATAGGTCCTTTCAGAGTTTTACCTGGGAGATTATCAGTTTCTCGAACAATAGGTGATATTGAAGCAAAAGAAATTAATTTAGGCGGAAATCCAAATGTTATTATAAGCGAACCAGATATTTTTATATATGATATTATAGAAGATAATATAGATTTTTTTGTTATGGGTTGTGATGGAATTTTTGATCAATTAAATTCTAAAGAAATTTTTGATTGTGTTTGGAATGTAATAAACAATGGCGATAAAATTTTAAAAGAAAATAATAATATTCATTCACAATGTGGAAAAGCTGTTGAATTTATTATTAAAAGTTCAATGGAAAGAAAAAGTTTTGATAATGTTACATGTTTAATGGCAATGTTTAAAAATAATTTTAATAATAATAATAATGATTTAATTAATAATGAAAATAAAAATAAATCAATTCAAGCTATTAATCAAATTTATATAGATAAAAATAAATTATTAAAAAATAATAAAAATAATTATTTAAATTCAAAAACAAATTTAAATGGAATTTCATCTGAAATTTTAAATAATAAAAATGAAAATAATATTTTTTATGATAAATTTATTAATAAAGAAAATAATAATAATAAAAGTATTGAAAAACATAAATATATAAATAAACAAAATAATATTATTTTTATTGAAAAAAATATAAATTATAATAACAATTTTAATAATAATAATAATAATCAATATAGTAATGAGGAATTAAATAATAATGAAAAAAAAAATGATTTAAAAAATAAAGTAATTTTTACTGAAAGATTTTCAAATAATAATAATATCAATAATAATAATATGAATCATAATTTATATAATCAAATTTTATTTAAAAATAAACCAACTCAAATTTCATTAAAAATAAACCCAATAAACAATAATAATATTATTTCAAATAAAATAAACAATTTTAGATTAAGAAATAAAAATCTTAATAATGATTTATTTTCCCTTCAAAATTATGTTGAAAATGTAGAAATGAATAAACATTTAGTAAATAATTCTAGTAAAAATTTAACTAATTCAAGAAGTATAAATTTTCCAATCAAAGCAAATTTATCAAATTATCAATTAAATAGTTATTCTAATAATTATTCAGCAAGAAATAAAATTAATAATTTTATTAAAAGTAATTCAAATCCTAAAAATAATTTCATTAATAATAGTCAACAAAGCAAATCTTCAAAAACAATTTATAATATTAATCAATTAAAAATTATTCAAAATTTTCAAAAAAATATTTTGAATAATATTCAAAAAAAAAATTCTCCTAGTCAAACAAATAATAAAAAAAATATAAAAAATAGAAAAACTATAGAAATAAAAAATAATAATAATAATAAAATAGAAAATAATAAGCATAAAAATTTAAATAATAATAAATTTATTAATAATAATAATAGTTATTTAAAAAAAACACAAAAAAATTTTTTTGATGAAAATTTATTAACATTAAAATCAGGAAAAAGTTGTAATAATTTATACAATATTAATCAATTAAATAAATAAATTAATTAAATTTATATTATATTTTATATATAAATTTAATTATTTTTTCAAAATATATTATTTTATTTAATATAAAAGGATATTTATTAAATTAAACACCATTATATTTAACTTAAATTATTTATAATTTTAAAAGATTTTTTGCATTATTTATTTTAATAGAATATATAAAATTTAAAATAAAAATAATAATTTTATTTTTATTTACATTTTTGTATAAATCTTATTATAATATTAATTAATATCCATTTATAAATATAAATAAACAAACATTTTTTTTACATCAATTATGTATTATTTAAACACAAAAATGATATATTTTATAATTATTTATAATATATATCATTTAAAATTATTTTACTAAAATCACTAGTAAATAAATATTTTAAAATCACATCAAAAAAATATTAGTAATTAAAACCATTAACTTTATTTAAATAATTTAATATTTTTGAGTACTTACTAATATTCAATTGCTTATTATTTAAAATAGCGTTTTTTATTAATATTTTTATTTGAGGTGGGCTACCTTTTATAATATTAAATATAACATAATGTCCAAATTTATTATCATTTAATAATTCTAAATTATTTGTATTAAAAAAAATAAAATAAATAATTTTTATATAATCATTTATATTATTATTTCTTACTACAATCATTACTTTATCAATAACATTTGAACTATATTTATCAATAGATAATATTAAAATTTGATTTAATATCAAATTAATTATATTTCTACAATAAAAATAACCAAAAACTTCGATTGTATGTTGAATTACATAATTTGCATATTGATCTTTACATATTTTAAAATAATTTAATTCTATTTGATTTAATAAACAAAAAATAGTATGATAATCTTTTATTTCATTTATAAATTTTTTTGCTATTGTTGCTCCATTTAAATTAATTGTTAAATTATAAAAATTATTAATTATAAATTTTATTAAATAAAATCTCTTTTTTTCTTCTACATTTATAATTAATTTTTGAATAATATGAGTTGAATTCAAATCAAAACTTAATTCTAATAAATGATCTCTAATAGCAAATTCAAATATTTTTTCTTCTTCTTCTGAATTTAATGATTCTACTATAGTTTGAATACAATGATTACCAACATTGTCTTTACATATATCATATAAATAATTTCTAGTTAAACTTAATATTTGAATTCGTTGTTTAACATTAGCTTTAATTATAATTTTTTGAAGAAAATAATTTCCATAAGAATTACACATAATTTCAGGAAGATTATTATTAATTATATCTAATAAAATATCAATGTCCTCTAAAGTAATAAAATCAATCATTTTTTGTAAAAAGTGACTACCTGAATAACTATTAATTAAAGGTAAAATGGAATTTTTATTATTTAATAAAAATATTTTAAATTGATTATTTTTATTATTTTCATTTATAACATTTGTTGCACTATTTTTATAAATTTTTCTTTGATAAATTTCTTTATATAAATTTTCTAATTCTTCGTTTGGTAAAGTTGGTGCGCTTGTTCTTTTTGAAACATATTTTGGAATTGGGTTTATAATTTTTTGAACATTAATTTTTTCAATGTCAACAGGTAAAGCTGAACTTCTTTGGTTTTGTTTTTTTTCTTTTTTTGGTTGTTCGAAATTAATTTTATTTTGATTATTTGAATCGAAATTAAAAACAGGTTCATTTGGATTTTGATTATCTTCTTCTTCTGAACTTTGTGATAAACTGTCATCATCATCTAAATTTAAATCACGTAAAAGATTTATAGGAAGTAAAGATTTTTCTTTATTATTTTTTTTCATTATTTTTTTTAATTAAAATAAATTTATGATTTAAAAATAAATATTTTATTTTTAGGTTTTAAAAAATAATAATTTTATATTATTAATAAAAATATTATAATATTTTCAAATTATTATTATTTATATAATATTTTTAATATAATTAAAAAAATGAAAAATGATTTATTAAATTTTCATTTATATTTTATTAATTAACAGTATTTATAAATAAATTAAAATAATTATTTTTTAAAAATTGATAATTAATAAAATATTATTAATTTAATATTAATTTAATAAAGATTTATTTTTATTTAAATTAATATTAATAGACTTAAAATAAATCATTTGATTTTTAATAATTTATTTATATATTTTATTTTTTATTAAATAAATAATAATTAAATTTTTAATTTTAAAAATTAATTTATTTTTATTATCTTATTAATTTTGCCATATAATTAATATTTAAAAATTTAAAAATGAGTAGTTTTGCTGAAAGATTAAAAATGTTTAATAATAAAGTGGCCAATGAAAATCAAAAACCACAAAAACCAAAATTTCAAAGTTTAAAACAAAATATTCAAAAAAATTTCGAAGAAAAAAAAACTGAAATTAATAATACAAATCAAATTAAAAATAATCAATTTGTACAAAATTCTTTAAATAACAAAAAAGAAGAAAATAATAAAACTTCAAATAATAGTAATAATAATTTTAATTTTGGAAATTCAATGAAAGAAAGGTTAAAATTTTTTCAACAAAATGAAAATAATAATAACATTGAAAATAAAAAAACATATATTAAACAATTTCCTAAAAAAGAAGAAATTAAAATTGAACATAATCATGAAATTGAAAAAAATAAATTAATTTTTGAAAATAATGAAAAAAAAATAGACAATAATAAAATTGAAAATTCAAATCAAAATAATTCAATACAAAATAAAAAACCTCAATTTGTTTCAACTGGAATGAGTTTTCAAGAAAGAATGAAAATGTTTCAACAAAAAAAAGAAGATGATAAAAAAATCGAACCACAAATTCCAAAAATTAATAAAATTAAAAATCAAAATATTTTTGAACCTACAAAAAAAGAAGATATCAAATTAGAAAAACCAATAATAAATAAAAATTCAAATTTTCAAGAAAAATTAAAATTAATGAGTCAACAACAAACTAATTTAGCAAATAATAATAATAATGAATTTAAACCAAAATTAATTCAAAATAATTTGAAATCAAATGTTGAAACGATGTTACAAAATAAAATAGATGATAATTCAGATATAAAAATAGAAAAAGAAAAATTCAATGATATTACCGAAATTTACAATGAAATAAAAATTGTTAAAGATAAAAAAGTTCCTTCAAAAAAAATTAAAGTTTTTGATGATATTTAATAAAAAATTATTAAATTTATTTATTATTATTTATATTAATATTAGAAATTAAAACAATAATTATAATATTATTAAATTAATTATTTATAAAAATCAATAATATATATTTTTATATTTATATTTTTATGCATAAATTTATTTAAATTATAATTTTTAAATTTCTTTCAGCTAAATTAAATTTTAATAAATTATTTTAAAACACTTTTATTATTTATAAAGGATGTTTAATTATATTCTATACTTTCGAATAATTTAAACAAAGATAAAAAATATATTTAAAAAATACAATTTACATACTTTTTTTTCAAATATTTAATTATAATTATCTATGTTTTTAGAATAATCTTTATTTATATTAATATTTACATTAATGTTTTTATTTGAATCTGAATTATTATTCGATTTATTATTTGATTCATTATAAGATAAAGTTTTATTCAATTGTAAAATTTTTTCATTACTTAATAAACTAATCAATCCATATTTTTTATTTATATATGAATGAGCATAAAAAAGTAATTTATTTTTACAATTTTCTTCTACAATATCTAATAAAAAATCATAATTATCAGTTCTATTTATAGCATGTGCAATGTCAACTCTTTGTAACGTTCTTCTATTATTCTCTAATGTATTAACCCAAGCTTTATATGCAAGTTCGATAATAAATAATTCACATGCCTTTGAAAATAAAATAGGAGATTCCCCACTTATCATTTTAACTTCATCATCTAATTTCATAATTTTTTTAATTCTAGCTAAAGGTAAAGAATGTTCTTTAAATTTTTCTGGATCTTTTGGAAGATTAATTATTTCATTTTTAATATCTTCAAATTTTTTATTTAAAATTTCTGAATATATTTTATCTAAATTCTATTTAAGATAAATATGTTAAAATAATTAATTATAATCTTACATTGAAAGCAGAACTTTTATCTAATTTATTTTTAGTTACTTCATTGTTTGTGGTTTTCATCAAAAAAATATAATTAATTTTATGTGGATTATTTTTAATTTAATATAAATGAATAAATTATTATATAATTTTTATAATATTAATTAATTAATTATAAATAATTAATTTTATTTTTTAATTTACTTTTTTATTAAAATATTTTTTTTATAAATATTTTTAATAATCAATAATAAAACATAAATTACAATTCCAATAAAAAAAGCATTTAAATATTGATGAAAATAATTATTAAACCAATGTGGAATAAAAATATTAAAAAAATTAAAAGTTATTATTTGAATTATTAAAGGTTTAAATATTTTAGATTGAATTTTATAAGATAAAAATGAAAAAAAATAAAAAATAATAAATACTATACAAATCATAAAAGTATCTTTAAATGTTTTAGATATAATTTTTTTTAATGATATATTTTTATTATTTTTTCTATATTCTTTTATATTTTGATATGCATTTTGAATTTCAATAAATTCTTTTGTTTTTCTTTTAATTTTATCTGGATGAGTTTCTAATATTTTTTTATGATAAACCTCTTTTATTTTTTCTAATTAAATTCTATTTTCTATAACTAAAA
>JAEEGK010016489.1_pt1 | contig 16233 bp, 5 predicted proteins | sample 8958771 | NCBI WGS metagenome assembly JAEEGK01 (sample SAMN16246547, study PRJNA631951) | gut metagenome | biome: gut microbiome; feature: rumen; material: SC-attached | host: Bos | place: Iran: Karaj | collected 2018-10
ATTCAGGGCGCCCACACCGTTGATGTAGCTACCGCTGCAGATGGCGTTCGTACCGCCATGGTACCAGTCGAGATCCATGCCTGCGTAGTAGGTCCAAGTGCTCGGGATGTTGCTGGTCAGGCACCAGGTGTAACCGTCGTTGTTGCCGTCGATGACGTTCCAGCCAGCGGGCAGGCCAGCCTCGAAGTCAACGCTGAAGCTGTCGCCTTCACCAGGAACCGGAGGCACGGGGCCGCCGCCAGGATAATCCCAGCTGATGGTGTTGCCGTCAACGGTCACGCCGTTCAAGGTGCCGGCATAGTGCTCGCAGCTCTCATACTGCCATACGCACTCTACATAGTCGCTCATGCCTGTGCTGTACACGGCTGCAACCTTGCAGATGTAGAGTTCACCCTCGACGAGCTCGTCGGTGGCCAACTGGCAGAACGGATTCACGGTGTTGGCGTTGAAGATCGGCTCGTGGTCGATGCTCTCGCAAAGCACCTTGTAGTACTCAAGGTGACGGTCGCCGTCCTTGGCACCAGTGGTCAAAGTAGCATCGTCAACACAAAGCACCCATTGGTCATAGCAGTTGAAGTGACGGATGGCAACGTAACCAGTCTGACCAGCATAGGCACTCAAGTCAACGCTGTATTCGTACCAGATACCATCAATAAGCTGACGCTCGCCGCCAGTTCTAGCACCCTTTGACAACAATGTCCATTCACCAACAGTGGTAAAGTCTGCCGCATTGGTGTTACCGCTTGTTGATACAGCCACACCAAGGTGCTCGGCACCGTACGCATCATTACCATCGGTAGCCCAGAAGGTGAACTGTGAGCCATTGGCGAAGGTCACCTGAGGTGAAACGAGGTAGTTGTCAGGTGTGATAGCACCGACACCACCATTGACATAAGATTCGGAAACGGCAAAGCCGAAGGAACCATTATGGCCTTCGTTGTCCATGACTTCGAAGGTGTAGTCGTGTGAATGCATCCAGTTGTAGCCATCGCTATTGGCATCAATGGTTGTCCAGTCTTCGAAGGTGGTTCCATCGAAGCCCATGGCAAAGGCACTGCCTTGGCCGCCTTGGCCGCCGCCACCGCCAGGAACGTTGGCTTCATCCCACATGGCCCAGCCAGTACGTGAAACGTAGACATCGCCAACACCATAGAGGATTTCAGTCATGACATAACGGAGGTGCATTTCAGTCAACAGGTTGTTCGGATAGTCAATGAAGTTGATGCTGTCCGAAATGGGTTCGTAACCTTCCTTCTCCACAGTGACTCTGTAGGCGCCACGGCGGAAGCTATCGAAGGCATAGAAGCCAGACTCATCAAGAGTGATAGGAGCAATCGGGTAATTCTGTTGCTCGACAGGGTTGTAGTTGGTGAAGGTCACCACGGTGCCTTCCGGACTATCAGCGCTATTGAGCAGCACATTGACGTCGGCAGGAGCAAGCCACATATCCTTGTCGAGACAGTTCGACCAGACGATTTCGCTTTCGCGAGGCAGTTGCAAACCACCGCCAGCGCCGCCAGCGACACCGTTGAAGGTAATGTCGTCAACAAAGAAGGCGTCACCAGTCGGGTTCACGCTACCGTCCTTGGTGTAAGACCAGCGGAAGGTGTGTGTACCAGCAGTAACATTGAAGCTATAGGTATCCCAGGTCTGGAGAGCACCATAGCTGAATTGCTCATTGCCATCAATGAAGAATTGGCACTTATCCCAAATGGTTGAAGTACCTTCACCCCAGCAACCGCCGAGGAAGCTGACAGATCCGTCTTGCACGAAGGTCACTGTAGCCTCCATAGTTGAAGTGGAACTAGCGATACCGCTGTTGCCGCTCATCATGCAATAGTTGCCGTTATAACCAGGATAAGCAGGTGTTCCGACAGTCCAAGGATAAGCAGCGTCATTGACCCAACCAGCAGGAAGCTGACCATCTTCGAAGGTGACGAGCTGTGTGCCGCCAGTGCCAGGAGTCGGAGGTGTGGGCGGTGTGGGCGGAGTAGAGCCACCAGAGGTGTTGATAGTGATGTCGTCAACATCAAGGAAGTACTGGTCGCTGCAGTTGAAGTGACGAATGGCCACATAACCCATGCCGCTGTAGGCACTCAGGTCGACAGTATACTGAATCCAAGTGCTTTGATCGCGGTTGCCACGGATGGTTTCCTTGGTGCCATTGACACCCTTGGATCCGATGGTCCATTCCTGGAGCATTGTGAATGCAGATGCGCTGGTGTTGGTAGTTGTAGAAACTGCCACTCCAAAGTGTTCAGCTGCATAGCTGGCATCCTGAGCACAGGCCCAGAAGCTGATGCTGCCACCCAATTGCACTTGAGGTGAAATGAGGTAGTTGTCGGGATACACAATACCGTAGTTGTTGTCATAGCTTTGGCTGATGACAAGGTCAGTGGAACCATTGTGTCCATAGCCGGTGCCCAACGTATTGCTTCCGATATGCCAACCATAACCAGTCGGCGAACCGCCGTCGATGGTGGTCCAGCCTTGCAAGCTGCTGTCATCGAAGTTGTAGGTCAATTCATCGCGAGTAGCCTCAACTTTGTTGTTGACGGCAATAGGAGCACCCCAATTGATGGGTGACTCATAGCACTCACCACGGTTGCCCTCATAGACAGTACCGACACCCCACTTGTAGACACCTGCCGGGAGGTCAGCCCATTCAACGTCGATATAGACGGTATCGGGCACCCAAACAGTGGCCAACAGAACGGTGTTCTCTTCAGTGTAAGGACCATCATTGTAGCAATTGGTGCGATACACTCTGTAATGTGACAAAGCACGGCTCACAGGAGCACTCTTGCCAGGTTCGCTGATAGTGATATCGTCCACATCGAGATAGAACATGTCACTGCAGTTGAAGTGGCGGATGGCCACATAACCCGACTGGCCAGCATAAGCACTCAGGTCAACGGTGTATTGATACCAGTTGCCTTGAGCGCGGTTGTTGCCGTCACGTGAATAGCTCTTGAGATTGACATCAGCTACAGCATTGTCCAACGACTTGGGATCGGCCTTCTTGGCGGTCATCGTCCATTCGTTGAGCATGGTGAAGGCACTCGGGTTGTTGTTGCTGGTCGTCGAAACGGCCACGCCGAAGTGCTCAGCAGCATAGAGGTTGTCTTGTGCGCAAGCATAGAAAGTAAGGACACCACCCAGAGCCACCTGAGGTGAAACAAGGTAGTTGTCAGGATAGAGAACGAGACCGCTATAGTAGCTCTGGCTCAATACGCAGTCGTTCGAGCCGTTGTGGCCGTAACCAGTGCTCATAATATCGCTGGCCACATACCAACCGTAGCCGTCGCCATCAGCGTCGAGGCTTGTCCAGCCTTGCATGGTGCTGTTCTCAAAGTCATAGGTCATGCCCGGAACAGGCGGTTCGGGTTGCTTGTAGAAGTTGATGTAGTCGACATAGAAGCAGTCATCGTTGCTGTTTACACTACCATCCTTCGTGTATTGCCACAGGAAAGTATGTTCACCAGCGGTGATTTCGAATTGTCTCTCAGTCCAGTTGCCAGCACCACTATACTGACCCTTCTCGACACCGTCGATAAAGAAGTGGCCATAGTCATAGTTGCTCTCCGAAGAGATCTTGCCGAAGAAGCTCATCAAACCGTCGGAGGGGATTTCAACCGTCACGCTCATGTTGCTCACCACATTGTTCACGCCAGCACCACCACTCTTCATGCAGTAGGTGCCTTCATACGGGCTGTTAGTGGTGATAGTCCAAGGATAGGTCGGGTCGACTTGCCAATCGAAGAGGCTGAAGTCACCCGTCTCGAAAGGCTCGATGATTTCCTCACCGGGCAGACCGCAACCCCATGAAACCTTCACATACGGAGCGTTGATGTCTTCCGGATCAGGATAATACTCGGCAAGCACGGAGCAGACAGGATCGAAGTTCTCGTCCAGCATGTAGTCGATCGGGCTCGTGGTCACGTTGTAAGTGATGCTAATCGGGTTGCCCTGGACAGGCTCGGTGATGGTCTGGTAACCGTCCTTAGCGGCCTGGCCGTTGTAGGTACCGGCATACACAGCAGCACTGTAGTAACCTTGGGCGTTGGTCGTGAAGTTGTAAGTATGTGAAGCGTTGAACTCGTCAACACCCACCATCGTAACGGTGGCACCAGCGATGCCGGTCGTGCCGTCTTGTTCGTAGACGTGACCGTCAATGTTGCCATAACCGGAAACCTTCACGTTCACGGTGTTCGAAGGAGCGGATTCGCCCTCGTCGTACACGGCGGTGACATAGTAGGTGTAGCCACCCATGTTGTAGGCCAGAGGACCATCGGTGTAGGTCGAGTTGTTGATCTGGTTCATGTTGGTGTGACCGATGAGTTCACCGTCGCGGTACACGTTGTACATACGGTAGGTACGGTCAACAACGGGGGTCCAGTTCAGGACGATGGTCTCGTCGTTGAACACGGTCTCGTCAACAGCGGTGAGGTTCTGAGGCACATTCAGGTGTGTGGTGAATCCCCAGACAGGGCTGCTCACGCCATCGGGGCAGCAGTCGTTGTTGAACTCCACTCTCCAGAAGTAGTTCGTGTTGTTCCACAGGTTGCGCACCGTGTAGCTGTTGGCAAGGTTTGTGGTGAAGCTGCCGTCCTCAGGATACATGATGGTCTGAGGATGGTTGGGATCCGGATAATAGGTGGTACCGAAGATGAGGCGCCAGCCGGTAGCGAAGTCCGGAATGCTCCAGCTGAGGGTCACACTGGCGGGTTCAATTCCGTCGGCATCGTCAGCGGGAACCGGGTTGAAGGCAAAGCCCTCAACAGTCGGGCAAGGCATGTCCTCGGCATTGATCGTCACCTCGAAATTAGGCGTGGTTGAAGAAGCAACCAGGTAGTAGGTACCGGGAGTCACAGGCAGGTTCTCGATGACGGGACCAGCGCAGATGTTGTAGGTAACGCCTGGAGTAGGAGGTGTGGGAGGTGTCGGAGGTGTGGGAGGATTCGGGTTGGTACCGCCTTCCACGATAGTAATGTCGTCCAAGCACATGATGTATTGGTCGTAGCAATTGAAGTGACGGAAGGCAATGTACTTCTGGCCAGTGTAGGCACTCAGGTCAACGGTGTAGTTGTACCAGGTACCCAATCTCAGGCCGTTGCCGTCACGTGATTCGCGAACAACGCCGGATTTGGCACCGCTCTTGGCGGTCAGCGTCCATTCCTGAACCGAAGTCCAGCCGCTTGTGCCGTTGTCGGAAACGAACACGCCGAAGTGGTCGGCAGCATAGCTTGCATCGGTGGCAGCCACCCAGAAGCTCACCTCTGAGCCTTCACCCAGGGTCACCTGAGGTGAAACGAGGTACTCATCGGGAGAAATAGCACCTACACCATTGATATAGGAACCGCTGCAGATGGCGTTCGTACCGCTATGGTACCAGTCAATAGATATGCCCGCATAATATGTCCAAGTGCTCGGGATGGCACTGGTCAAGCACCATGTGTAACCGTCGTTGTTGGCATCAATGACAGTCCAGCCGTTAAGACCGGATTCGAAATCGTTGACGATTTCGTCGCGGTTGCGGCGGCCGTCAGCCTTCATGATGATGTTCGGACGAGTCGTGCTCGTGTACATCGTGTTCGGGATGGTCTCATCGTATGCGCCGCTGTCCTGATAACGGTAGGACATAGCGTTGAAGGGAAGGCCCGAAGTGGCTTGCCAACTGATGGAGCTATTGTAAACACCATTGTTGCGCTGCACATAGATCAACACGTTGCTGTGACCGTCCCAAGCGAAGTTACCCTCGTTGAACACAAACTCGTTCCAGCCGATGGCAGGAGTCATGGCACCAGTGTAGACCTTGGTCATGCCAGTGACAACGTGAGAGGTAGTCGTCAGGGTTTCATCGTCAACGTTGGCCATCCAGATGGTGATGCCTTGCTGGTTGTAACCAGTGGTGTTGGTGGCATACCAGCTCAGGCTGGTCATAGGAGCGGTGGTTACGCCAGCTTCCTCAAGCTCGGGAGCGAGGAAGAGGTTCTCGGCGATGCAGTAATTATAGAAGGTATAAAAGGGGAAGTAGGTAGTCGTGCTGGTACCTTCACCAATCTGGGCCTCAAACGGAGCAGCGGCAGCACCACCACCCATCTCGATGCCAGTGTAGTTGTTGGTAGCCATCGGGCCGCCTTCACCTTCGAAGCCTTCACGATAGAGGGCCACCTTGCCGTTGTCACCGTAAGTGACCTCAGCATTCACCATCTGGTCTTGGGTGAACACGAGTTTGTAGACGGCATCCAGACCTTCCGGAATCTCGGGGAAAGGCAGGGTGTAGTCGTTGTGAAGGACAGTGTTGTGGGCCGTGGCAGGAACCTCGACGAAGGGGAATGTCGTAGCCTCTTCGCAAGCCAGTTCCCAAACATCCGGGCACTCGGGAGCGTAGAGTTCCACGGTGACAGGCCAAACGTGAGCGGCACGGTTGCCTTCGGTGATGGCCACAAACTGACGCTCAATCACACCGGCTTCTGTGCCGTTGGTGCTCATGTTCAGGGCAACGTCTTCATTGCGGACCACTTGGAAAGGAAGTTCCTGTCCGGCAACGGTGAACATGCCATCGCTCGGGGTGAAGTCAAGAACGTTGACAGTGTAGGTAGGACCTTCGCTGTACATGGTGAAGTTGAAGGGCTCCATCCAAGCGCCGGCAGGACGGACACCAAGATTCAACTCGTCGATAACTTCCACATCACCAGCCATGTACTTCACATGCAGTTGGTCACCCACGGGACCGCCACCAGCAACAGTGTAGGCAAAGGTGGTCTTGGGCAGGAAGTTACGCTGAGTAGCAGTAATGCCGCTAAGGCTGCTGTAGTTGTAACCTTGGACAGAAGCGCCGGTAACGGTCTCACCAGCCCAGGTGATGGACTTGTAGTTACCCGTGGTGATGTTGTAGACACCAATCAACAGGTTGCCGCCATTGTAATGGTAAGGCGTGCTGAAGACGATTTCCATCTCAGAGGCAGTACCATTGAGGAGGCCCTCGTAAACAACGGTAGCACCGTCAGTGCCACTGAAGTCGCTGATAGTGGCATCGCTCACTTCCTTCATGAACACTTGGAACGTGCTGGTCCAAGCTTCCGTAGCGGGAGAAGTGGCATAGAACTTCACGCTGTTGATGTCGCCATTGGCCATGTCGGCAAGTTCGGCGGCAGGCATCACAAACTCAGCCTTCAGGTAAGCGTCGGCATAGAAGCCGTACACCGGAACAAAACCGTTGGTGGCAGTGCCATCATAAACAGTCAGTTCGCCGGAGACAGTTCCGCTGCCACCACCAGGAGTGATGTCGAGCTGAATCTGGTTCTTTACATCCAGAACCGCACCTGAACCCATGGGCGGAGCCAACGGATCATAGTTCGTGGGGTCGCTGTAGACGCGGAGGGCCATACCCGTGGCATCAAACACATAGGCTCCCACACTTGATACGTACGAACCCGTGTTGTCATCTACGATGACAGCAAGATTGCTCGTGCCGTCGTAGGCAAACGGAGTGTCGAGAACGAAGGTGTTCCATTCGTTTGCCGTGTAGGTCACGCTGCCGGAGTAAACCTTGTCAGCCGCAGTGACTGTGATCCAGTCATTGTTGCTGGCGAAGGAACCCACGGTCGTGTTGACCATGTAGATGTCCAGCGTACGGGATGCCGTACCTGTGTAGAAAAAGGCAATGCTGTTGATTGTGCCAGCAGTGCCAATCTCTTCAGCAGTGTAAATCTGCTGCGTCAGTGAGTAATTGTAGAACTCGTAATTCGGAAGGTACGAATTTGTACTCGTGCCTCCGACACCAATTTCTACAACCTCTGCCTTTGCCACGCCCATAAAGGCAAGCAAAAGCGTCATCATCAAAGAAAATACTTTCTTTTTCATAATGAATTGATTTGGTTAATAATTAGGTGAATTGAAATACTAGTATTAGATAAACCGTCGCTTGTGGCGACAGCCCCTACTAATCTAATGGGAATCGAACCATTAAATGGTTGATAGAGCATAATAAAACGCGTTTTAGTTAATCGGTTAACATCTTTAAGACGCATAAATAACCAATTACCCTTAGTAAAAAAGTGTCCTATTAGGGTACGATTTGTGGATTTTTTGGACACTCTTGAGAACATAAAAAAGGCTGCCACGATTAACATGACAGCCTTTGTGCAAATTTTTAACCTAAATTAGTACACCAAGAACTTCACGCAGGAAGTGGTGGCACCCTGGTTGAGACGCAGGATGTAGGAACCTGTGCTAAGGTTCTCCATGTTGACTTTAATCTCTTGCTGGCCTTCTGCAAAGCGACCTGCATTCTGGTTCATCACCATTCGACCTGTGAGGTCGAACACTTGATAGCTGACGGTGCCGTTGTCAACCATATTAAAGCTGACGGTAGCCTGGCCACGCACGGGGTTTGGATACATGTTGACCGTGACAGTCTCTTCAACAGCAGGAGTCTCAGGAACGTTGGCGAATTCTTTCTTGTAGTTCTCGCAGCGGAACACACCCTTGCCGTAGGTAGCGGCATAGATGATACCAGTGTTGTGAACGCCAGGATACTCCGTTACGAAAGCACCTTCGTCCGTGACATTGACCGTTTGTTCATCCTCATGATAGAGGCGCTGTTGCTTCAGATCCATGACCGGAACTTCGCCCAATATATGGCTGTCAGCTGTCCACTGAGCACCAGCAATGTTTTTGGTTCTGTAAATACCGCGTTCGGTACCAAGAATGACATCACCCGTAGCCATCTCAATCAATGAGGAATAGACAGGCATCTTGGGCAGGTTGCCTTGCACCGAGTTGAACTCGGGAGCATCAGACAAAGCATTGGTCGAATAGAACACATAGTCGTCATTGCCGTAGTTGCCGCATGTGACAACAACCTTATTGGCATTGCGAGGATCAACCGAAACCGAAGTGACGCATTGTCCACTCACAGGAAGAGTAATCTCTGTAGTGGTGACGGCAAAGAGAGAATCTGTGATAGTGCCTGAAGTTTCGTCGATGACGGTGTTGAGGTTGGAAACGCGATAGAATCTGCCGTTCTTCATACCCACAAACATATTGTCGCCATCAGCGGAGAGACCCATGCTGAGAGGTTCACCAATAAATCCCGTATGAGCCTTATCAGCGACCTTGCTCCATTTCGTCACAACACTGAAGTTCAAAGGCGTAAGGGTCATATACAAGGCATCAGAAATAGCGAAGAAGAACTTTGCACTGATAGGATCGTGAACTTCGATGGAGTCACCAACGGCAAGCGTATGAGGCAACGTATAATTGAAGGGGAATTTGTTTTCGCTCATGCATTGAACTACGGTACCGCCAGCAATAGCAAGCGAGTCTTCATTCTTGAACCAAACCGTAACAGGATTCAGGTCATCATCAAAGTTCTCGTGCAGCACGATAGGCATACGGAACGAAGATGAGCTGTAGGAAATGCTGCTGGTAAAGTTGGTTGATACCCAGTCCTCACCTGCGGTTTCGGTACGTTGCAGACCGCCATCGGTATAAGTCACAAAGAAAGTATTGGGGTTAATGCTGGAGATGGCGCAAGGACCACTTTGATAAGTGTCATCGAACATACCCATATTGGCGGCATCCGAAGGATTGATCCACAAACCTGTTCCCATGTTATTGCTGGTGGCATTACCTTCAATCAACACGGTTCCATGGTCAAGGCCAGCAGCCAAAATACGAGTGTCTTTTCCTGAATAGGCAACGTTGAACATACGAGTGGTGACATAGTTTCTATTGCAGTTGACGAACACGAATCTGCCTGTACCTTTGTAAATACCACCATCGGTACCAGCATAGCATTCATTGGCATCGTTCGGATTGAACACCAAGGTATGGTAACCAACATGAGCGTATGACTCATCATCAATAGTGGTGTTGTACGTGATTTGCTGAGCAATGTAATATCCACCAGCAACAGCGGGCTTTTGAAGCTTCCAAATTTGATAGCCAAGCACATAAACAACATCTTTATTGTTGGGGTCAACCACTAAGCCATGATTAAAAAGGCCATAACCAGAATAAAGATTGTGTCCCTGAGTAGACTGCACAGCAGGCAAAGCCACAGTCCAGTTTTCACCTTGGTTCTCGGAGACAAAAACACTGGCGTGAACACCGTCACTGCCAATGCTGGCAGCATAAATGAGATTGGCATCCGAAGGAGCAACGGTAATGTCATACAAACCAGCAGCCTTGGGGAGGAGGGTGTCACCTTGCAGGGTGTTTCCATCAGCAGAATGGCAAACCAAGTTGTTGACATCCTTGCCGATATAAACCTTACCTCCAATGGAAGCAACAATCGTATTGTCACTTGCGACCTTCACTTCATCGGCACGACCTTCCATGGCCATCGTCCAATCAGCACCATTATTGGTGGAGTATCTTAGACCTTCATTGGTAGCAGCCAACAGCATATTGCCTGCAATGGCAAGGTCGTTGATATACGCCCAATCAGTAGCTGTTGCAGCAACCAATTGCGTAATCTGGTCATTATGTCTGGCATCAATCTTATAAAGACCTGTGCCCACAAAGCTGTTCTCGTAACTTGGATTACCCATTGCATCGAGACCGTTGTAGTTGACAGCATGGTTGCCGTCACCAGTACCAACATAAATGATACCATTGGCATCCTGAACCATGCAACTGACCATCAAATCCATATTGCCCACCTGATGCCAAGTAACACCATAGTTATAAGTCTTGTAAACACCGCCGCCCATAGAGCCGATATAAACGACACCGTTGGGGTTGTTACTTTCATTCAACGTGTTGTCATACACAATCGAAGTGGTGAGACCACCCATGTTGTCGGGGCCCATGCTGATCCAATACAAAGGATCGTCAGCGGCATTTCTCGTTGAAGTAGCTTGCATTGCCTTGAACATATCGGCCGGGTCAATCAAGCCGGTGTGTTGGTTGGCGCGAAGGCTGCCCATAAAGGCATTCGCATTCATTGTTGTTTGGGAACGGGGCACATAGTGTCCACCTTGGTCAGCAATAGCCATTGTTTGGCCTAAGACCATGATTACCAGAAGTAAACTGATAGGTAAAAATCTCTTTTTCATATCACGAAATTTTAATTAATTATCTAATTTACACTATTTCCATGCGTGTTTTGACACTTTTTCACTTTAAATATGGTCTGCAAATATAGGACATTCTTCGAAAGAAAATACACTTTAGCGAAAAAAAATGTGATTTTTTTCTCAAAAAAGTCTTTTTCGTCCCGAATTTGGGCTCAGAAGCAACGCATGGAATCTTCGCTGAGCCAACCCATGCTGCCGTTGGCAATCCTGATTTTATTCCAACCGTCTACAGTCTCCAGCACATCCACTTTTGTGCCTTCGTGCAGCACGAAAAGATCGACACTATTCTCGTTGGGAGAACTCTTCACGTTAACGGTGGGTGTCATAATGATGGCCTGGTCTTGCGTCAATGAGGATTGCTTCAATTGGAAGGCGAAAACCACCGAAAGCACAAAGACCAACAGGAAAACCAACCCGGCAAAGAAGCCCAACTTGCGCACGGCCAGTTTGCGTGCACGCAAAAACATGAACACCGAAACGAGCAACAGCGCAAAAAACGCGATGGAGAGCCAAGCCCACTGGTCACCCGAAAACCATGCTCTGGCATCCTGCCACCAACGCGCGATGAACGACTGCGGCATAGGCTCAATCTTGTCCACTATGGCTCGGTTGGCAATGGCGAGGTTAGTTTGCGCATCCTCGTTTGACGGGTCAAGCTTCAAGGCTTTCTCATAGCAATAAATCGCCATCGGATACTCGCGCATCTTATAATAGGTGTTGCCCATATTGTAATAAAGCGGCACCGATTCCAAGTCCAAGGCCAAAATCCTTTCATACAGCATCATGGCCGAATCGTAATTGCCGGCATTGTAGGCGGCATTGGCCTGTTCGAACCAAACGTCACCGTTTTCTTGGGCATGAGCCGAACCCCAACCCATCACGGCGAGAATACATATTAATAAGGTGTATCTTTTCATCTCTGTTTTCCTTTCATTCATTACAAGACTTTTTCCGCTTTCGAAATCACATCGATGCCACGTTGGTAGAGGTCGTCCATCTTTTCCTCGGCACTGCCTGGGGCAAAACGAGCGAACTCACAACTGTTGAGCGTGTCGACAAACTGTTGCGTCAACTCATCAGGCACGTTCTTGCTCTTCATGGTCTCGCTCACCGTATCCATCGAGAGCTTGGAGCGTTCGATGCCCATCTTGTCAGCAATGTAGCCCCACAAAGCCTGCGACATCTCCACATAGAACTTCTCCTGATCCTTGGTCTTCAGGAACTGGTAGGCATTCTTCAGTCGGCCACGTGACACCTTGTCAGCCTTACGGTTACGGTTGGCCGCCGTGTCCTGAGTCAACTGCTCACGTTTCTTCAAAACAAACAACAGGACGATGAAAAGCACCAACAGGGCGAGCAAGGCCACAAAATAGGCTGCCGAGCCGAAGAAGATCGTGCTCGTCGGCTTCAGGCGCGCATCGCCTGTCATGATATGGCGGACGTCGCTGCCCAAATACTTGATGTCTTCCTGATTGGAAGCGTAGATGCCGCCACCCTCGTCAGAGCCAGCACCTTTCTCCACCTTAATTTCGTACGGCTCGGTCTTCGAGCTCTGATACGATTCATTCGCAGGATTGAAATAAGAGAACTCCACAGATGGAACAGTAAAGTTGCCTGCCCGACGCGGAATCACCAAATATTCAGCCTTTTTCGTCCCCGACAATCCGTTGGCCGTGGTATTCACAGAAGTCGAGACCTTGGGATCATAAACTTCAAAATCAGGCGGGAAGACTGGCGTAGGCATTTGAAGCAACTCCACATTGCCTGAGCCTGAAACCGTCAAGGTCAAAGTGAAGGCATCGTTTGTTCTTAATTCAGTCTTGTCAATCTCAGACTTGAAGTTGTAGTTGCCGACAGCACCTGCAAATGAAGCGGGTTTGCCATTTTCGGGAAGGCTTTTCACCTCAATATTGAGGGTCTGGGAAGTAAGTTCCTTCTTCACGTTGGCGATGTTACGGTTGAAGAAAGGATCGTTGAAGAAAGCCTCAAACGGATCCATGCTGCGCTGGCGGTTGCTCTCCGTTCGGATTTGCGCGACACATTCGATAATCATCGGGTCAAGGGTGAGTTTGCCTGCACGCTGTGGCACAACCACAATTTTCTGAACTTCGGCAGTCGTATATTCGATGCCGTTGACGTATTCGGTGCTCTGACGCAATGAACCACTGTTGTCGGAGATATCCTTGGTCCAAAAACCAGCGTATGAAGGCATCCGCTCCACCGAAAGTGAAGACACCGGCACTTTGGTGTAAATCTTATAGGTCAAAACGACTTGGTCGCCGACATAAACCGACTTTTTGGACGGAATAACGCTGAGGAACAAATCCTTCCCGCTGACCTGTGGATCATTGGTATTCTGCTGCGACCTGCCTTGTCCCGAGGATGCGCCTCCACCCGAAGGAGCCGCATGACTGCCATCATCGGGCACCACCTTGATGTCGAAAGGTTCACTGCTTACTTTGTTTCCCTTGACGGTCAAAGTGGCGGAACCCACATGAAAGGTGCCTTCCTGATAGGCCTGCAAGGCGAAGGTATAGGTGTTTTTGACGGTGTGCGACATCGAGCCGTTGACCATCGAAAAGCTGGAGCTTGACGAGGTGAATGGGCCACCCACCACAGTAAAGCCGTTGAACGAAGGTGCCTGGAAATTCTTGCCTTCGGCGTTGGCCTCAAACACCACTTGGAAACGCTCGCCCACCATGACTTGTTTCTTGGTGGAAACGGTCAAGGTCGGGGTGTCTTGGGCCCATAATGCCATGGGTACGGCACATGCGATGAATAATACTAACCTGAATATTGTCTTCATTTATCTATTGTTTTCACGCTGCAAAATTACACATTTTCGTTTTTTGGCATCCGCCATTTTTCCCGACGTTTCACATCGGGCTGAATTATATCGCCCCTTCAGGGCTACCAGTCCTTGTCGCTCTTCTTTTTGGGTTGTTGTCTTACCTTTTGTTCGTTGACCTTTTCCATGGTCTTCTTTTCCTGATTTTCAAGGGCATCGAGCATTCGCTGGGCATCTTCCTTCGACATTTGCTGATTCTGCTGCTGTTGATTTTGTTGCTGCTGTTGCTGCTGGTCTTGATTCTGCTGTTGGTCTTGCTGTTGCTCTTGATCTTGCTGGTCTTGTTGCTGTTGGTCCTGATTCTGCTGCTGTTGTTGCTGGTTGTCGCCCTCACTCTTTTCAAAGATGGCAGAGACTTCAACATCAAAATCGGGCATGGTGAAGAAGTTGCCCAAAGGCTGTACCTTCACCGCTGTGTCACCTACCTGATGGATGACATACTCCTTAAACTGATAGCCAGGTTCAGGCGCGTTACGCAATGTCACCGTTTCGCGACGCGTGGCCTCCGATTGGTCGAGGAGCACATGACCACCCTTCAATGTGGTGTCGGCATTCAACTTATAATAATTAGTGGCTTCCACAAACTCTGCTTTCACCATCACGTCGTCATCAATCATTTGGAAAACGTTGTCGTCAGAGACGGGAGCCGACTCTGTGGCATCTTTTTGGCTGACCACGCGCAAGTCACCTAACTGGAAGCCCTTGTCAGGTCTCACGATAATGCCCACATTCTGTCCAGGCTTCACCAAACTATCCGTCACTTTGATGGTTCCATTGGAAACGCTGTCGATGCTGACTTTCAGCGCAGTACGGAAGGTAGCCGTCACCGTCACATCGAAATCGGGCATCTGGAACACCGTATCGTTGACTGGCACTGTATCATTGCGGCTACCTGTCTTATAGACTGTGAACTTGTCCACCATATAGCCATCCTTGCCAATGCCTCTCAACACCACCTGTTGCCCTTCAATGGCTTTCTGCTTGTCGGCTTGCACCGTACCATTCTTGATATTCTTCTCAATCTCAATCTCATGCGCCTTTTTAAACTCCGCCGAGACCAACACATTGAACTTAGGCATGATGAAACTGCTACCGTTCACTTGCACTTGAACCTCCTGATTGTCAGCCCTTACTACAAGATATTGCGACAAAGCATAATCTTCTTCAGGCTTTGCTGTCAGCGTGACGCGCTGCCCATTGAAAGCTTCTTTTTCCTTGGCCTCTACCCTACCGTGTTCGGGCTGCACCACCCAAATCTGGCTCTTGACCAGATGGGCGCGGCAAAATTCAAGGTTATACAGGGCATTTTCGTTTTCGGGATTCAGCTTTAGCGACACCTTATATATATTAAAGGCATCGTAATACTTGTTTTGCGCCAAAAGGCAGTTGCCCATGTTGTAAACCGCATCCGATTTCAGCTTGGCATCGGGCGAAATGTCCAACACCTTTTGAAACTCCTTATAAGCGGTGTCGTACGACTGCTTGGCATAATAGGCATCACCAATGTTGAACTGTGCTTTGGCATTGTTCGGCCTGATTTCCAAGGCTTTTCTGTAGTTCTCGATGGCCTGCTCGTAGTTTCCGCTCTTGTAGTTGCGGTTACCTCTGCGAATGGCCTTCTCATCGCTCTGCGCCGAAACGGAGAACGCGGAAAACAACAAAGCTATGATTATTAGATATTTACTGAACCTTTTCATCTTTCTTTTCAAAAATGTTGAACTTCTTTTCCCAGCCTCTCTTGCCCGAGGAAATGAAAATCTCTATCAGAAGGAGTATGATGGCTGCACCCACAAACCATTGGAACTGATCCTCATAGTCGGTGAAGACTTTGGCATCGATTTCCGACTTGTCGAGTTTGTTGATGTCCTCGTAAATTTTCTCTAAACCCACGTTGGAATTGCTGGCGCGGACGTAAATGCCGTTGCCCGCTGCGGCAATCTTTTGCAACATTTGCTCGTCCAAGCGTGTGATGATGGTGTTGCCGTTGCGGTCCTTACGATAGCCAATTTGGTGGCCGTATTGATTGTATTCCGGAATGGGCGCGCCGTCAGGAAGACCCATACCAATCGTATAAACATGTACGCCTTGCTTGGCTGCCTCTTGTGCGGCTTTCACCGCGGCATCGTTCTCATGGTCTTCACCATCGGAGATGATGACGATGGCACGACTGTGGGCTTCATCTGGGAATGACTTGAGTGCCAGATTGATGGCTTCAGCAATGGCAGTACCTTGCGAAGCTACAAGGCTCGTGTTGATGGTTGAAAGGAACATCTTTGCCGCTGAATAGTCGGTGGT
>JAEEGK010016490.1_pt1 | contig 16230 bp, 12 predicted proteins | sample 8958771 | NCBI WGS metagenome assembly JAEEGK01 (sample SAMN16246547, study PRJNA631951) | gut metagenome | biome: gut microbiome; feature: rumen; material: SC-attached | host: Bos | place: Iran: Karaj | collected 2018-10
CAGCATGCCGCTGTCCAGACCCAGGTGGTAGTATTCCTGCTTCCCATATTCCCGCCCGGTGAAGCGCTTGTAGTGCCGTGCCCGGGAAAGGTCGGTGCTGACCATCTGCCGCTTTGCCTCCGTTTCATCCAGGCTGTATTTCACCATGGTGCGCCTGATCCTTGCGTCGGGCCGGGCATGGATGAAGATGCGGAAGCAGTTGGGGTCCGAATACAGCACCCAGTCGGCGCAGCGGCCCATGATGACGCAGCTTTCGTCCTTCGCGGCGATCTGCCGGATCACGCTGGTCTGGGCCACGAAAAGCCGCTCCTCCGGGGAAATGGCCCCGTTCGTCATGTCGTAAGCCGCGTTTTTGAAGTCGTAGACCAGCTCCCGCTCCATGTGGTGCTCCAGCTCCTCCACCGTCTCCAGGCTGAGGCCGCTTTGCTCCGCGGCCATCTCATTGAGCTGCCTGTCGTAGAAGGTGACGCCCAGCTTTTCCGCCAGACGAAGGCCGATCTCGTAGCCTCCCGCGCCGAATTCCCTGCCGATGGTGACGATGATCTTGGGCTTGCCGGAAGCATCCAGCAGATAACCCTGGGCCGCCGCCTCCAGATACCGGTCCACCTTGCTCTCCCGGCCCACGAAGCGCAGCAGGGGCTTTTGCAGAGGCTTTTGCAGCTGCCGCATGACGAAGCCCACCGTGAGGGCGCAGATCACCGTGCCCTCCCGCACGCCCACCAGCTTGCGGAAGGCCAGCAGGCTCGTGAGGGCGGAGATCGTCACCATGGTGCAGTCGAAGATGGTCTTGCTGGCAGGGAGGGACTTGCCGGACTTCCGGGAGATGGCTAAACTCATTCCGTCGCCGGGGGTGGGCAGGATGTTGGGGGAGAGGTACATCATCACCCCGGCGGCCACCAGGGGCACGCTGCAAAGGAGATAGGCCATGCGGTGCAGATAACTGCCCGGTTCCGGCAGGCCCCCCAGCAGGGCCGCCGCCAGATTCACCAGCTGGCCGAAGAGGAAGGAGGCCGCCAGCTGCAAGAGCATGCCCGCCTTGAAATCCTTCCCCAGGATCACCGCCTCCGCCAGGATATAGAGGCAGTAGACGGCGATGGTGCAGTTGCCCAGATTGACCCAGCCCGGCGCGCCTCGGCTGAGGCCGATCTGATAGAGCACGTTGGCCAGGCTCCCCACCGGGCTGACCCCCAGCCCCGAGCGGGCGGAGAAGACCACCCCCAGGGCCATGAGGAGCAGGCCCAGCAGATAGATGAGCAGCCGCCTCGCCCAGAGGGCCGGATCGACGCCCTTGTTTTTCTTCATTTCGGTCTTCTCCTCCTTTCCGGGGCGCTGTTCATCCAGTATACCACATTTTCGGCCATGATACCATAGCGAGAATAATAGAAGGACAGGGAAAAATCAAAGGACGCACAGAAAACCGTGCGTCCTTTGGATCCCGTCGAAAACGGGGAGTCCCGGCCCCGCCTTCCTTTTCCAGCGCTCCCGAGGAGCATCTTACGTGCAGAAATAATGGAGGATTGAAACGAATTGACTTTATTATACCAGATACATGATACAAGTCAATACATAATCTGAAGATAATCACAAGATGAATGGGCGGGAAGAATCAGCTGGCAGGCTCTTTGGCACTTTACGCCGCCGGGGAAGGGTGGTATACTCATAGCGGTACTGAAAACGACTCCGCCGGGCAGCCCGGCGGAGAGATCATGTGGGAGGACGAAATATGGAAACCAGACCCTATGTGCCCTGGGAACTGATGAACAGCTTTATGATCGACGTATTCAAGGCCTACGGCGTGCCGGAGGAGGATGCGAAGATCTGCGCCGACGTGCTGCTGGAGTCGGACCGCCGGGGCATCGAAAGCCACGGCTGCAACCGCTTCAAGCCCATCTATATCGACCGCATCATAAACGGCACCCTGCTGCCCAAAACGGAGATCGAGATCGTCAAGGAGACCCCCACCACCGTGGTGATGGACGCCCACGACGGCATGGGTATGGTGGCCAGCCACCGCATGATGGAAATGCTGGTGGAGAAGGCTGGGAAGCTGGGCATGGCGGGCGGCGCGATCCGCAATTCCACCCATTTCGGCATCGCCGGTTACTGGACGGACATGGCCGCGAAGGCCGGGATGATCGGCGTAGCGGGCACCAATGCCCGGCCCAGCATCGCCCCCACCTTCGGCGTGGAGAATATGCTGGGCACCAACCCCCTGACCTTCTCTCTGCCCACGGATGAGGACTTCGCTTTCTGCATCGACTGCGCCACCAGCATCGTGCAGCGGGGCAAGATCGAATACTACGCCCGCTCCGGGAAGGACACCCCGGCGGGCATGGTGGTCACCCGGGACGGCAGCACCGTCACGGACAGCGCGGAGATACTGAAAATGCTGGTGGCCGGAACGGCGGCCCTGGCGCCTCTGGGCGGCGGCCCGGGGGACGAGATGTGCGGCTATAAGGGTTATGGCTATGCCACCGTGGTGGAGATCCTCTCCGCAGCCCTTTCCGGCGGCAATTTCATGAAGGCCCTCAGCGGCGTTTCCCCCGAGGGGAAGCCCCAGATGTACCACCTGGGCCACTTCTTCTTCGTGGTGGACCCGGAGGCCTTCGCGGGCGGCGACACCTTCCGGAAGACCGCCGGGGACATCTGCCGGGCGCTGCGGGCCAGCGCCAAGGCGCCGGGCTATGACCGCATCTATACCGCCGGGGAGAAGGAATACCTCACCTGGCTGGAGCGGAAGGACAAGGGCGTGCCCGTGGGCGAAGCGGTGCAGAAGGAAATGATCGCCCTGCGGGACAAGCACAGCCTGCCCTACCGATTCCCCTTCGAAAACTGACGCTTCGGAAGAAAGCGCCGGGCCCGCTTCTGCGGGTCCGGCAGCTTATTCGGCCTGCATTTTTCAGGAGGATGCGCCTCCGCGCAGAGGCTGGGAAAAAGACGAAAAACACATTGACTAATTCAGAATATTACAGTAGAATGCGATTTGAAAATCACGAAAAAGGAGTCTTCTTTACGAAACGAGCGATTGTTGTTCTGCTTGCGCTGCTCCTTCTGTCCGGCTGCCTGGCCTGCGCCGGGAAGCCTGCGGCGGAACCGGCTGCCGCCATCCGCGTCGGCGCCCTCAAGGGTCCCACCAGCATGGGCCTGGTGAATCTGCGCAAGGCGGCGGAGAACGGCGAACTGACGGATACTTATTCCTTTACCATGGCGACGGACGCCTCTGAGATCGCCGCCTCCCTGGTGGCCGGGGATCTGGACATCGCCCTGATCCCGGCGAACCTGGCCGCCGTGCTGTATAATAAGCGCACGGAAAAGGGCATCCAGGTCATCGACATCAACACCCTGGGGGTGCTGTACTGCGTCACCGGGGACGACAGCATCTCCTCCGTGGAGGACCTGGCGGGGAGGACCGTTTACCTCACCGGACAGGGCACCACGCCGGAATACAGCCTCCGCTACCTGCTGGAGCAGGCGGGGGTGACGGACTGCGCCCTGGAATTCAAGTCCGAGGCGACGGAGGTGGCGGCTCTGCTGTCTGCCGATCCCTCCTGCGTCGCCGTGCTTCCCCAGCCCTTCGCCACGGTCGCCATGGTGCAGAACGAGGCCCTGCGGGAAGCCTTCTCCCTGGGGGAGAGCTGGGATGCCGCAGCCGGGGGTTCCCGCATGGTCACGGGGGTCACGGTGGTGCGCACCGCCTTCCTGAAGGAGCATCCCCAGGCGGTGGAGCGCTTCCTGGCCGCCCATGCCGACAGCGCCGCCAAGGCTTCCTCGGACCCGGCGGGCACCGCGAAGCTGGTGGCGGAATACGGCATCATCGAGAAGGAACCGGTGGCCCAGAAGGCCCTGCCCAAGTGCGCCGTGAGCTGCATCACCGGCGCGGAGATGGAAAGCGCTCTGAAGGGCTATCTGGAGGTCCTGTTCCGGGCGGACCCCGCCTCCGTGGGCGGCGAGGTGCCGGACGCCGGATTCTATTACGCCGCCCCCAAAGCCTGATCCATGTGGAAGCGCCTGGGCATCGCCCTCTTCTGGCTGGCCGTGTGGCAGCTGCTGGCTCTGCTGATCCATAATCCCGTGGTGCTGGTGGGGCCCTGGGAGACCCTGCTGGCCCTGATCGACATGCTCCCCACGGCGGAATTCCGCCGTGCTCTGGCCGGTTCCCTGCTCCATATCCTGGGCGGCTTCCTCCTGGGCGGCTGCCTGGGCTTCCTTCTGGCCTTTCTCAGCTATTCCCGCCCCTTTTTCCGGGACCTGCTGGCCCCGGTGATCGGCGTGATGAAGGCAGTGCCCGTGGTCTCCTTCGTGGTGCTCATCCTCATCTGGGCGGGGAGCCGGGGGCTGAGCCTTTATGTCACCGCGGCGGTGGTGCTCCCCATCCTTTATCTGAATACCCTGGAGGGGCTGCTGGGCACGGATACTAGGCTCCTGGAGCTGGCCACGGTCTACCGCATGGGCTTCCTTGCCCGCCTCCGGGGGATCTATCTCCCCGGGCTCCGGCCCCAGCTTCTGGGGGCCTTGGAGCTGGCCGTGGGCATGGCCTGGAAATCCGGCGTGGCCGCCGAGGTCATCGGGCAGCCGGCGGGCAGCCTGGGCAACAGCCTGTACCGGGCGAAGATCTACCTGGATACGGACCGGGTGCTGGCCATCTCCGCCGTCACCGCCCTGCTCAGCTGGGGCCTGGGGAAGCTGGCCCTGCTGGCTTTGCGGAAGGGGGGACGGAAGAAATGACCCTCACCCTGTCGGAGGTCAGCAAATCCTTCGGGGGCGTACCCGTGCTGAACAACATATCCTTCACCCTGGAACCGGGGAAAAGCCTGTGCGTCACCGGCCCCAGCGGCTGCGGCAAGACCACCCTCCTGCGCATCATCCTGGGTCTGGAGCAGCCGGACGGGGGAGAGGTGCGCTGGTCCGGCGGAACACCCGGGCGCTTCGGCGTCCTGTTCCAGGAGGACCGGCTTTTCGACGGCCTGGACGCGGTGGAGAACCTGCGCCTGGCCACGGGGGAGAAGGACCGGAGGGCGCTGAAAGCCGCCCTGGGGCAGCTCCTGCCGGAGGAAGCCCTGGGCCGCGCCGTATCCGCCCTTTCCGGCGGTCAGCGGCGGCGGGTGGCCCTGGTCCGGGCCCTGCGGCCCGGCGGGGAAGCGGTGCTGCTGGACGAGCCCTTCACCGGGCTGGACGCGGCTGCCGCCGCCCGGGCGGGCGACTATATCCGCCGGGAGATCGGGGACCGGCCCCTGCTCCTGGCCCTGCACCGGAAGGACATCCCCGACTGGTGCGACGATATCCTTGTCCTCGGCGCGGAGGCGTGAGCCTCCGATCTTGATATGCAAATTCTAACATAGGAGAGAAATATGAGCAGACTGAGTATCGTGACCAAAAACCGCTCCCAGGAGACGGTGGAGGAGCTTTACCGGGATGCGGAACGGCGCATACAGGCAAGCCAGCCGGGTCTCTGCCCCGTGGACCTGGCCAAGAGCTTCCTGCATATCTGCCATTCCCAGTCCTGCGGGAAATGCACCCCCTGCCGGATCGGCCTGGGACAGCTGGAAGACCTGATGGAGACCGTGCTGGACGGCACCGGCGAACTGGAGACCCTGGACCTGATCGAAAAGACCGCCGAGAGCATCTTTGCCAGCGCGGACTGCGCCATCGGACAGGAAGCTGCCCGCATGGTCCTGAAGGGCGTCAAGGGCTTCCGGGACGACTATGAGGAGCATATCCTCCATGGCCGCTGCCTGGGCATCCAGAACCAGCCCGTCCCCTGCGTGGCCCTGTGTCCCGCCCATGTGGACATCCCCGGCTACATCTCCCTCATCTTCGAGGGCCGCTATGCCGACGCGGTGCAGCTCATCCGGAAGGACAATCCCCTGCCCGCCACCTGCGGCCTCATCTGCGAGCATCCCTGCGAGGTGCGCTGCCGCCGGACCATGGTGGACGATCCCATCAACATCCGCGGGCTGAAGCGCTTCGCCGTGGAGCACGAGGGGGAGATCCCCGCGCCGGAGTGCGCCCCTGCCACCGGCAAGAAGGTCGCCGTCGTGGGCGGCGGTCCCTCCGGCCTCAGCGCCGCCTATTACCTCTCCCTCATGGGGCATAGCGTGACCGTCTACGAGCAGCGCAAGCAGCTGGGCGGCATGCTGCGGTACGGCATCCCCAGCTATCGCCTTCCCCGGGAGGCGCTGGATCATGAGATCGAGGGCCTGATGAAATCCGGCTTCAAGGCCGTCTGCAATGTCTCCGTGGGCACGGACCTGAGCATGGAGCAGCTGAAAAAGGAATACGACGCCGTTTATATCGCCATCGGCGCCCATACGGACCGGAAGATGGGCATCGAGGGGGAGGACGCCAAGGGCGTCATCTCCGCCGTGGAGATGCTCCGGGCCATCGGTGACAACGAATATCCGGATTACAGCGGCATGGACATCGTGGTCGTGGGCGGCGGCAACGTGGCCATGGACGTGGCCCGCAGCGCCGTGCGCTGCGGCGCGAAGACCGTGCGCATCGCCTATCGCCGCCGCAAGGCGGACATGACCGCCCTTCCCGAGGAAGTGGAGGGCGCCATCGCCGACGGCTGCGAGATCGTGGAGCTCCACGCCCCCCTGCGCATCGAGAAGGACGCCGAGGGCAAGGTGGCGGCCCTGTGGGTCAAGCCCCAGATCGTCGGCCCCATCTCCGGCGGGCGGCCCGCCCCCGTGAATTCTTCCAAGGAAGAAGTGCGCCTGGCCTGTGACCGGGTGCTCATCGCCATCGGCCAGGGCATCGACAGCCAGAAGTTCGGTGACTACGGCATCCCCGTGAAGCGCGGCGCCATCGCGGCCATGGAGAGCGGCGAGATCGCCAGCATGGACGGCGTATTCTCCGGCGGCGACTGCGTGACCGGACCCGCCACGGTCATCCGGGCCATCGCCGGCGGCAAGGTGGCGGCTGCCAACATCGACGAGTTCCTGGGCTTCCACCATGAGATCACCTCCAAGGTGGTCATCCCCCGCATCCGCTTCGACGACCATGAACCCATGGGCCGGGTGAACATGACCGAGCGGCCCGCCGCGGAGCGGAAATGCGATTTCAAGCTCATGGAATACTGCATGACCGAGGAAGAGGCGCATCAGGAGTCCTCCCGCTGCCTCCATTGCGACCACTTCGGCTACGGCATCTTTAAGGGAGGCAGGGAAGCAAAATGGTAAACGTAACGATCGACGGCAAGACCATCCAGGTGCCGGAGCGCACCAGGATCCTGGATGCCGCCCGCATGGCCGGCGTCAATATCCCCACCCTTTGCTACTGGGAAGGGCTGAATGAGATCGGCGCATGCCGCGTCTGCGTGGTGGAGGTGGAGGGATACAACAAGCTCTTCACCGCCTGCAACAACACCGTGGACGAGGGCATGGTCATCCATACAAATTCCGCGAAGGCCTGGAAGGCCCGGCGCACCAATGTGGAGCTGATCCTCTCGGAGCACAATTCCAACTGCGCCACCTGCATCCGCAGCGGCAACTGCTCCCTGCAGACCATCGCCAACGAGATGGGCATCTTCGAGCTGCCCTTCCCCAAGAAGGTCCCCGCCAAAAAGCAGAAGGGCAATTTCCCCCTGGTGCGGGATTATACCAAGTGCATCAAGTGCATGCGCTGCATCCAGGTCTGCGACCAGATCCAGGCCAGCAACATCTGGGACGTGGTGAACACCGGCGCCAAGACCACCGTGGACGTGCGCTCCGCCTACCGGCTGGAGGACTCCAAGTGCGCCCTCTGCGGCCAGTGCATCACCCACTGTCCCGTGGGCGCCCTGCATGAGCGGGACGACGTGCAGAAGGTGATGGACGCCATCAACGACCCGAAGAAGGTCACGGTGGTGCAGATCGCCCCCTCCATCCGCACCGCCTGGGGCGAGCCCTTCGGCCTCAAGCCGGAGCAGGCCACCGTGGAGCGGCTCTGCGAAGCCCTGAAGATGATGGGCGTGGACTATGTGTTCGACACCAACTTCACCGCCGACCTCACCATCATGGAGGAGGGCAGCGAATTCCTGGAGAGGATGAAGCACAAGGACACGGCGAAATTCCCCATGTTCACCTCCTGCTGCCCCGGCTGGGTCCGGTTCCTGAAGGGGCACTATCCCGAGCTGCAGGATAACCTCTCCACCGCCAAGAGCCCCCAGCAGATGTTCGGCGCGGTGGCCAAGAGCTACTACGCGGAGATCCTGAACAAGGACCCCAAGGACATCTACTGCATCTCCATCATGCCCTGCCTCGCCAAGAAGCATGAGTGCGCCATCCCCGTGATGAACGACGCCTGCGGCGAGCCGGACGTGGACGTGGCCCTCACCACCCGGGAGGTGGACCGCCTCATCGCCACCCATCATATCCTCCCCGGGGAGATCCCGGAGCGTCCGCTGGACCTGCCTCTGGGCATCGGCTCCGGCGCAGGCAACATCTTCGGCGCCACCGGCGGCGTCATGGAGGCCGCCCTCCGCACCGCCTATGCGCTCGTGATCGGCAAGAACCCCGAGCCCGACCTGTTCCGTGACGTGCGGGGCATGGACGGCTGGAAGGAAGCCACCTACGACCTGGCGGGGACCCCCGTGCGCGTGGCGGTGGTCAACGGCCTGGGCAACGCGGACAAGCTCATCAAGGCCATCCAAAAGGGCGAGGTGGAGTATGACTTCGTGGAAGTCATGGCCTGCCCCGGCGGCTGCGTGGGCGGCGGCGGCCAGCCCATCCATGACCGGCAGTTCTGCGCCCCGGCCCGGGCGGACTGGCTCTATGAGCAGGATCGGAACATGACCCTCCGCTTCAGCCATGAGAACCCCTCCATCACGGCCATCTACAAGGACTATTTCGGCGCGCCTCTCTCCGAGAAGAGCCACCATCTCCTCCATACCGATCACCACGGCTGGAAGATGCCGGGCGAGGAATGATCCCCAAATAAGAAACTGCCGGACCCGCAGAGCGGGTCCGGCAATGTTTTTCGTGCTTTGGCTCAGTGGGTCTTGTACCAGTCGCGGACGTAATCGTTGTAAAAATCCCCCACGATCTTCATCCGTTCCTGGACCTTGGGGTCCTTGAAGGAGCCGTTGACCATGCAGGAGAAGACGAAGCCGCCCCCGGGGGCCAGCGTATCCACATATTCCTTCAGCTTTTCCCGGAACGCCTCTTCCGGGTAGTCCACTTCCGATTCGGGGCCCACGCCGTTCCAGCCGCCGCAGATCACGATGCGCCGCCCGAATTTCTCCTTGACGCCCTTCAGGTCGTTCATGGCCTGGGCGGGGTTCCAGGCCACCACGCCGATGTCCAGCCAGTCCGGGATGAAGTCGTCGCACTTGCCGCAGTCGTGCATCTCCAGCAGGGTGCCGTTATTCAGCACCAGGTCGGCAATGCGCTTGTGGAAGGGCAGCACCATCTCCTGATACATCTCCCGGGAGATGAAGGGGGCCCGGGCGGTGGCGGTATCGTCGGGGATGCAGATGGCGTCGGGCTTGTAGTAATAGAGCAGGTTCTTGATGAGCTCCTCATGGTAGGTTGTGAGGGCGTCGAAAAGGGCCATGACCTCGTCCGGCTCCTCCATCATGGCGCAGAGGCCCTCGGTGAAGCCCATGAAATCCGGCAGCTTCTGGAAGGTCTTGCCGTAGTACATGCTGAAGGCCTGCTTGGAGCGGTCCACGTTCTTGGTGTCCTCCTTGGCCAGGCGCTCCCAGTCGATGCCCGCCAGGGAGGGGATGTGCACGTCGTCCCGCCAGCGGCGGATGTCATGCAGGATGTAGCGGCCGGGATAGGGGATGGGCGTCCCGTCGAACACGCCCTCCTTGCCGATGTATTCCACCCCGAATTCATCCACGTGATAGCCCGGCAGCTTCACATTGGGAAAATAGGAGCAGCGGACGTTGGACATGCCGAAACGGGGCAGGAATTCCGGCATCTCCCCGTGGTACATGCGCAGGATATTCTCTCTGTCCGTGATCATTTCTGTTTCCTCCGGGTCCTCCTGAGACGCCGGGGACCGCCGGCGTCTGTGATGTTATATTAAAAAGATTATATCACCGAGGCTATGACGATGCAAACAGAAAATGATTGCATCGTGCGGAGGGATATGTTACCATCCAAGCAGAGGTCGGGCCGGTCCCCGGCCCGCGGACGGAGGATGCTGAAGGAATGAAGAAAGTGATGCTGGTTTTCGGCACGAGACCGGAAGCCACCAAGATGTGCCCCCTGGTGCTGGAGCTGAAAGGCAGGCCGGATCAGTTTCAGACGGTGGTCTGCGTCACGGGTCAGCATCGGGAGATGCTGGATCAGGTCCTGCGGGCTTTTCAGGTGACGCCGGACTATGATCTTGCCATCATGAAGGACCGGCAGACCCTCTTCGACATCACCTCCGCCATTCTGGAAAAGCTCCGGGCGGTGCTGGAGGAGGTGAAGCCGGACGTGGTCCTGGTCCACGGGGACACCACCACCACCTTTGCCGCGGCCCTTTGCTGCTTCTATCTCCAGATCCCCGTGGGGCATGTGGAGGCGGGTCTACGCACCTACAACCTCGCTTCCCCCTACCCGGAGGAATTCAACCGGGAGGCGGTTGGCATCATCGCCCGCTATAACTTCGCCCCCACGAAGCGCTCTCGGGAAAACCTCCTGCGGGAGGGGAAGGCGGCCCAGACCGTCTTCGTCACCGGCAACACCGCCATCGACGCCCTGAAAACCACCGTCCGGCAGGATTACACCCATCCCCAGCTGGATTGGGCTGCCGACAGCCGCCTGGTGGTCATCACCGCCCACCGGCGGGAGAACCTGGGGGAGCCCATGCATCAGATGTTCCGGGCCATCCGGCGGATCCTGGAGGAGCACCCGGACGTCAAGGCCATCTACCCCATCCACATGAATCCCGCCGTGCGCCAGGCGGCGGCGGAGGAGCTGAGCGGCTGCGAGAACATCCGCATCATCGAGCCCCTGGATGTGCTGGATTTCCACAATTTCATGGCCCGCAGCCACCTGATCCTGACGGATTCCGGCGGCATCCAGGAGGAGGCCCCCAGCCTGGGCAAGCCGGTCCTGGTGATGCGGGACACCACGGAGCGTCCCGAGGGCATCGCCGCCGGCACCCTGCGGCTGGTGGGCACCGGGGAGGAAGACATCTACCGCAATTTCAAGGAACTGCTGGAGGACCGGAGCGCTTACGACGCCATGGCCCACGCCGCCAACCCCTATGGGGACGGCTTCGCCTGCCGGAGGATCGCGGAGATCCTGAGTACGGGCAGGACCGACGAATATGAATAATGATACCGGGGTGCAGTTCATTTTGAACTGCACCCCGATTCTTTCTTCGCTTATTCTTCTTCCGGCCACTGGCGCAGGATCGCCAGGCAGAGCTGGGGACGATTCAGGAAGCGGGGGATGCCGTTGGTGCCCGCCAGGCCGGGGGATACCAGCAGGGCGCTGCCGTTCCGGTAGAAAAGCCCCGCGTCATATTCTCCCGTTTTCCGGGCGGGCGGGATCAGCCCCCCGTAGAAGGGGATCCGGATGACGCCCCCGTGGTTGTGGCCGGAGAACACCAGGCCGCAGCCCCCCTCCGCCAGCTCCGGGAAGAGGCCGGGCCTGTGGCAGAGGGCGATGACGAAATCGTCCGTACTGGCCCGGATGACCTTGCAGAGGTCCTGGGCCTTGATCATGTCCGCATAGCCGTTGGGGTCCTCAAAGCCCGCCAGGGCCACCCGGTCGCCGCTGCGTTCCAGGAGCACCCACTCGTTGCGCAGCACCCGGACCCCCGTTTCCGCGATGCGCCGGAAGGCCGGTTCCGGCTCCAGGTCCGCCCACTCGTGGTTGCCGCTGACATAGTAGCAGGGGGCGATCTCCGTCAGGTCGCGGAGCAGCTCTTCCAGCTTTGGCCACTGCTCCTCCGCATCCGTGATGTCCCCCGTGAGGAAGATCAGGTCCGGCTTTGCCTCCTTCGTGTGCCGCACTAGCGGGCCATAGAGCCGCTCATTGCCGTGCAGGTCGCTGATCTGGGCGATGCGCAACCCCACGAAGCCGGGCGGGATACCGCAGGGAACGTCGTACTCCTTCGTCCGCACGGTGCAGTTATCCACCCACAGGCGCAGCGCCAGCAGCGCTGCCAGCAGAAGAAAGGTCCCCAGCCGCCGCATCTCCCGCCTGCGGCGGCGCTCCTCACGATTCCTTGTCACGGAGATAAATATGCCGGGTCTTGGTGGCGTCCACCACCCTGGCGTCCACCTCGAAGCGGGGCAGGGAGCGGATCAGGGGCGTCAGCTTCGTGAAGCCGAAGTTGCGGGGGTCGAAATCCGGCTGCTTTTTCAGCAGCAGGCTCCCCAGCTCTCCCATGGAAGCCCAGCCGTCCTCGTCCGCGATGTCGCTTACGGAGTCGGCGATCAGCTTGACGATCTCCTCCGGCACCTTGCCGCCCTTCTTGGCGGGCAGCGCCTCCTGCACCGGCGCGCTTGCGGGGGCTTCCGGCTTTTCCTGGGCCTTGGCGGCGGCTTCCGGCTTAGCGTTCTGGGCGGTCTTGCCCTTCTTCTTCCCGCTGTCGGCCCGGGCCGCTTTGGGCTGGGCGGCCTTTTCCCGGTTCTGCTGGGCCGCCCGGATCACCTCGATATAGATAAACTTGTCGCAGGCAACTCGGAAAGCCACGGGGGTCTTCTGCTCGCCCATGCCGATCACCTTCATGCCGGCCTCCCGGAGACGGATGGCCAGCCGGGTGAAATCACTGTCGCTGGAGACGATGCAGAACCCGTCGGTTTTCCCCTCGTACAAAATATCCATGGCGTCGATGATCATGGCAGAGTCGGTGGAGTTCTTGCCGGTGGTGTAGCTGTATTGCTGGATGGGCGTCACCGCGTTTTCCAGCAGCAGGCTCTTCCACGCGCCCACGTTGGGGCTGGTCCAGTCCCCGTAGATGCGCTTGATGGTGGGGGTGCCGTAGATGGCGGCCTCCTCCATGATGGCCTTCATGCTGTTGCGGGGTACATTGTCCGCGTCGATCAGCACCGCCAGCCGCAGGTCCTTGATATCGTTGGTCAAATATTCCTTCACCTCCTTGCGGTGTTTCTTCGCCGCTTCCTTCTCCGCCGGAAGCGGTCTATTTTTTCATTATAGCATTATTCCTCATGAAAAACAACGGCATAGCCGCCGAAAACCGCCAGGGGTTCCTCCTCCGCTTCTCCGGCGGGCAGGATGCACACCCCTTCGGGGGGATCCCCGTAGAAGCGGTATTTTCCAAAGGAGGAGACCTGCCGGAAGGCGCCGTTGGGGTTGCGGTAGCGGACGGTCTCCAGAAATTCCGGCGTATTCGCTTTCGTCGCGAAGAGAACGTAGATATAGGGCATATTTACCTTCCCGCTGATCCAGACGTTTTCCGGCTCCATTTGTTCCGCATAGCATATGGCCTCCGTCAGTCCGGCATGGAAGGCGGGGCCGAGCCTTTGGGCATAGTCCGTCAGATAATACCGGCCCATGAGCGCCGCAGCCGCGCACAGAGCCGCCAGACAGGGGACGAGGGCGGGGGAGAAGCGCCGCCGAAGCAGCAGCAGCCCCTCTGCCTGGCACCAGACCAGGGGCAGAAAGAGAAAATTCACCCGGTTCACATTCACGTCGATGAACAGGGAAGCGGCCAGGGCGGAGAGCAGGGAGAGGAGCACATAGGCCTGGACGTCCCGCAGCTCCCTTCTCCAGAGCCGCCCCAGGAGGCTCCCCAGCCCCAGCAGCACAAAAAGCAGACCCGGCAGCCCGTAAAACAGCCCGAAAGGCCCGGCGGAATTCCAGGGCAGCTTGTCCGACTGCCGCCACAGGAGCTTCCCCAGGTCCGCAAGGTGCCGGAGGGAAAAGGAGACGGTGGCGGCCTGCCGGGTCTCCGTCAGGGCGGGGAGGGTCATCCGTAGGAGCTTCATTTCCGGCAGCCCCAGGGCGTTGCGCAGCTGGCATAGGGCCAGAGGAAAGGCGATCAGCGCAAAAATGCCCAGTGCGGCCAGCCAGTGCCGGAGCTTCACATATCTCCGCCGCAGCACATGGACGGACGCTCCCAGCAGGAACAGCGGCAGGAAGAGAAAGGCGGTGCCGTAGGCATAAAGGCCCAGGGCGAAGAGCGCGGCGGCAGGACACAGCATCCAGGGCTTTTGGTTGACATAACTCAAAACCCAGACCCCCAGCAGCAGGAAGGCGGGCAGCAGATTGCTCTCCAGCGCCCACCGGCTCAGGAGCAGATGCCAGGGGTTCAGGGCCAGCGCTGCCAGGGCCAGGAGCCCGAAGCCACGGCCCAGGGTGCGGCGGGCCAGCCGGTGGAAGACCAGGAGGCTCACGCTGCCCCAGAAGGCGGCGCAGAGCCGCAGAGAAGCGGTGTTCAGGCCGAAAAGGGCCAGAAAGGGGAGGGATAAATATGCATACAGCACGTTCTGGCCGCTTCCCCAGCTGACGAATAAGACCGGCCAGCTGTCCCCGCACCGGTCCACGCCCCAGCGCAGCAGGCTCCAGGCGTCGAAGCCGATGGAGGCCTCGTCCTGGTTCAGCCCCGGCGGGAAGGAGCCCAGGTAAAGAAAGCGCGCGAGCGCTCCCGCAAGCAGGAGCGCCGCGGTCAGGAGCGCTTCCCGCCGCAGCAGCATTTCCCGCAGCTTTCTCATGTGCCTCCCCCTTTCTTTTCGCGCATATGGTACCACGCCCCGCTGTGAAAAACAATAAATTGTGGTCAAAGGAAGGAAACATTTTTCGGAAATTAGCGTCAAAACTCATTGACGAAAGAACGCAAACGGCGTATTATGCTGAGTAGGCAAGAAGTACCGTGTTATTTTCACGGTGAACATAAGAATGGAGGTAGGACATGGCACTTTTTAAGGAAGTCAAGTGCGGGCGCTGCGACCGGCGCTACAGCGCTCTGCGAAGCAGGTGCCCCCATTGCGGCGCCCGGAAGAACCGGGACGGCAAGGCCTCGACGGTGGAGGGCGGGCCTCGCTGGCAGGTGATCGTCGGCGCGGTGGTGCTGCTTGCCATCATTGCCGCGGCCATCATCCTCATCACCACCTCTTTGAAGAATAAGGACCCGGAGCCCAGCGGTACGTCCCGGCCCGCGCCGGCGACCCCGTCAAGCAACGTAAGTGTTATCGACGGAACGAATCCCACCCCCAGCTCTCTGCCCGGCGAAGCGGATGCCACCCCCACGCCCACCGCGCCTCCCACACCGACGCCCACCCCGGAGCCTGTGGTGAATTCCATCACCCTGAGCCGAGAAGATTTCACCCTGAGCCACATCGGCGAGCAGTATACCATCCAGGCCACCATTTCCCCCGCTGGCACCAAGGTGAATATCGTCTGGATCTCCGAGAATCCCGACGTGGCCACCGTGGATGAAAACGGCACCGTGACCGCCGTGGATCGCGGCAAAACCATCGTCTCCGCCACCGCCGGCGGCGTCATCCAGGAGTGCATCGTCCGCGTCAATGCCGACGCGCCCAAGAATCAGAGCAGCGGCGGCGACAGCGGGAGCAGCGGAAACGGCTCCGTCAGCCTGAGCCATGTGGACGTGACCATCCATTCCGGCAAGAGCGAGACCTTCAAGCTCAGCGTCAAGGGCGCAGGCGACAGTGCGGTTGTCAGCTATTCCAGCGGCAATTCCTCCGTGGCCTCCGTCTCCTCGGACGGCACGGTCAAGGCCGTGGGCAACGGCAACACGGACATCACCGTTACTGTCACTGTGAACGGCGAGACCTCGGAACTGAAGTGCAAGGTCTATGTGGTGAACTGATCTGAGACCGAGCGGGGCCGCCCACCAGGGCGGCCCCTTTTCATCCCTTCGGAAAGGAGAACGGCATGGATACGCAATACCGTTATACCCTGCGGAAGCATTATGGCCGCCTGAGCCTGGCCCTGCTTGCCTATTATGTGATCACCGCTGCCGCTCAGTTCGCCGCTCAGTATGCGGTGCTGGCCTGGGCGCCTGCGTGGGCAGAAGCAGGGTGGTTCGCTCCGGCCCTGGCCTTTTTGCCCATGTACTGCATCGGCTTCCCCATCTTCCTCTGGCTGCTGCCCAAGGCGCCGCCCAGGGAGCTGATGCCGGAAAAGCGGGCCATTCCCGGCCGGGAGCTTTTCCCCATCCTGCTCATGTGCCTGGGTGTGCTCTATCCCGGCAATTTGCTGGGACAGGGGCTGGACTGGCTGCTGCGCCGGCTGCTGCACACTTCCGGAGGCGGGAATTCCCTGGATGTGCTGATGAATTCTTCCAGCACCTGGGCCTTCTTCCTGGTGGCGGTGG
>JAEEGK010016492.1_pt1 | contig 16230 bp, 15 predicted proteins | sample 8958771 | NCBI WGS metagenome assembly JAEEGK01 (sample SAMN16246547, study PRJNA631951) | gut metagenome | biome: gut microbiome; feature: rumen; material: SC-attached | host: Bos | place: Iran: Karaj | collected 2018-10
CATCCTTGCGGTTATAGTCACGGAACGCAACGTTATTAAGAATCCCATGATTCCCACCGAGGACTTCCTCGACGATTAGACAATGCTTAAGCTTAACATTCTGCTTAACACTCATCTTAACGGACTCAGCATTGAGGAGATTAACCTCGCAATGATAGCTTCCATCAAGAAGATGGCAGGCATTCACTCAGATATCGTAGGCGATGTAATCGATGCGGTGGCAGAAGCCATCCACTCCGATGAAGACCTTGAGATATATACAAGCGGAGCCAACAACATTTTAAAATATCCCGAACTTGCGGACAAAGAACACGCAGTTGAACTTCTCCACACCTTCGAGGAAAAGCAGCCGCTTAACGAACTTGCTCTTACCAATCTTGCGGGTGAGAATACCGGTATTCAGGTTTATATCGGTGACGAAGCCCCGGTTGAAGGCCTCAAAGACTGCAGCGTGGTAACCGCCACCTACGAGCTTGAGGAGGGCATGAAGGGTACAATCGGTATCGTAGGCCCCAAGCGTATGGACTACGACAAGGTTGTAGGCACCCTCAAGAATATGATGAATCAGCTTGATTCATTGTATAAGAAGAAAGGATGATAAGATTTGACAGAAGAAGAAAAGGTTTCTTTGCAGGACGAAGCGGAAGAAACTGAAGCGGTCACCGAAGAAACCGTTACAGAATCTCCCGAAGAGCCCACCGAGGACAAAGAAGATAAAAAGGACAAAAAGAAAAACAAGGCCGACAAAAAGGTCGAGGAATTAAAAGAAAAGATTAAAGAGCTTGAAGACGGACGTCTTCGTCAGATAGCAGAGTTTCAGAACTTCAGAAACCGTACGGAGAAAGAAAAATCCCAGATGTTTGACATGGGAGCCAAAAACGTCATCGAAAAGATTTTGCCGGTAGTGGACAATTTCGAAAGAGGACTTGCATCCATCCCCGAAGACGAGAAGAATTCTTCTTTCGCCCAGGGTATGGAGATGATTTACAAGCAGCTTATGACAGAGCTTGGTAATCTCGGAGTCAAGCCCATCGAGGCCAAAGGCACCGAGTTTAACCCCGACTTCCACAACGCCGTAATGCAGGTTGAAAGCGATGAACTTGAAAGCGGCATGGTGGCCGAGGAGTTACAAAAAGGGTATACATATCACGACATCGTAGTGCGTCACAGCATGGTGTCAGTCGTATCATAAAGAGTTTAATTAGGAGGAAATAGACATGAGCAAAATTATTGGTATCGACTTAGGTACTACCAACAGCTGCGTAGCTGTTATGGAAGGTGGTAAGCCCACCGTTATCGCTAATACAGAAGGCGCACGTACCACACCTTCCGTTGTTGCATTTTCCAAGACAGGAGAAAGACTTATCGGTGAGCCTGCAAAGCGTCAGGCAGTTACCAACGCCGAGAAGACTATATCATCCATAAAGAGAGACATGGGTACCGACAGAGGCCGTACAATCGACGGCAAGACCTATTCTCCTCAGCAGATTTCCGCTATGATTCTTCAGAAATTGAAGGCAGATGCAGAGAGCTACTTAGGTGAGAAGGTTACAGAAGCAGTTATCACTGTTCCCGCATACTTCAACGATGCTCAGCGTCAGGCTACCAAGGATGCAGGTAAGATTGCAGGTCTTGATGTTAAGCGTATCATCAACGAGCCTACAGCAGCAGCACTTGCTTACGGCCTTGACAATGAAAAAGAACAGAAGATTATGGTATACGACTTAGGCGGCGGTACATTCGATGTATCCATCATCGACATCGGTGACGGCGTTATCGAAGTTCTTGCTACCAACGGTGATACACACCTCGGCGGTGATGACTTTGATAACAAGATTACAGACTGGATGCTTTCCGAGTTCAAGAAGGCTGAAGGTATCGACCTTTCCAACGATAAGATGGCTCTTCAGAGATTAAAGGAAGCAGCAGAAAAGGCCAAAAAGGAACTTTCTTCCGCTACCACCACCAACATCAACCTTCCTTTCATCACTGCTACAAGCGAAGGCCCCAAGCACTTTGATATGAACTTAACTCGTGCTAAGTTCGATGAACTTACACATGACTTGGTAGAAAGAACAGCTATCCCTGTTCAGAACGCTATGAAGGACGCAGGTCTTACCAATGCAGACATCGGCAAGGTTCTCCTTGTAGGTGGTTCCACACGTATCCCTGCAGTTCAGGACAAGGTTAAACAGTTAACCGGTCACGAGCCTTCCAAGTCTCTTAACCCCGATGAATGCGTAGCAATCGGTGCTTCCATCCAGGGCGGTAAGCTTGCAGGTGAAGCAGGCGTTACAGATATCCTTCTTTTGGACGTAACACCCCTTTCACTTTCCATCGAGACCATGGGCGGTATCGCTACCAGACTTATCGAAAGAAATACTACCATTCCTACCAAGAAGAGCCAGATCTTCTCAACCGCAGCCGACAATCAGACCGCAGTTGATATTAACGTAGTACAGGGTGAGCGTCAGTTTGCCCGTGACAATAAGTCCCTCGGACAGTTCAGACTCGACGGTATCCCTCCGGCAATGAGAGGTGTTCCTCAGATCGAAGTTACCTTCGATATCGATGCCAACGGTATTGTTAACGTATCCGCAAAGGATCTCGGCACCGGCAAGGAACAGCACATCACCATTACCGCAGGTTCATCCATGAGTGATGAAGAAATCGACAAGGCTGTCAAGGAAGCCGCTGAATTCGAAGCACAGGACAAGAAGCGTAAGGAAGCAATCGATACCCGTAACGATGCAGACTCCTTCGTATTCCAGACCGAAAAGGCATTAAACGAAGTAGGCGACAAGATTTCCGACAGCGAGAAGTCAGGCGTTCAGGCAGACCTTGATGCAGTCAAGAAGATCCTTGAAGACACCAAGGACAGAGAAATGTCCGACAGCGAACTTGATGAACTCAAGGCAGCCAAAGAAAAACTTATGAACAGCGCACAGTCTCTCTTCACCAAGATGTATGAGAATATGCAGCAGGCTCAGGGCGCAGCAGGCCCTCAGGCAGCAGGTCCCGACATGGGCGGCGCTTCTTATCAGGAAGCACCTAACCAGGGCGGTGCAGCCGACGATGTAGTTGACGGTGACTACAGAGAAGTATAAAGAATAAACTTAAAGAGGGGCGGGAGTTACTCTCGCCCCGCTTTTGAGATGAACGTGTGGAAATGCTTTATCTTCCACGCGACACATAAAAGTGTCGCATCCGTGGCGGGTCGCAAAAGACTTGTGCGAAGCCATAATTATGGATTGCGACCGCAGGATAAATATTTATGGCAGAACAAAAACGAGACTATTACGAGGTACTCGGAGTCGACAAAAATGCCGACGACGATGCCCTTAAAAAAGCATACAGACAGCTCGCCAAGAAGTATCACCCCGACGTAAACCCCGGCAACAAAGAAGCCGAGGCCAAGTTCAAGGAGGCTTCCGAAGCCTATGCCGTATTAAGCGACCCCGAAAAGCGCAGACAGTACGACCAGTTCGGACATGCAGCATTTGACGGAAGCGGCGGTGCAGGCGGATTCGGAGGATTCGACTTTAGCGGTGCCGACTTCTCCGATATATTCGGCGATATATTCGGTGATTTCTTTGGCGGTGCAAGATCCCGCGGCGGTTCCAGAAGCAACGGCCCCATGAAAGGTGCCAACCTTCGTACCAGCGTCCGCATAACCTTTGAAGAAGCTGTATTCGGCGTGGAGAAAGAACTTGAGTTAAACCTCAAGGACGAATGTAAGACCTGTCACGGAACAGGCGCCAAGCCGGGTACTTCCAAGGAAACCTGTTCGAAATGTAAAGGTCAGGGACAGATTGTATATACATCCCAGTCTTTCTTTGGCACGGTTCGTAACGTTCAGGTATGTCCCGACTGTAAGGGAAGCGGCAAAGTAGTACGTGAGAAGTGCCCCGACTGTGGCGGCAGCGGATATATTACCAGCAAGAAGAAAATTGCGGTATCCATCCCCGCAGGTATCGACAACGGCCAGTGCGTACGTATTCCCGGCAAGGGTGAGCCCGGCGTTAACGGTGGCGAAAGAGGCGATTTGCTGGTAGAAGTAATCGTATCAAGCCATCCTATTTTCCAGAGGCAGGATACCAATATTTATTCTACCGTTCCGATTTCTTTTGCTGTTGCGGCTCTCGGCGGTGAGGTGCTCATCGATACGGTTGACGGTCGCGTAGCTTATGAAGTTAAGCCCGGCACTCAGACCGATACCAGAGTTCGCTTAAAAGGCAAAGGCGTTCCTTCTTTGAGATACAGAGACGTGCGCGGCGACCACTATGTCACCCTTATCGTCCAGACTCCTGACAAGCTTTCCAAGGAAGCCAAGGATCTTCTCAAACAGTTCGACGCACTTACCGGTGACTCCCTCAACGCAGTCAAAAACGCAGGTCCCTCCGGCAAAGACTCCGACGACTCCAAGAAGAAGAAGTTCTGGAAATAAACTATTGACCCTTCGGGTGATTGCCCGGAGGGTTTTTGTTTGTACATAAGTCAAAAAAGAGCGATATTATTACAATTTCCCACCCCTTTAGATGTTGACTAAGTGCCTTTATTTTGATAGATTATCCTTTGCTATGAAGAGAAGATTTTTTGGTGATAAAAAGTTTTACATGATGGTACTGGCGGTTGCGGTACCGATTATTATTCAGAACGGAATCAGTAATTTTGTTAACATGCTTGACAACATAATGGTGGGTCAGGTGGGCACCGAGCAGATGTCCGGAGTAGCCATTGTCAATCAGCTGATGTTCATATTCAATCTGGCGCTTTTCGGCGCGATTTCGGGCCCGGGTATTTTTACCGCTCAGTATGTGGGTCAGAAGAATAACGAGGGCATCAGACATACCGTGCGCTTTAAGCTCATTATTGTGGCTTTTATCAGTATCGCCGGTATTTTGCTGTTCCATTATTTTGACGAGCCGTTTATCAGGATATACCTTACGGACAACGGTCAGGGGCTTGATCTGGAGGCGACACTTGGATACGCGAGAGAGTACCTTAAGGTGATGCTGTTCGGCCTTGCGCCCTTCGGAGTGGCCTGCGCGTATGCGGGTACTTTGAGAGAGTCGGGCGAGACCAAGGTTCCCATGTATGCCAGCCTGATAGCGGTATTTACCAACCTTGTGCTTAACTATGTGCTGATATTCGGTCATTTCGGTGCGCCTAAACTCGGAGTTGTGGGTGCGGCTGTTGCCACTGTTATTTCAAGATTCCTCGAGATGGGAATTCTGGTGGGCTGGACCCATTTGCACAAAGAACGCGCGCCCTTCGCCGTGGGCCTTTTCAAGACCTTCAAGATTCCGGGAGAGCTTGCTGCCAAGATTATTAAGACAGGCATGCCCCTCTTTATCAATGAGTTTCTTTGGTCACTGGGAATGTCAATGTTAACTCAGTGCTACTCCACAAGGGGTCTTTCGGTTATTGCGGCCTTTAACATATCCAATACGATTGTGAACCTGTTTAACATCGTCCTTATGACCATGGGTAATGTGGTGGCCATCATTATCGGACAGATATTAGGCTCCGGCAATACGGAGGAGGTTGTGGATACGGACGTGAAGCTTATTACGGTGGCGGTTCTTGCGTCAATGGTGATGGGCGGACTTTTGATTGTATTTGCGCCCCTGTTCCCTCAGCTTTACAACACTACGGACGATATCCGCGCGCTGTCGGTTAAACTCATGCGTATAGCGGCACTGTTCATGCCGGTGGGCTCGTTCTTAAACGCAGCTTATTTCACCCTTCGTTCGGGCGGCAAGACGGTTATTACGTTCCTTTTCGACTCGGTATACCTGTGGGTATTGTGCTGGCCGGTTGCATTCGTGCTCAGCAGATTCACGCCCCTCAGCATACTTCCGCTTTACTGCATAGTTCTTTCTTTGGACTTCGTAAAGGTTATCATCGGATACATCCTTCTGAAAAAGAAGGTGTGGATACAGGACCTTGTGGCATAAATTCATACAGGACATTCAGGCAGGCAAAGGCATCATTTTCGGTGCTTTTGCCTGTTTTCTTTATAAAAAAATTGTAAAATTCGATTTTCCCTCTTTACTTTTTTAAACAGTCGGCTATAATCTCATTATCGACATATGTCGATAACTAATTAAAACTCAGTCCGGAGGATGTTTATGGCAAGACCTACCAGAAGCCGCAAAATATGCAGAGAACCTCAGTACAAAGAATTTGCACCCACACAAAACGGTGAGGGGAAAAATACAGAGGAGAAAGAGAGAATAACTCTTTCTTTGGATGAGTACGAAGTAATCAGAATGGTGGATTTGCGAGGTGTTACCCACGAGCAGTGCGCAGCTCATATGGGAATTTCACGTACCACCGTAACCGAAATATATGAAGGCGCCAGAAGAAAAATTGCCGACATGATTGTTAACGGCAAGTCCCTTCATATTGAGGGAGGAAACTGCTTTGTGTGCAACGGAAGGGGAGGCGCATGCAATAACGACAAGTGCATAGAGCAAAAAGCATGCCCTGACAAAGACAACTGTATAAGCCTGTGCCGGATTGATGAGTAATGTATCCAAGGAGACAGACTATGGCTGATTTATTAAGAATTTCGGGGCTTAAGGCCTCGGTTGAGGACAAAGAAATACTAAAAGGTGTGGATTTAACCGTTAACGACGGAGAGGTCCACGTAATAATGGGACCCAACGGGGCCGGCAAATCAACACTCGGTTCGGTAATTATAGGCGATCCTCGCTACGAAATTACCGGCGGCAGTGTTTTTTTTGACGGTGAAGACATAACCGGTGAGGACACGGACAAGATAGTAAAGAAGGGAATTTTCCTTACATTCCAGAATCCTATCGAAGTGCCCGGCATAACCCTTGCCAACTTTATTAAAACCGCTCTCGAGGCTCAGACCGGAGAGCGCATTAAGATGTGGGACTTTAAAAAGAAGCTTGAAGCCACCATGAAGGTGCTTCAGATGAATCCCGAATACGCCGACAGAGATTTGAATGTGGGTTTTTCGGGCGGCGAAAAAAAGAAGGCCGAAATCCTTCAGATGCTCATGCTTAAGCCCAAGCTCGCAATACTGGATGAGACAGACTCGGGTCTTGACGTTGACGCGGTTCACGTGGTTTCAAAGGGCGTGGAAGAGTACAAAAAGAATGTGGGCGGAGCTTTAATAATCATTACCCACAGCACGAGAATCCTTGAATCACTTAAGGTAGACAAAACCCACGTGCTTATCGACGGAAAGATTGCCACCGACGGCGACGCAGCACTCATTGACACTATTAACGAGGAAGGATTTGAGAGGTACACGGCTTAATCATGAAAGAAAAAACACAAGTAGAAGACATCGACAGAAGCCTGTACGACTTCAGGTATTCCGATGACGATTTTTATAAGGTTAAGGGCGGACTTACGGCGGAAATAGTGGAAGAAATTTCCCGCGAAAAGAATGACCCGGCCTGGATGAGAGACTTCAGACTAAAATCCCTTGAAGTCTACAACAGTCTGGATGTGCCCGACTGGGGCCCTTCCATCGAAGGACTGGACATGGACAACATAGTTACCTATGTCCGCCCCAACATGGAGAAAATGGCCACATCCTGGGACGATGTTCCCGAGGATATCAAGAACACGTTTGAAAGACTGGGAATTCCCGAGGCAGAAAGAAAATCCCTCGCAGGCGTAGGTGCCCAGTACGATTCGGAAGTGGTCTACCACAGTATCAAAGAAGAAATGGCGCGACAGGGCGTCATCTACACCGACATGGAAAGCGCTCTCCACGGAGAGTATGCGGACATGATAAAAGAACACTTCATGAAAGCCCTGCCCATTACAGAGCACAAATTCGTGGCTTTGCACGGCGCAGTCTGGTCGGGAGGTTCTTTTGTATACGTTCCCAAAGGGGTAAAACTGGATATTCCCCTTCAGTCCTATTTCAGATTCAATGCTAAAGGCGCGGGTCAGTTTGAGCATACCCTTATCATCGTGGAAGAAGGAGGGTACTGCCACTTCATAGAAGGCTGCTCGGCTCCCAAATACAATGTAGCCAACATTCACGCGGGCTGCGTGGAACTCTATGTGAGAAAGAACGCCACACTTCGCTATTCCACCATTGAAAACTGGTCAAAGAACATGTACAACCTTAACTCCAAGCGCGCAATCGTGGAAGAGGGCGGAAAGATTGAATGGGTATCGGGTTCTTTCGGTTCACATATTTCCTACCTTTACCCCATGAGCGTGTTAAACGGAGAAGGAGCAAGAGCGGAATTCACGGGAGTTACTTTTGCCGGAAACGGTCAGAATCTGGACACCGGTACAAAGGTGCTGCATAACGCCAAAAACACATACTCCTATATCAACACAAGGTCCATCAGTAAAGACGGAGGTATCAATACATTCAGAAGTTCGGTACATATGACACCCAACGCTTCTGGAAGTAAATCGGCGGTATCCTGCGAATCCCTCATGGTAGACAGCATCAGCCGTTCCGACACAATTCCTGCCATGGATGTGCGCGTAAGTGACGCCGACGTGGGACATGAAGCCAGAATCGGACGTATCAGCGACGATACTGTTTTTTATCTTATGAGCAGAGGCCTTTCGGAGGAGGATGCCAAGGCGCTTATAGTGCGCGGATTTGCCGACAACGTAAGCAAGGAGCTGCCTCTTGAGTATGCCGTTGAAATGAATAACTTAATAACGCTTGAGATGAAAGGAAGTATCGGATGATGAAAATAAATAATCTGCCGGCGAGAACCTGGAATCACCTTAATATGAATGACACGAGCGTATCCCTTGACCTTACCGGTGCAGGGTCGCTTGACTACGAGGAAGAGCTCCCTGCCGGAGTGGACAGAGTAACGGGAAGAGGCATCAGTCCTTTTTCCGACAGACCCTTAAGAACAGGCCTCGGCACCGAATTCGACATGGCAATGGGCGATACGGGTATCAAGCCTTCGGGTTACATAGTAAGTGAAAAGAACAAGATAGAAATGCCCGTTTACCAGACATTTAAATACGATTCGGAGGACGACTGCAACGTAAATCTGATGGACTACACCATAGGAGAAAACGGCTGTCTTACGGTAATTCAGAATTTTGTATCGGAGGAAACTGCCAAAGAAAAAACGGCCATAGTCCAGAACCGTTACACCATAGCCAAGGGAGGCAGCCTGACAATTGTGCAGATTCAGGCACTTTCGGACAATTTCACTTTCTTTAGCGACATAGGCGGTCACATAGACAATGACGGAAACTTCAAACTAGTGCAGATAATACTGGGCGGAGGAAGAAACTACTATGGTTCTTTTACCGACCTTGTGGGGAAGTCTTCCAAGGTGGATGTGGATGTGGCATACAGCCTTAACAGGCAGCAGACTCTGGACATGAACTACGTGGGCAATCACTGCGGCAAGCTTTCCGAAAGTGATATAAACGTAAACGGTGTCATGAAGGGAGAAGCCAAAAAGCTTTTCAGAGGCACCATTGATTTCCACTGCGGCTGCAGCGGTTCCAAGGGAGCGGAGCTTGAGAATGTTCTTTTGATAGATGACACGATTGTCAATCAGACAATACCCCTTATTCTCTGCGACGAAGAAGACGTGGAAGGCGCTCACGGAGCCACCATCGGAAGATTGGATGATAACATTTTGTTATATTTTAACTCCCGCGGAATTGAAAAGAGCGAGGCCTATGCCCTTATGGAAAGAGCCAAACTTGATGCCGTGGCCGGGCAGATTAAGGATAAAAGAACCAGAGATTATGTAGCAACAAAGATAGATGAAATGACGGCTTAGCCGGCTAAAGAGGTTATATGACAGATTTTGAAAGAAAGATAAGAGCCGATTTCCCGCTTATAGAGAGTTCGCGTTGTGTATATCTTGACAACGGCGCCACTACGCAGAAGCCGGAATGTGTTCTTACGGAAATTAATCGATATTACGAAACCATGAATGCCAATCCCATGCGAGGACTGTACGAACTGAGTGTTGAAGCCACGGAGGCATATGAGAATGCCAGAACGGTGACGGCCAATTTCATAAATGCAGCGGACCCTAGCGAAATAATATTTACCCGAAACGCAACAGAAAGCCTGAATCTGGTGGCTTACAGTTACGGAGCACATGCCTTGAAGCCCGGTGACGAAGTTATAGTCAGCGTTGCCGAGCACCACTCAAACTTCCTCCCCTGGGTGGAGGCTTCAAAGCGGACGGGGGCAAAGGTCGTTTTCTTTGACTGCGCTCCCGACGGAAGCTTCGATCCGGATGAACTTAAAAAGCTCGTCAATACACACACCCAGGTGCTTGCGGTTAACGCTGTTTCCAACGTTACGGGGCAAAAAAATGACATAGCCGCCATGGCAGACATCATTCATGAGGCGGGCGGAGTGATAGTGGTGGACGGCTCCCAGTCTGTGCCCCACGAGAGCACGGATGTGCAGGGAATGAAGGCTGACTTTCTTGCTTTTTCCGGTCACAAAATGTATGCGCCAATGGGAATTGGGGTGTTGTATGGCAGAAAGGAACTTCTGGATGCCATGCCCCCCTTCCTGTATGGGGGCGAGATGATAGAAACCGTCAGCAAAGAACGGGTAACTTACGCGGAGGTTCCTCATAAGTTCGAGGCCGGCACCGTTAATGCCGGGGGCGCGCTGGGACTCAAGGCGGCTGTTGATTACATCACCAAAGTGGGCTTTGACAAGATAACAGCCAAAGAACATGAACTGATAAAACTCGCAGTGGAAGGAATGAAAGACATCCCTCATGTGAATATCATAGGCGGTGAAAATCCGGATGACCACCACGGAATTGTGAGCTTTACCATAGACGGAGTTCATCCCCATGATGTGTCTGAAATATTCGCTTCGGAGAATATCGCTTTAAGGGCTGGTCACCACTGCGCTGAACCGCTCCACAGACATCTCAAGGTGATGTCCACAACCCGCATGAGCGTCGGAATGTACAATACCTGCGGGGAAATCGAACAGTTTCTGGATGTTTTAAAAAGCATCCGTACAAGGATGGGATACAAAGATGACAGGCAATACTTTTTACAATGAAATAATCAACGAACACAACTTAAAACCGTATCACAAAAGGGCCGTAGAAGGAGCAAACTTCACTCTTGAAGGCGTTAACCCTTCCTGTGGCGATGATATCGTACTGGAGCTTAAAGTCGAGGACGGAATCATTGTCGACGGAGGCTTTACCGGCGACGGATGTGCCATTTCACAGGCATCTGCGGATATAATGCTGGATCTGATAATCGGAAAGACCCGGGAAGAAGCGATAAGGCTGTCGGACATTTTTCTGCGAATGATTAAAGGTTCGATAACAGACGGGGAAAAAGAAGAACTCGAAGAAGCCGGTATTCTTGAGAGCGTGTCCCACATGCCTGCGCGGGTTAAATGCGCGGTACTCGGGTGGCGTACCATGCGGGAGTTATTTGGCAGAACCGACTGAATTAAGGGAGGTTAATATGCTTTTTCAAAGCCTTGGGTAACCAAGGCTTTTGTGTTATACTCTTTCTAGGAAAAGGAGAGATTGTATGATTTCTTTTAAATGTTCCAAATGCGGCGGAGAGATGACCATATCTCACGTAGGCGAGCTTATGTGCCCTTATTGCGGCACCAAGAATAACTTCAGCGACAAGGAGTTAGAGGGCTACAAGGTTTTCAGACACAGAATGCTTGAGTATCTGGCGGCGGTGGCTGAGGACAGGGCCAAGGCTACGGATTACGATTATCTTTGGACCAATTGCGAGACCGCAACCTTTACCACTGCGGACGGCACCGACCTAAGCATCAGATACATTTACACGAGCACCTATGACGGTGTCAAGATGTATGTGGGCAAGGAGACGGTTGTTTTTGAATACTCTTCTCTTCAGGAAGAACTTCTGGACAAGAGCATTGAAAACATCAGGAAGGTTACTTTCCCGAGCGCCGACATGAAGGACTTAAACCGTTGCATTCCCCGGGGCAAAGGCTCTTACAGGCTTAAGGACAACAGGATTCTCTGGGCAGTGTCCAAAGAAGAAGGACTGTTCCCGCTTCCGCTTTTTGGCAATCTTGAATGGGCGGATACGGCTTGGATAGTGTCGAGGCTTGAGAATATCGCTTGTCTTCTTGAGTACAACGAAATGACCCACGGCGGCATCGATCCCGAGACTGTATTTATTAATCCAAAGACTCATGAGGCAGCTCTTTTGGGCGGCTGGCACAAGGCCGGCAGTACAGGTTTCTTTGACGGCAAGAAGGATTTGAAAGATATCAGAACCACGGCGCGTAAGCTTTTGGGAGACGGTTTTGGCGGTGCTCCCGAAATGTTTAAAGAGTTTCTTTCGAAGGCGCCGGCAGCAGACGCTTATGAAGATTTTAAGTGCTGGGACGAGGTAATCGAAAAAGGCCTCGGCGGCAGACACTTTCACAAATTTGGCAAGTAAAGGAGAATAGTTATGGGATACGGAAGTTACAAAAGCTCAGACTGGAGCAGATTAAGAAAAAGTAAGAAGATTACGGAGTCTTCCTCTGCATCGCAGATTTTTACAAGCCGCCATATGGAGGAGAGATTCGACCCGAAATTTATCAGTATGCGCGAATCCATGGATTCGGAGGAGCACCCCAATTCAACACCCGTTATCATCGGACTTGATACTACGGGCTCCATGGGATATCTGTCCGAAGAAATCGCCAAAAACGGTTTAAATGAAACCATGCTTAAGATATATTCCACCAATCCGATTGAGGATCCCCAGCTTATGTTTGCGGCTGTGGGAGACGTGACCGACAATGCGCCTTTGCAGGTGACCCAGTTCGAGTCCGACATCAGAATTGCCGAGCAGCTTTTTGCCCTCTGGCTTGAGGGTTGCGGCGGAGATTCACCCGAAGATTTCGAACTTCTTTGGTACTTCGCGGCCAAACATACCAAGATTGATTCTTTTGACAAGCACGGCAAGAAGGGCTTTCTTTTTACAATCGGTGACGCGGACGTTCATGAGATGGTTAATGGCTCTTATGTGGCTGAAATCTTTAAGGATGATGCGAAGAACTATTCGTCCAAGGAACTCTTGAAGATGGCTTCCGAGAAATACGAAGTGTTCCATATTCATTTGAACGACCATGGCCTGATACCTTCGGTGTTCACCAATATTATGGGTGGTAAGGTGGCGGTTATTCCCAAGTCATCGGTTAATGTAATTCCCGAGCTCATCATCACCATCATGCAGCTTTCAAACGGCGAGGACAAAGAAACCGTTCTGGCTCAGTGGTCCGACCTTGCCCGTCCGGTGGTAGAGAATGCGGTTAAGGATATGGTGTTTAAGAGTAAAAAGAAAGGCATTTTCTTTTGAGTAAGACAGTTTTTAAAGCAGTAATAGGTAAAAACTTCGGAGACGAAGGTAAAGGACTCGCAACGGATTTTTTGTGCCTAAGCAGCGCGAAAAATCTGGTGGTGCGGGCCAACGGAGGCGCTCAGTCCGGTCACACAGTTGAGACGGGGACTAAGCGCTTTGTTTTTCATGAATTGTCGTCGGGGTCCTTTCGCGGGGCCGATACATACTGGGCGGCAACTTATCATCCGGATTTGTATAAGCTGTCTGAGGAGATTGAGGAGTTCAGGGCGGTAAGCGGATTTGTTCCGCGGATTTTTGTGTCGCCGAAAGCGGGAATCACCACTGTTCTGGATGTTCTTTTGAATATGGCTTTTGAGACGGCCCGCGGTGCGGGGCGCCACGGAAGCTGCGGTATGGGCATATACGAAACGGAACTTCGCGAGCGGGCGGGCTATAAAATAACAGTTGGTGATTTAATTAATTCGGATGAGACCCGGCTGATAAATAAGTTGTCAGAGATTCGCAACAATTATGTTTCAAAACGCCTGAATGAGGAAAAAATTACGGTTGCCGGCATGGGCGAATACGGAGAATTAATAGAAGATGACAATGTTGTCATTAATTATGCGAAAACCGTATACAATAATTTGAAATTCGTAGAGCCGATGGCATCTGAGCAAGAATTGTTTCAAAAATATGAGCAGGTTATTTTTGAAAACGGTCAGGGATTATTGCTGGATTCGGAGTGCAAACGGTTCTATCCCAACGTAACGGGTTCACGGACCGGACTTGCAAACATAGCACAGATTCTTAAAAACGTGGGAGAAAAGCTTGATGAAGTGCTATATGTTTCCCGCAGCTACGTTACAAGACACGGCGCAGGGGAGCTTCCCTGTGAGTGTGCAGCCTCTGATATCCCCGGATTAATAACGGATGTTACCAATTTGCCCAACGAATGGCAGGGAAAACTGCGTTTTGGACTGCATGAAACGGTTGAGGAGTTTGTAAAGCCGGTTATGGAGGACATAAAAGAGTTGAATTACAGGCCAAAGTTAAGTCTTCTTTTAACACATTTGAACGAAACTGACGGCTGTGTCATGCTTAGAGACGGAACGGTTTCTTTGGATGCGTTTAGGGAGAAACTGCAAGATACAGAGGTGTTTGAGAATACCTTTTTGTCTTACGATAAATTTGCGGAGAATATTAAAGGGTAAGCCTTAACGGGCCTACCCTTTATCCAACATCATCATTAAATTGCTGAGTACCACCATCCCGGCGGTTTCCGTTCTTAAGATTCTTTTGCCGAGGGTGATTATTTCAAAGCCTGCGTTGCGGGCTTTTTCTATTTCTGCCTGCTCGAAGCCGCCTTCCGGACCGATAAAAATCGCCACCGAATCTCCGGGCTTAACGGACTCAAAGAGCTCGTGCGTATGTGCCATTCCGTCGGCCATTTCGTAAGGAACCCACTTGTGGGTGCACTCACTTGCTTTGGCAACCGCTTCGCCATAGGTCATGGGCATTGAAATCTCTGGAATAATCGTGCGCTTGGACTGCTTGGCCGCCGCTTCGGAAATGGACTGCCATCGACTTATTTTGGAAGCCGCTTTCTTGGGATCGAGCTTCATGACGCAGCGCTTCATCTCAACAGGAATAATCTCAAATGCTCCCAGCTCAACAGCTTTCTGAATAATCAGCTCCATCTTGTCGCTCTTGGGAAGCCCCTGAAACAGATATATCTTACAGGGCAGTTCGGTTCCTTCTTTGACAAAAGCCAGCTCACAGGTTATCGCATCATCGGTAAGATCACGCACGATGCAGCGATATTCCGCGTCAGACTCGCTCGTACTCACCGAAATCTCCTCGCCGGGCTTCATTCTGAGCACATTCTTTATATGATTAACATCCTTGCCGGTTATTGTAATGGTTTTGTCGCATATCGCGCCCGGCTCTACAAAAAAATGATACATGGCAATCCTTTTGCTATTCAATATTATTAAGTTTCAACACAGATTATTATAGAATAACTGAGGCATCGTATCAATACGGGGAACGAATCCGGTTTGAGAGTAAAAGGCATGGACTTGGGTCGCTTTCTTTGGAAAAAAGTATCAATAATGAAAAAGAAAATGAATTGAGAGTAAAAAATGAAAAAACTCCTCGCAATTGCAGTCCAACTTCTGTATTGATACAAAAAAGGGTAGAAACGGGCAAAATGATGGGCAAATCCTCGCAGAATGAGTACAAATTTCATATTGATACGCAAAGAGACTAAAGATTAAAATTCGAGAGGTGCTGATAAGGAAATATATCGATATGCAGACGCAAGCGTGGACAACTGACACACATGTGCAAAAACCTTGACGAAAACGCTTCATATGTGGATAATGTGCTATGGCAATTATTTGCAAATTGATTTATAGTTATGTACAAGGGTGACTGTGCCCGAAGATAAAGCGCTACAAGCGCAGGACAGATTAATTATGAAGTGGATTAAATACAGAGTTAAGACTACAACCGAGGCGGAAGACATTATTATCAGCAGCCTCTACGATATAGGCCTTGAGGGCGCTCAGATAGAGGACAAGATTCCTCTTACCACACTTGAGAAAGAGCAGATGTTTGTGGACATTCTGCCTCAGACCGAGGAGGACGACGGAGTTGCTTACCTCAATTTCTTTGTGGAAGAGGGCGACGACGGCAAGCTCCTGCTGGATGACAGAAGTGAGAGCGTCAAGAGCCGTGTGGGCGAAGACCTTTCCTATTCTCTTTACACAGACGACGGTACCAAGAAGATTGTCTGGGACAAAGAAGAACTTCTCGCAGCCATCCGCAACACCCTCGAAGAGGTTAAGTCCTGGATGGACATCGGCGAGGGAACCGTTGAGATAGACAAGACCGAGGACATCGACTGGATCAATA
>JAEEGK010016493.1_pt1 | contig 16229 bp, 11 predicted proteins | sample 8958771 | NCBI WGS metagenome assembly JAEEGK01 (sample SAMN16246547, study PRJNA631951) | gut metagenome | biome: gut microbiome; feature: rumen; material: SC-attached | host: Bos | place: Iran: Karaj | collected 2018-10
GTGCCTTACGTACATCGGGAACAAATACGTAGTCACCCTTATGTATCTCCTGACCGTCATAGAGGAAAGGAAGCATACCCCAGTTGATGAGGTTCGAGCGGTAACGCTTGGTCGCATACTCTCCTGCTATGTTAGCCCATGCACCAAGTACCTTCTGGCATGAAGCAGCCTGCTCACGTGCGGAGCCGTCTCCGGGCTTAGTACAGAAGATGGTGCTTCCGAGGCAGATATCCTTTTCTGCTATGTTAAAGCTCTTTGCTACCTTGTCAAGTACTGTATCGTACTCACCCTTAAGCTCTCCGGCATCCTTAGCAAATCCGTACTGGTCAAGCTGGCTCTCGGGAGTGGATTTTCCTTCTGCCCTGTCCATTCTGATCTGTCTGTCTTTTTCTACGGCTCTTACCTTCTTGGCCTCACCTACGTACTCAGGGTCACGGCGTGAAAGTGCAAACTCTGCAAGTCCTAAAGGATTGGATCTGTAGGATGAGGTCTCACCTGAAGGGATAAGCTCATCTGTAGTGGTTACGGGATCGTGGATCTCGCTTACGCATTTAACGAGTAAGTTGTCTGACAGCGCGTTCATTCTGGGCCAGTCTTTTATATTGGGACCGAAATGTATCTCGGTCTCGGGCTCAGCCTTACCTACGCAGTCAAGAACTCTTCTGTCATATATGGTCTTGTCAAAGAAATATTTATACTTGTTGATCTCGATACCCTCAAGCTCGTCCGCACCTGTAAGGAAGCCCTTGTTGGCTGCGGTAGCCGCAATGGATCTTGCATCCATAAGTGCAACTGAAGATATCTGGCCGTTCTGGATCTTGGAACCTTCTCTATTCGGGAAGTTTCGTGTAGAGTGTCTGATAGAGAACGCGTTGTTGGCGGGTGTATCGCCTGCACCGAAGCAGGGACCGCAGAATGCTGTCTTTATAACGGCACCGGCCTCTATAAGCTTTGCAGCTGCTCCGTTCTTTACGAGCTCCATGTATACCGGCATTGAAGCAGGATATACGCTTAATGAGAACTTGCCGTTTCCTATATCGGCGTTGCTTAATATATCAGCTGCTTCACAGATGTTCTCAAATCCGCCGCCTGCACATCCGGCGATGATACCCTGTTCTACGTAAAGCTTACCGTCTATTATCTTATCCATTAAGGAATATTCACACTTGTCGCCGAAGCTTACCTTAGCTCTTTCCTCACACTCATGGAGGTAATCCTTAAGGTTTGCCTTTACATCGGCTATGGCATATGCCTTTGAAGGATGGAAAGGCATAGCGATCATGGGCTTAACTGTTGAAAGATCTATTACTACAGCACCGTCGTAGCATGCAGCACCTTTAACGCCTAAAGGCTTATAAGCATTCTTTCTTCCGTGGATGTCAAGCCATTCCTCTACAGCCTCATCTGTCTCCCAGATGGATGACAGACATGTGGTCTCGGTGGTCATGACATCGATACCGATACGGAAGTCAACACTTAAGTTCTTAACACCGGGTCCTACGAATTCGAGTACCTTGTTCTTTACAAATCCCGAATCAAATGTAGCTCCTACCAATGCAAGTGCCACATCGTGAGGGCCTACGCCGAAGTTTGGCTTACCGGTAAGGTATATACAGATAACATCAGGCCTGTTGACATCATAGGTACGGCCTAAAAGCTGCTTGGCAAGCTCTCCGCCGCCTTCACCTATAGCCATGGTACCGAGTGCACCGTAACGTGTATGTGAGTCGGAACCGAGTATCATGTCGCCGCAGCCTGCAAGCATTTCTCTGGCAAACTGATGGATAACTGCCTGATGAGGGGGTACATATACTCCGCCGTACTTCTTGGCAGCGGTAAGGCCAAACATGTGGTCATCCTCATTGATAGTACCGCCTACAGCACAGAGTGAGTTATGGCAGTTGGTAAGTACGTAGGGTATCGGGAACTCTGTAAGTCCGCTGGCACGTGCAGTCTGGATGATACCTACGTAGGTAATGTCATGTGAAGTGATCTTATCGAATTTGATCTTAAGTTTCTCGGGATCACCCGATACATTGTGCTTACTCATGACGGAGTAGCTGATGGTGTTGTCCCTTAATGAGGCATCATTAGCGTTTATGCCCATGGATGCAAGCTTTGCACTGCCTGCTTCATCTGCTTCAATAAGTTCACCGTTTACGAGAAATACTTTGTTCTTTATCAAGTCCATTGTTATTATGTTTCCTTCCGATTATTATCTTTTACACCACATCAATAATCATTGTGGTGCTTCTTATACCACTTAATATACATGAATGTATATGATTCGCCTTTTTCCGCAAGCATCTTTAAGAGCTTCTCCAAGAAATCACTGGTCTCCTGGTGGATGGTCCTTCTGCTCCTGCCCTTATCAAAATACTCGTAAGGGCTCTTGCAGGTATACTTATCCTTAAGATATACCTTGCTGGCAGCCACTCTGTCGCAGAACATCTCTATCACATATTTTAAAGGCATCTTAACGGGCAGTGCCTTGTTGGCCTCTATGTTATAGTCGTTCCAGTACTCGAAGTGGTGCTTGTTTCTTCCCTTATGATGCATCCATGCATATGAGAAGCCGTGATCCTCACGCTCTCCCTCGTTGGGACTCTTGTCACCCTTATAGAACTTTACTCCGTATATGAACTCCGAAGGTGAAAACTTCGAGAGGTCATGAGTAAGTCCCTGAAGCGGGATGCCGGCCTTTATACAATGCTTGAGCACCATATGCCTGTGTGTTACCACTGTCCTGGTATGGGCTATCAGCTTATTCGGTGCCTTCTTTTTTACCTCGTAGTACTTTATAGCTTCATCATCCACCTTAAATCCGAGCTTTTTCTTGATGGAATTCTTTACTGTTTTGCCAAGTGATTTGCGGAGTCTGTAACCCTGGAAACTGATGGTCTCGCCGGCTTTTTTTGCTCCTTCGTATACTTTAGGGCCCACCTGCTTAGCCCTTGGGCCAAAATCCCGCGCAGTATCCTTAACCTTGCTTCCGAAGCTCGAAGCGGTTTCCTTTACTTTACTTCCTACTGTGGTCGCGGTCTCTTTGACCACGCTTCCTGCACTTGCTGCAGTCTCTTTTGCCTTGGGGGCAAGCTTTATGGCTGTCTCTTTTACCTTGCTGCCGGCATTTATCGCTGCGTCCTTCGCCTTAGGTGCTAAGTCCTTGGCGGTCTCGGCCACCTTACTTCCTACATTGGCAGCGGTCTCTTTGACCTTTGGCAGGACTACGGTCTTAAACTGGTTGTACTTATCCTTAAGGCTTCCTACTACTTCGCCTTCGATTTTCTCTATATCGGTCTTCTCCTCGGTGCCGTCGGTCACTTCGCCTTCTACCTTTTCTGCGGTATCGGCTTCGGTCTCAGCGGTATCTGCTGTGTCTTCATCCTCAGCAATGCTCTCGGCATCTTCGGTCTCTTCTGTTTCTTCAGCATCAGCTTCCTTGAACTTTACCTTCTTGGCCTTTTTCTTGGCCGCGTTCTTTATCTTGGAGAAGAAATCTTCTTTTTTATTCTCAGCCTTGTCAGCTGTCTCATCCACAGCGTCATCGATCCTTTCAGCTGCTTTCTCTGCCTTTTCTTCGATATTCTCTACTGTTTCGGCCGCACCGTTCTCCACTGCTTCCACAGCTTCCTCTACAGCTTCGGCTGCCTCAGCTGCCTTTTCTTCTACATCGTCTTCCTTTTTTGTGAAATGATCGTCCACAAATTCGGATACGGATTTCTTGGCCTTCTTGGCTTTGTCCTTTATCTTGGGTTCAAGATTGTCTTTGATCTCATTGGCCTTTTTCTTGAATTCCTCAAAACTCATGTAGTTACCTCCTCTGTCAATCTGTTCCGTATTCGGCGCCTCTTACCACATGCTCTGCAAGCAGTGTGCTTGTGACCGAGCCAACGCCTCCCGGTACTGTAGTTATCTTTCCCGCTAACGGCTCTACGCTCTCGAAGTCGATGTCGCCGCATATACCTTTGCCGTCAGCTCTCATGTTTATACCTACATCTATACAGAAGCAGTCCGCTTTTGCATTCTTTAACATCTCACCCTTAAGAAGTCCTGCCGAACCTGCGGCTGTGACTATGATATCCGCATTTGATATCCTGTCGGTAAGATCCGCTGTCTTGGTGTGACAGCATGTGACCGTGGCATTTCTTGATATCAGCATGGATACTAAGGGTCTTCCGACTACCACGCTTCTTCCGATCACTACTACATTTTTATATGCCGTATCTATACCCTCATGGTCAAGGAAACGTATAACAGCTTCGGCCGTACAGGGATAGAAGCAGTCCTTGCGTCCCATGGCGAGAGCCGCCTGATTGTAATATCCCATGCAGTCTATATCCTTATGAGGATCTATATTCTTTGCTGCAAACTCAGTACTTAAAGGCTTGGGTAAGGGTCTGAATACCAATATACCGGTGACCTCCGGATCATTGTTCACCTTAAGGAATGCCTCATCGAATCCCTCCTGGCTGATACCCTCATCAAGCACTACCTTTTCATTTGCGATACCGAGGTCGGTAAATACCTTTACTATACCTCTCTCATATGAAGCGTTTGCCGGATCGTCACCCACAGCTATCATTACAAGCTTCGGTGCCTTTCCTTTTTGAGCCAGTTTACTTATTCTTTCGCGGATATCTTCTTTTATCTTAGAAGCTACATCCGCGCCTTTGACAACAACTGCCATTTTCTTCCTCCTTAAAAAGGGGTTTATCAAGGGCTGTAAATTCAGTGGTCTGACAGAAATCCATACAACCCGATAGTACTATAATATCACAAAATCCATGCATGTTCAAATATTTTTTATCTTAAATTAATACAAAGATTTTCTTGTTTTCTTATATATTTTATGTTAAAATTTTCTTGATATGATAGTCATTTACACACGGAGGTGACAGGATCATGGCAAAAACACGTACGCATGTCCGTTTCGGGCTTGCTTTCAGAATACTTATACTATCCGTCTGTTGTACGCTTATCACGGCTTCGGTGCTTATTTTCTTTGCCAACCGTAAGCTAAAAAACCTGTATAACGACTCTATCTCCAACAATATGCTCAACCTTGCCATCTCTTACGGGCATATCATAGATGATTCCCTTAAAGAAAACGGCAACAGGCAGCTTGAAGCAGACAAGTACAAGCAGATACTCGGCAAGGTCTCCATCGAAGGATATAAGACCGGATATGCATATCTCGTAGACAGAGAAGGCACCATGCTCTACCATCCCGATGATGCCAAGATCGGTAAGCCTGTAGAGAACACCGTGGTACAGGGTCTGGTCATCGATATAGGCAACAACTTCTTCCCGGCTCCCGAGGTTATCAATTACCTCTATAAAGGCACCGGCAAGATAGCCGCATACCACATATCCGATATCGACCGTTCCATCCTAGTCATCACTCTTGATGAGGACGACATGTACAGCAAAGTATCGGGCGTGCTTGTTTCATACATCATCATCGCTCTTATCGCATGTGCCGTGATAAATATCATAGTGTATATCGTAGCACATATCTTTATAGCAGCTCCTTACCGTAAGCTGTGTGACACAGCAGTATCCCTCGGCTCCCTTGAGATCAATAATTCTCTCTCCACCCAGGGACTTGAAAGACGTAAGGACGAGTGCGGTGCTGCAGCAAAAGCTCTTGCCGATGTCAGGAAAAAGCTTTCGGATATCATATTTGAGCTTAAGGAAGTAGCACAGAACGTACAGAACGATGCGGAAAAGATCCAGAATCTCTCTACCGAGATCACCACACATTCACGTACCAACTCCGGCATCACTTCAGATCTGGCATCCAACCTTGAGGTTACTTCAGAGTCAGCAGAACTGATCGATACAAATATCAATCAGATACAGAACCGTACCGCAGAGATAGAAAACCGTTCAAGCTCAGGCAGTGAGCTTGCGGAAGATATCATAAGGCGTGCCGGCACACTGAACGAACAGGCTGAAAGCTCTATCGCGGAGACCAAGCGTATATATGATGAGATAAGGGAACAGACCTCGATAGCTCTTGATAATTCAAGGGCCGTGGACAAGATCCAGGAGCTTACCGCTTCCATAAGAGCCATCTCCACCCAGACTTCCATGCTTTCGCTTAACGCAGCCATAGAAGCAGCCCGCGCAGGCGAGCAGGGCCGCGGATTTGCTGTAGTAGCCGGTGAGATAGGCGAGCTTGCGGCTCAGTCCACCGATACGGTCAACAACATCAATACCATTATCACCGAGATCAGCGGTTCGGTTAAGAACATGGCTGAGTCTCTGAGCCATATGGTATCATTTATAGACAGCAATGTGCTTCCGAGCTTTACCGCTCTCTCGTCCATCGGCTCCAATTACTCATCGGATGCCGCATCATTTATGGACAGCATGAGCAGTATCAACGAGCTTGCACATGAGCTGCACGCATCCATCCAGGAGATAGTAGGTTCTATCGAAGGCATCAACCACAACATCTTCACTGCCAACGCCAATATCACCGATATCTCCGGCACCAACGATTCCATCGTGAAAGCTACAACCCTTTCCGACCGTCTCCTTGATGACAACATGAAGGGCTTCAATAAGCTGAACGAGATCATACACAAGTTTAAATAATTATGGACAAAAAAGAACTTCGCAAAATCAAAATGCATGAAAGAGACAGCCTGAGCCGTGATGAAGCTCAGGCTCTTTCTGATATTATTACAGAGAAGATACTCTCCCTAAAAGAATATAAAGAAGCTTATACCATCCTCACTTATGTATCCTGCAGAAGCGAGGTTATCACTGACAATCTCATCCTTGCAGCACTAAATGGCGGGAAAAAAGTCGGTGTCCCTAAGGTTGAAGGCGATATCATGAACTTTTATTATATAAATAGTCTTGATGAACTGGAAGCAGGTTACTTTGGTGTCAGGGAACCTGTAGTATCCCAAAATACGAGTGTTTCTCTTTCCGATAATAATGGTACTGTTAAGCCTCCGGTCTCCGACCCTTCGGGCTGCCTCATGATAGTCCCCGGGCTTGCATTTGATAAAGACCTCAACCGTATCGGTTACGGAAAAGGCTTTTATGATAAGTATTTCCAATCGCATATGGACACGCCCTTTACTAAGTGCGGCATAGCTTTCGATATCCAGTTATGCGAAAAAATAGAGGCTGACCCTTACGATCAACCTCTTGATATGCTAATTACTAATACTTCTGTCATCCTGAGCGAAGCGAAGGATCTTAAGCTTTTTTCAGAGAATTAAGTACCTCACCGAACACTCTCTCAGCCTTTTCATTACTTTCAGCTATAAGCCGGTCTGCCTTTTCATTCATGGCAGCGGCTTTTTCTGTATCTTTCATGTACTTGGTATTGATGTACACATTAAGGGATGCACACTTTAATGCCGACATACATGTATTGATTGCGCATGCCGCATCGCTTACCACAAGCCTGCTTCCTTTTTCGGCAACGACAGCGGAAAGCTCTATGGCTCTCGCGCACTTCTCCATGATGGTAAAAGGTACTGCAGCAGCATTTACCAATTCTCTTTCAAGTGTCTCTTCCTTGAACTTCTTCTGTTCCTCGGTATCGGTCGGAAGCCCGTAAGCCTTTGATAAGGGAAGGAATCCGTCCGCATCCTTTTGTATGAGACTTACAAACTCCGCTGCTAATGCATCGCACTCTGCGATGATGGCATACATCTCTTCCTCCACATCGGCAAACTTCTTCTTGCCTACTGTAAGATTGGCTGCCATCTTGCACAGTGATATACCGAGTGATGCGGTAAGAGCCGCTGCTCCGCCGCCACCGGGCACTGCATCCTTGCTTCCGAGTCTGTCTATAAAATCATTTATTGTAAGATTTCCGTCGAGCATTTCTTTACTTCCGTTTCTTTAGAATAATCCTGAGATCTTGCCGTTCTCATCCACATCGATCTTCTCTGCTGCGGGTACCTTAGGCAGTCCCGGCATGGTCATGATGTCACCGGTAAGTGCTACGATAAATCCGGCACCTGCGGATACCTTTAACGAACGTACCGTGATCTCAAATCCCTTAGGTGCACCGAGCAGCTTGGCATCATCTGAGAAGCTGTACTGTGTCTTTGCCACACAGATAGGTACGTTACCGAATCCGATCTGGTTAAGTGTTGCGATATCTTTCTTGGCCTGAGCGGTAAATACTACGCCGTCAGCATGATATACCTTCTTAGCTATGTTTTCAAGCTTTTCTTCTATGGTCTGATCAAGTTCGTAGCTGAAGCTGAAGTCCTTGTTCAAAGGCTCGCCGTTTGCATCGGTAGCATTACAAAGTCTTACTACTTCTTCTGCAAGCTCTATGCCGCCTTCGCCGCCCTTTTCCCATACCTTGGAAAGAGCTACGTTACAGCCAAGTTCACTGCACTTCTTTCTTACTAACTCAAGCTCTGCCTCTGTATCTGTAGGGAATGCGTTGATCGCTACTACGCAGGGAAGTTTGTATACCTTGGTGATATTCTCAACATGCTGTAAGAGGTTGGGCATACCCTTTTCAAGTGCTTCAAGGTTCTCGACACCCAGATCTGCCTTTGCTACACCGCCGTGGTTCTTCAATGCACGTACTGTTGCTACGACTACTACCGCATTGGGCTTAAGTCCTGCGAAACGGCACTTGATATCCAGGAACTTCTCAGCTCCGAGATCGGCACCGAAGCCTGCCTCAGTAACTACGTAATCACCGAGTTTAAGAGCCATACGTGTAGCTACTACCGAGTTACATCCGTGAGCGATATTTGCGAAAGGTCCGCCATGTACAAATGAAGGACAATGCTCCAAAGTCTGAACCAGGTTGGGCTTTAATGCGTCCTTTAAAAGTGCGGTCATGGCACCTTCTGCATGGAGCTCACCTGCTGTTACAGGCTCGCCGTCATAATTATATCCTACGATGATCCTTGCGATTCTCTTCTTTAAGTCAACTATATCTGATGCGAGACACAGCACTGCCATGATCTCGGATGCTACGGTGATATCATAGCCGTCCTCTCTGGGAGTTCCGTTTACCTTACCGCCTAAGCCGTCTACTACAAAACGAAGCTGTCTGTCGTTCATATCAACGCATCTTCTCCAGGTGATACGTCTGGGATCGATACGTAATGCGTTACCCTGATAGATATGGTTGTCAAGCATAGCTGCAAGCAGGTTGTTTGCTGCTCCAATCGCATGCATATCGCCTGTGAAATGAAGGTTGATATCCTCCATGGGAACTACCTGTGCATATCCGCCGCCGGCTGCGCCGCCCTTGATACCGAATACGGGGCCGAGTGAGGGTTCGCGAAGTGCTACTACTACATTCTTTCCTATCTTCTGAAGACCGTCAGCCAGACCTACAGTAGTTGTGGTCTTTCCTTCTCCTGCGGGAGTAGGTGTGATAGCTGTAACCAGTATCAGCTTTCCGTCAGGTTTTGTGCTTTCCTTAAGTAAGCTTAAATCTATCTTTGCCTTATACTTTCCGTAATGTTCAACGTATTTCTCATCAATCCCGGCCTTTTTGGCTATCTCGTCAATGGGGAGCATCTCATTTTCCTGAGCTATTTCGATATCAGACTTGTACATCTTCAAACCCTCTTTTCCATTTATTTTTTACCAATATGATCAAATTGGTCAACATGATAAATATATCACTTTTTATACTTTGTTTCAAGGATTAACTTTAAAACAGTCTCGTATATTTCCTGCCAGATACAATGACCCGAGCGAGCATATGACATCGTCTTCGAACGCGGTTTTAAGCGCATATTCTACAGCTTCCTTAGGTGTATCAAAGTTCACCGCTTTATATCCGTCATTACGCAGCCTCTCCGCCAGGCTTTCTCCGGCGAGAGCCCTTGATGACTCCGGTGTGAGTGTGATAAAACAGTCCGCATTCGTATAAAGCTTGCTTAGCATCGCATCTATGTTTTTATCGCTTAATATGCCCAGGATATACTTTATCTTCTTTCCCGGGAACAGGCTCATCAGGCTGTCCACAGCTGCATTTATGCCATGCTCATTGTGAGCTCCGTCCAGGATAAATACAGGCTTTCTGTTAAGCACTTCAAATCTTGCAGCCCATCTGACATTTTTAAGTCCGCTGCTTACAGCTTCCTCAGGTATATCCCATCCGTTTTCCCTTAATACTTTTACTGCTTCGAGTACCGTTAAAGCATTGGTCAGCTGATAGTCCCCGAGAAGTCCCAGTGTCAGCGGCTTATCTGAATATGCCGAGGTGAATACCTGTCCGTCTATGCCGGAAGATAACTTCTTAAATCTCGTTAACGTCGGTATATGGAGCTTTGCACCTGTCTCAAGGCACTTATTTCTGAACACTTCCATTACTTCACGGTTCTGAAGCTCTCTTTCCACTTTATATGCAGGACATCCCGCAAAGTCTAGTACGTTTTTTCCAAGTGCTGCCTGCAAAGCACATACCACATTGCAGTTCTCTTTTATGATGCCCGCCTTGGCAGATGCTATCTCAGGGAGAGTGTTGCCAAGTATCGCCATATGGTCAAAGCCTATGGGTGTGATCACCGCAAGCTCCTTATCCTCTATGACATTGGTACTGTCGTACTCTCCGCCTAAGCCCACCTCCAGGATCACTATATCGCATTTCTGCTGCTTGAAATACAGCATGCCTGCTGCTGTAAGAATCTCAAACTCAGAAGGTGACTCAAACTCTTCCTGATCACTTATAGCATTATCCGGACTCAACAGTTTTTTAGCCGCAGTATCCACTTCTGAGATAACTGCCGCAAAATCCCCATCACCTATCTCCTGCCCGTTCACCTTCATCCTCTCGTTGTACTTAATAAGATGTGGTGAAGTGAAAAAGCCTACCCTGTATCCTGCAGCTCTAAGTACTGCATCCAGCATGGCACATACCGAGCCCTTGCCGTTGGTACCTGCCACATGGATGAACTTTAAGTCTTTATCAGGCCTGTCCAAAGCTTCAAGCAGCGCCTTAATCCTGTGCAGTCCCGGCTTCCTCGAAGTCCAGGGGATCTCTTTTATATATTGTAATGCTTCTGTGTAATTCATATTATTTATCATACCCGTGAAAAGCAATCTGAACGAAATTGTATAATCCAAGATTCCAGATATTAAAGTCATGTCCGCCTGACTTTTCCTGCCATAAGAAATTCTCTTCATTGGTAAAATCATCGCTGATGGTAGGAAGTGTTTTAGCTGCGGCCTTAGCGCTTGCATAAGCTACATTATCGTTTGTACCGCAGATATTGTAAAAGAAATCAACTTTGTATTCTGATTCACTGACTGCAGATGCAACTTTTGAAGCAGCATATGATGTAGGTGCTGCTGAAAAAGCACCGAACCAGCTGATTATATCAAGACATTCACATATTCCTATATTAATGGTCTGCATACCGCCCATGGACAGACCTGCCATAGCTCTGTGTTCACGTGCTGCCGTCAGATCATAACCGTTCTCATCATACTCGGCATATGTGGAATAATGGCTGTCTATATAAGGTATAAGATCGTTCCTGAGCTCGTATCCGAATTTATAAAACAGATCATTGCCTGTAACGCCGGAAAGGCCGTATGCCTTACCGTTAGGAGTAACGACTATAAGCGGTTCTATAGAGCCTTCACCTATAAGGTTATCCAATATACGCTTAACTCTTGAACCTGCGGGATTATTAAAGCCCCATTCATTCTCATCTCCGCCTATACCGTGGCAAAGGTACAGAACATTATACTTTTTGCTCTCATCATAGCCTGCAGGCAGGTATACAAATGCCTTTTTCTCAACTTCAGGTCCGTTGCCTAAATAATCCTTAGCCATATATGTGATGGACTCTATGGTTCCGCAGTCACCTTTATATGACAGAACATACTTTGTAGGAAGCGTCAGAGCTACGGAAGCCACCTCGGGTGTAGGGGTAGCTGTAGGCTTAGGAGTCGGAGAAGGTGTAGCAGTAGGTATGGAAGTCGGCTCCATGGTAGGAGTTGCTTCAGGTGTAGCAGTAATTGTTACTTCAGTACCTGTCTTATCATTATGGGTGTTAACATCGGTTTTAGAGCATGCGGCAATACCAAATACTGTAACTGCCAGGATTAGAGTTGATAATACTTTTTTCATTACATATTTCCCTTCATTTTTAGCCAAACACATCACATTTTAGCAGATGTTATTAAGCTTTGTTATCTCGACATATAGTATACAACACATAAGTTTAAATGTCACTTACTTATTTTTTCATTTTTTACAAAATTTAACTCAAACAAAATCATTATAGACAGTGCCAATAGGTTTGACAATAAAAATAAAATATGTTATATTAGTATTGTTTCAGTATTTCAAAATTATGACTATGCACGTTCGAGGTGATGTTATTATGAAAAAAGTATGTTTATTGTTGTTTATATTTTTCCTTTTAATATCTATCAATAATCATCCTGTATCGGCTAATGATAATCTTGATAATGACAAGCAAATCATCAAAGAGTATTTTTCAGATGATTATAGCGGTTATAGATATCCTGTTCTTCCCGAAATGTCCACTTGGCCATATGGAAATCATCAAAAGATGGTAGAGGTAAGTCAGATACCTGAAGATATTCTTCACAATATGACAACCAAAGAACTTTTGGATACTGTATTATGTTATCCTCTTATGAGTGATTTTTACGCTTATGACGATATTAATATTGGATATGAAATGGTAAAAAAACAGTTTAATGCGTTAAATGAATTAAGTAAAAGAGAGGATCGATGCACTTGCTTATCTGACTTTTTAGAAAGCAGAAAAGATAACATTATAAAAAGTAGAACAGACGAAAATGGATTGATTGTTTTTGATTACAAATACCGTTCACAATGTATATCAAATATTTTATTATCTTCATATGATTTTTGCGATGTGGACTCAAAACATACTGAAATCGAAACCCAAAACAGAGATGCTGTTCCAACTTCGTACACTGGATTATTTCAAAAAGCATATTATACTCAAACTACAGTACAAAACATCCATGGTGGTCCTATGGGCGCTATTGAATATTGGGTTCTTGAAAAATGGTATTTTTCTGATGGGTCACAACAATATATTCCATTAAATGACTTCTCAGATGAAGCAATATTGTTTTCAAATTCTGTTTTTTATGATGATTATCATATTACTCCAATTTCCAGTCCTACGGTTAAATATAATTGTCATTCGTATGCATGGTATCAACAATTATCCCCTTTTTGGTGGATAAATTTATATAACTCAACCGGCTATACTTCTGTAGGAATGCAAAGTGCTAATATTGACGGAATAGTAGTATATTTTAATTCCACAGGCAATAACATATCGTATCCATTAGATTATAGCCATAGTGCTCGTATTATTAGTAAGATTTATGGTCCAAGTTCTGTAATTGGCTTCAATTTGAGATCAAAATGGGGAGCTGGAGGACTATATGACCACACTTTAGAAAACTGTCCATATTATTACTATCCACCAAATTCATATAGTGTGGCCGACAGAATGTATTATAATCCATAATTCTTTTTAATATATAATAACTCTAAGTAATAGAATAGTTAATTCACATCAACCTGTATTTTTTAAAAAAAGTTGTTGACATTTACTTTTCATTTGCTATAATCATAACGTATGTGTTCGATGAAACGTCCGTGTCCGGATTCATCGGCTAATGTCATCAATATTAATACAGGAGGTGAAAACATTGGCTAATATTAAGTCTGCAAAGAAAAGAATCAAAGTCATCGAGACAAAGACTTTAAGAAACAAGATGATCAAGTCCAAGGCTAAGACATTATCAAAGAAGGTTCTTGCTGCTGTGGCTGCCGGCGACAAGGATGCTGCTATCGTAGCTTTCAAGGAAGCTGCTGCATATCTTGATAAGACAGGTGCTAAGGGAGTATATCATAAAAATACAGTTGCTCATAAGGTATCTAACCTTCAGAAGGCTGTTAACTCACTTAACTGATTTTTTGCAAAGAATAAGTTTAAAAAAGACTGTGGTTTGTTCCACAGTCTTTTTTGTATGTCAAGATTTTCTGCCTTCCCCTCGAGGGGAAGGTGGCGCCGCAAGGCGACGGATGAGGTGTCACTCCTCATCCAGTTTCAGTACGCTCATAAATGCTGCCTGAGGTATCTCTACGTTACCGAAGGTACGCATACGCTTCTTACCTTCCTTCTGTTTCTCGAGCAGCTTCTTCTTTCTGGTGATATCACCGCCGTAGCACTTTGCAAGTACGTCCTTACGCATAGCCTTTACGGTCTCACGTGCTATGATCTTCGAACCGATAGCTGCCTGGATAGGTATCTCGAACAGCTGTCGCGGTATATTGTCCTTCAGTTTCTCACACATCTTTCTTGCACGCTCGTATGCATTATCCGCATGGATGATAAATGACAGCGCATCCACTTCCTCACGGTTTACCAGCATATCAAGCTTTACAAGCTTCGAAGGCACATATCCCTTTAACTCATAATCAAATGATGCATAACCCTTAGAACGGGATTTAAGAGCATCAAAGAAATCATATATGATCTCGTTAAGCGGAAGCTCGTACTTTAAAAGTGCACGTGTAGCTTCCATATATTCCATACCCTTGTATACGCCTCGCCTCTCCTGGCAGAGAGTCATGATGGCACCGACATACTCTGTGGTGACCATTATCTCGGCATTTACAAAAGGCTCTTCCATATGCTCTATCTCAGAAGGATCGGGCATGTTGGTGGGATTGGTGAGGTCGAACATCTCACCGTTTGTCTTATATACTTTATAGATAACACTGGGCGCGGTAGTTACCAGGTCCAGGTTATACTCTCTCTCAAGTCTTTCCTGTATGATCTCTAAGTGTAAAAGTCCCAAAAATCCGCATCTGAAGCCGAATCCCAAAGCTACGGAAGTCTCCGGTTCGAATTGCAGTGATGCATCATTTAACTGGAGCTTTTCAAGCGCATCACGAAGGTCCGGATACTTTGCTCCGTCTGCAGGGTACATACCGCAATATACCATTGGAAGTACCTTCTTATATCCGGGAAGTGCTTCGCTGCAGGGTCTGTCTGCATTGGTGACTGTATCACCTACGCGGGTATCGCGGACATTTTTTAGGGATGCCGTAACATATCCGACCATACCGGCTGATAATCCGTCACAGGGGATAAACTGTCCGGGACCGAATATACCTATCTCCACTACCTCTGCCTCGGCACCGGTAGCCATCATACGGATTCTGTCACCTTTTTTGATCGAGCCTTCCATAATGCGGATAAACACGATGACGCCCTTATATGAGTCATATACCGAGTCAAATATCAGTGCCTTTAAAGGAGCTTCAGGGTCACCTTTGGGTGCCGGAAGTTTATGTACTATGGCCTCTAATACCTCTTCTATATTGATACCGTTTTTAGCTGATATCTGAGGAGCATCCTGTGCCTCAAGACCTATAACATCTTCTATCTCATTGATGACTCTCTGAGGGTCTGCGCTGGGAAGGTCTATCTTATTGATAACAGGGAATACTTCTAAGTTATGGTCAAGAGCCATGTACACGTTAGCCAGAGTCTGAGCCTCTATACCCTGTGCGGCATCTACTACAAGTACTGCACCTTCACAAGCAGCTAAGCTTCTGGATACCTCATAGTTAAAGTCAACATGACCGGGAGTATCTATCAGGTTAAAGATATACTCCTCACCGTCCTTTGCCTTATATATGGTACGTACGGTCTGGGCTTTGATGGTGATGCCTCTTTCTCTTTCAAGGTCCATATTATCAAGGACCTGTTCGCTCATCTCACGAAGAGTTAACAGTCCTGTTTTCTCTATTATTCTGTCAGCCAGGGTGGATTTACCATGGTCAATATGTGCTATTATACAAAAATTTCTGATCTTACTCTGATCTACAGACATATATTTCGTTCTCCAAAATCATTTCTTTTTACTGCTGTCAGCGTTTTATTGTACCACAACTTCCGCTTATGTACAAATATTTTTTTCGGACCATGGAGACGGGGTTAGTGGTCCAAAAAAGGGCAGCCCCGCCGGACTGCCCTGACTTAATTCAGATAAACTATTGTATTTTAAGGCCATCGTCGCGTTTATCATCTTCATCTTCGCTTTCAGCTGAATATTCAACAGGATCTGCATTCAGATGATTCCCGCAATAAGGGCAATAATGCCAAGGTGCTACACGATTGAATAAATGGCGATCGCAGTGCGGACATCTGTATAAGAAGTAGTATGCAATATTA
>JAEEGK010016497.1_pt1 | contig 16228 bp, 16 predicted proteins | sample 8958771 | NCBI WGS metagenome assembly JAEEGK01 (sample SAMN16246547, study PRJNA631951) | gut metagenome | biome: gut microbiome; feature: rumen; material: SC-attached | host: Bos | place: Iran: Karaj | collected 2018-10
CAGGAACTTGACTACTGTAAGGCACACGCACCTAAGGCAATCATCCTTGCAGCAACAAACGTTGTTGAGAACCTGGATCCGGCACTCCTTTCAAGATTCTCGATAAAAAAAGAAATTCCTCTTCTGAGCAATGAGGAGAAACTTGGCTTTGTCTGCAAGTACATGAACAGCATGGATGTTCCTTACAATGTAGATCAGGTAAGAGAATATATAGCTCGCAATTCAAGAGTCACACAAAGAATCATGGAGCAGGACATAATAAGAGCTCTTATTTCCTGGCTTGACAGCTCCAAGGAAGGATTTGTCACTCTGAGCGCATACCAAAACTATTAAACACGCCAAACAGGTAAAATAACATGGCGCCAATATATGATTTGTTTGCTTGCAAAAATAAAACAAATGAGGTAGTATCTCAATGTTGAACTCAATATGCACTAATTCATCGGAGGGTGAGTTGTTCTTGAAACGACGAGCTGGATAAGATGACCGGTTGAGATGCCGGTTGCTTATCCAGCTTTTTATAATTAACCAAAGGAAGGTGTTCACTTATGGCAAGCAATCAAGATTTTACTGAAGGGAAAATACTGGGACCGCTTCTCAAATTTGCAATTCCCATCCTATTTGCTTTATTTCTACAGTCTCTTTACGGAGCAGTTGACCTGATGATAGTGGGGAAATTTGCCAGCCCGGCAGATGTTTCCGGAGTTTCTACTGGATCGCAGATAATGATGACGCTAACCAATCTTGTAAGTTCTCTGTCCATGGGAATGACTGTATTCCTCGGGCAAAAAATTGGTGAAAAGAAAGCATCCGAAGGTGGGCAAATAGTAGCCAATGGTATAATGCTTTTTCTTACGATTGGGTTTTTACTAACTATATTCATATCAGTATTTGCGGGTAATCTGGCAAGCATCATGAATGCCCCAAACGAAGCCTACAGTCTTACTGTATCTTATATAAGAATTTGCGGAGCGGGTGCTGTAGTGATAATATCGTACAACCTTATTGGAAGCATTTTTCGAGGGCTTGGAGATTCAATCACACCACTGGTTACTGTGCTTATAGCCTGCTTCTGTAATATAGTTGGTGACCTTACTCTGGTGGCTGGCTTTAATATGGGTGCAAAGGGAGCGGCAATAGCCACCGTACTTGCGCAGCTGATCAGTGTAGTAATATCACTTCACTTTATCAGCAAAAAGAAACTTCCCTTCAAGATTGACAAATCCAGTTTTAAGCCTTCAAAGGATATAATCACAAAAGTGATTCGTATTGGTGCACCGGTAGCATTACAGGATCTTCTGGTCGGAATATCATTTCTTGTTATTCTCGCGATAGTCAATACACTTGGCGTCATAGCATCAGCCGGTGTTGGTGTCGCAGAAAAAGTATGCGCATTCATAATGCTGATACCGATGGCGTTTGCCCAGTCTATGTCTGCATTTGTAGCTCAGAACAGAGGCGCCGGCAAGCTTGACAGAGCATTCAAAGGCCTCAGATATGCTATAGGAGTATCTTTAATATTTGCGATACTTATGTTTTACACCGCCTTTTTTCATGGAGATCTGCTTGCTGGGATATTCGCAAAGGATGTTGAAGTTGTAACCGCGTCCTGGGATTACCTTAAAGCATATGCCATAGATTGTCTGTTTACCTGCTTTTTGTTTTGTTTTATTGGTTTTTTTAACGGCATGGAATATACTCGATTTGTCATGCTTCAAGGAATTATTGGTGCATTTCTGGTAAGGATTCCAGTATCATACCTTATGAGTAAACAGGAACCCGTATCACTTTTTCACATTGGCTTGGCAACACCTTGCTCCACCCTGACACAGATAACAATGTGCTTTATTTGTCTTATTATGTTAAAACGCAAAGTGAAAAAGTCCTGAAGCTGTTATAATCGTATTTAGAAATACTATTCAATGAGATGGATGAGGAGGTAACAGTTATGATTATAGCAATGGCCAATGATCACGCCGGTACTCAGATGAAAGAAGAAATTAAAGCATACCTTGTCTCACAGGGATATGAAGTAAAAGATTTTGGTACATACGATGATAAATCCTGCGATCTGTCAGACTTTGTATATCCTGCAGCCCTTGCTGTTGCCAGGGGAGAATGTGACAGAGGCATTTTCTGTGATGGAGTAGGGTATGGGAGTGCTCTTATTGCCAACAAAATCAATGGATGCTATGCTGCTGTATGCCAGGATCCATTATGTGCCACACTTGCCAGAGAACATACTGATTCAAATATCCTTTGCCTGGGCGCTAAGATAATAGGCGGTCTGATGGCCATGGAGATCGTAAAGACATGGCTTTCCACCAGCCCTCTTATGGATGAAAAATACAGAAGAAGAGTACAGAAAGTATGCGAAATAAATGATAAGCACTGTGTTCCTGTTAAATAATCCGATCTAAAGACCATCAAATATCCAAAGCCATAATGCTAAAGCAAACTGCTTTAGTATTATGGAATATCAATAGAACTATTTGGAGAAAGACAATGAAATCACTTGTAGTTTACTATTCACTTGAAGGTAATACCGAGTACGTTGCAGGAAAAATTGCAGAAAAGCTTGGTGCTGACACACTTAAGCTCACACCTAAAAAAGCATATTCAGACAAAGGATTTTCAAAATTCTTTTGGGGAGGAAAAAGTGCAGTAATGGCAGAAAAGCCGGAGCTTGAACCTTATAATGTAGACCTGTCGTCATATGATCAGATCGTTTTTGGATTCCCTGTATGGGCGGGTACTTTCACGCCACCAATAAGAACATTTGTCAGTGACAATATAGAAAGCCTTAAGAACAAACACATATCTGCATTTGCATGTCAGAGTGGAGCAGGAGCGGAGAAGGCATTTGCGAAACTTGCCTCAACCATTGGTATAACAAGCTTCGAACATACTCTAATACTCATAGATCCACTCGCAAAAAAGTCTCAGGAAAATGACCTTAAGCTCCTTACATTCGCTAAAAAGCTCCAGGAGGCAGATACATGATTCGGGAACTTAGCCCAAAAGAAAAACAAGAATATGACAGACTTACTCGTTTCTGTACCCAGCTCACACTGGCAGACTTCTCAGAAGACAGAGCACTAAAAAATCTCCCCGCCACCAGAAGAAGAACCGGTGCACAGGAAGATACCGAAATGCCATTTAGAAAGCATGGTTAAGAATATCTTTTCGTCTTGGCTTTAATATGTTTCGTGACGATTACTGGGGATTTTTTCCTCAGTTTTTTTGTTGTAAAAAGCAGATAGCTTGTATTACCCAAAAAATCCTCAATGCTCACTATCTCAGAATAATGGATAATATCATCATCGCCACCATCATATGATACATATATATTGCCATTATCCTTCACGCCTGCGATGTCTACTCCAACAAAAAACTTGTTCTCAGTTTTAATAATGCATCGCTGACCTGTTGTAAACCAATCCGTAAGATTTATAGTAAACTGTTCCTTAAATCTTACGGCAAGAACACCGGTATTTGCAGAATATTTTTCTTTCCCAAAGGCAATGTGTCCTGACTTCATTTCTTTAACACTGCATGAGAATATCCCCATTTCATTCTTAACAATAACACTTCCGTCACTTTCCACCTTAAGAATTATTGATTCCAGCATTCTCTTTTTACCATCACCATAGTACACAACGTCCCCAGCACCGTACCATGTTGTGCCATCCAAAGTTCCCTCGTACTCTTTTCTGATAGCAAAGAAATTACTGTCTTTTTCATAAATCCCCTTCATTACTCTTTCCAAAACCTTTCATTTGTTCTTGCACAAAAGAATATACCATATACTTAAAAATATGGCGATAAACCGAAATTCGCATGCAAACAACACATATTACCACTGTATTTACCTAGGATTCCCCTACTTGCCCCCCTAATTTCCCCCTTGTGCCCCATGAGTAATTTCCGAACAATTTCCCACTATTATCTAACAATTATCTATAAACAAGCTCAAAATAAGACAATAAAATAGGAGAGTAATGAACTCTCCTTAAAATGTAGTAAAACCAAATTTTTTAATAAGGTCCTCGCGTCCCTCTTCCTGTTGGATCTTACCGGCTTTCTCATGCCAGTTTCCCCAAACATCCAGGCACCTATGCCAGAAGTATATACCAAAGAGCATGATTGCTTCTTCTTTACGATAACCAAAAACATGATGATCAAGGCCAAGGAACTCAGCAACCTCAGCTTCCACAGGATGTGGTTTTGAAAAATAAAGTCCGTCCAGGATGTCAAAATAAAGCATTCCAATAGGAATCTCTTCCTTCTCCTGCGAGTCTGCCTTGAAAAACTTTATTGATTCAAGCGTGTTACTTAAAATGCCCTGTGTCTTTTCATCATTTAAAATCAGCATGAGCATTCTGTTTACAACTGCCGTACCGATAGGTTCATCTGCAATGAAATTTCTATAGGCATAAGGCATAACCTTTTCAATCGAATCACACCCTACAATAGAAAAGTCAAATACGTCCTTATTGAATATGATTTCCCTATGATTTTCAAGAATTATCTTGATGTTCTGTAAAGTCTTATCATCATAGTTTACTCCATAAAGTTCCCCAATTCGTTCTATGAGCTTTTTAGCTGCTGTATCCTTTCCGACCATGCAAAAATTATCCCCTTTTACTTAAAACACACCCTCCATGGTTAAATATTTAACGTGACCATGCAAGTATATTATAAATTTATGAACAAATTATAAACTTTTTATAAAATCGAAACGAAATCTCGTTGCTGCGTTTCTGTAGTTTCCTTGGAATCCCCTACCCATGTGGCATAGCAGACGTAATTTTTTTTCGATTTTATTGAAAAAAATGTGAAAAATTTTCAGCAGAGCCTCAAATAAACACAGGAAAAGCCCAAATCTATAAATTATGATTTAAAAGAAACCTTCTTGACAATATATAGTATTAGAGATATTATAATTATGTTTTTAGTTATTATTTTATATTGTTGCGTGTAGAAGTCGAATCAGTTTACTGGTCCGGCTATTTTTTATGCCATATGGCAGAGCAACATGTATCTTTGATACGTGAGAAAAGAGCAGCTTAGCAATAAGTCTGTTCTTTTTTTATGTAAATACATAACAATAACCAGCTTATAGGCAACCTTAAATCAGTTCTATAAGCACAGCAACCATGAAAAAGGAGGAAAAAATCATGGAAATCACTAACATCACAACATTCACACAGGAACTCGTAAACGGCGTTCAGGAAGCACTTGGAGAAGGTTTTGAAATTGAAACCAGACCAGTAGAGAAAATGAACGAGAAGTATGATGCACTTACAGTAAAGCCTGTAGATGGCATCATTGGTGTCAACCTCAATGCAACATCTCTTTTCGAAGAGTATGAGAACGGAAAGGCATTTGACAGAATTGTTGATGAAGCTGTCAAAGTTGCAAAGACTGCGCTTGCAAACACTCCCGATTTTGACGTTGAATCCTACAAGGATTACAGCATCATGAAGGACAAGCTTGCAATGGAGGTTGTATCCGCAGAGGCCAACAAGGATCTGCTCAAGACAGTTCCTCATAAGGACATCGAAGACATGGCGATTGTTTACCGCTTTGTTTTAGAAAATGTTCCTGGTCAGGGAGTAGGAACTATCCTTGTTACCAATCAGCTTCTTGAGGGATATGGCATCACTGCAGAGCAGCTCCACAAGGACGCTCTTGAGATTGCACCCAAGAACAGACCTCTTGAAATCAAGGGTATGGGTGAAGTTCTTGCTCAGCAGATGGGCGTTGAAGATCTTGCAATGCTTGGTCTTAATATTCCCCCAGAAGAGGAGAAGATGTTTGTTGCATCCGTAGAAGGTAATGTTCACGGCGCTTGTGTTCTTGCCTATGAGGAATTCATGGATAAAGCGGCTAAGAGAGTAGGAGGAAGCTTCTATATTCTCCCCAGCAGCATCCACGAAATTCTACTTATTCCTGATGACGGACAGTTCGAGCTTACAGCTCTTGATCAGATGGTCAGAGAGGTTAATGCAACAACTGTTTCTGCTTCAGACAAGCTCACAGATAACGTATATCACTACGACTGTGATGCTAAGATCTTCGAGACGGGTGAAAAGTTCATTATCCGCCACGCAGAGGAAGCAGAGAAGAAGGAAGGCATCGCTTAAGATGTAATCCTTAAAGCAATTAAAGGATGTGCCAGCATTACCGGCGCATCCTTTTTTATTGCAGTTAATAGTTTTATATGTTCTTTCTTTATCACTCTTTCAAATTAACAGTGAACAAAACTACCTTATTGATCTCTTCAAGTGTAGTCTTAAACATTTCTATGATTCCCGGAACGTCCTCAATATCATAATAGGAAACCATCGAAATACATCCCGGCTCCTCATATATTTTTATTTCCTTATGGAGCTTTTGCGCAATCATGTTCCCAACTGTCTTGATCTGTTCCATTGACGACTTGTTTAAAAGCTGAATTACGAGCTCAGCCTCGTCTGGAGCCTCATCATGAATATTGAAGCTCACTGTGATTTCTCGTCCGGATTTAGATCTTAAAGTAGAAGCGCAGGCATAAAACTCTTGAGTCCCAAACCTAAGTCGCTGAAATCCATGCGTCAATATAAAGTCATCTCTATACAATTCTCTGTAAAAATGTTCTATCCGTTCTACCTGATTCATGTTTCACCTTTGTACATATTCTGCTATTATATTTTTAATGATATACTAATTATTAGGATAATCCAATTGAGAGAGCAAATGCAATATGAATTATGAAATCCTACAGTATTACACCATCACTGATGATACCACAGAACTCAAATTACAGATAGAAGATAAGAAGATTTTGGTCATATATGGCAGGCATATCAATGGCTATTACATTGCACTGCCAAATATATACATCAGCTGCGAAGCGCTGGGTCCAGAAGAAGTAAAAAGGAATGCGATCTATCTGTCACAGGCAGGGCTCAGAAGCGATTATGCTGAGGCAATTTGCACTGCAATCTTTGAATATGAAAAGGAAAGACAATAGAATGTCCTCAAAGGAAAGATATTTATCAAAAGAAGAATACAAAAGATTTGAAAGAATAAAGGCTGACATTAAAGGCGGAAGGCTACTTAATCCGGAAGGACTCCTTTACCTGGCAGAATCAGCTGATAATGATCCAGCAAGGCTAGGGCAGCTCCTTTTAAACAAGATTGAACAATTCAAAGCCGAAGATCCATATCTTCAGAGTTTTTCCAATGAACGCCTCTTATTTGAACCCACTTCTGAGGAAACAGATTCCGTAGATGACTTTCTGCCATTCGTAGAATATAGTAGCTCATCAGACATTAAATGATAAAATAGTTTCGGACGATAGTGTTGCAAGTGTTAAACGTGAAGGTGATTTATACTTTTTTCATAATCTCAACCCTTCCTTTTTGTATGCCCTTGCTTTATACTAAGAGTTGCAAAGGGCAGGTTTACGCCCCATATAATTATTACTTTTTGAAGCGGTTACTTTTGCGGGTGAGCCGCTTCTTTTATTTAACCTTTAAACTTCCTGAGATTTTGGTATCTTCCTTGTCCCCATGTTATTTTAATAAGTAAATTACGTCCATTTTGAGGGAGATTTATTCAAAAATTTTTTTTACTTTTCTATCTTTTTTTACTTTTTGATGGCTTTGAAGTATTACCGTAAGCCTTGAAGAATATTTCTGGTATCTTTCATATCTTTTCTTGATGCGCGAGCATAAACGTTGGTCGTCTCTATATTGGCGTGATGAAGCTTCTCCTTCAATTTAACTATATCATGGCCTGAGGCTTCGTAATAACTCATGGCAAAGCTGGATCTGAGCTTATGTGGAGTGATTTCAGATGTTCTCTGAGGCAGACACAGCTCAATATAGTGTTTGACAAGCTTTTCAACCGCGCGGACACCAAGCCTTTTTCCGGTAGTAGTTGTAAATGCAGGATAATGAAGATCTTTTGACTTTACAAGGCCATGTTCTAAACGCTGCTGTATGAAATACTCTTCAAGATATTCTTTGCATTCATCAGAATAATAGACAATATCCTTATCACCGCCTTTGCGGACAACATTGGCACTACAATCATTCAGGTCAAAGTCAATTATATCAGTGCCAAGCATTTCAGAAACTCGAAGTCCGGTATCAAGCAATAGAAGAAACATCGCAGAATCACGCTTTACATATAGGTAATGCTTTTTTGCAGCGTCACCTTCAAGGCCAGACCCGGAACGAATAGCTTCAAGAAATTTTTTCTGCTCGTCATTTGTCAGATAGATAACGTCGCCTCTGGGAACACGTATGGTATCAGTTTTGGCGACAGGATTATTCTTCAGTTTCTCTATGTTTACAAAATATCCGAACATCCTAGACAAAGATGCACGTTTTCTTTTGGCTGTAGACAGGGGCATGTCTGGTTCCGTGTATAATCCCAGATATCGCTGTACATCCAGAACACTTACTTTGGCCAGGTCATCCATCGTGATGTCTTTTCTGGTTTTTCCGTCATGTTCAGGTAAGTAATTAATCAGGAAATCCAGAAAAATACCTGCATCTCTGCAGTACTCCAGCTTTGTAGCGTAACTTTTCCCGGTGTTATATACAAAATCCATGATGAAATCAGGCATATCCTTTAAAAGGTTGTTTATCAGATCAGAGTATTTTGTAGACTTACTTGGCATAGTTTGTCCTCCTGCGTGCTTAAGCCCTTTCGAAAACATTATAGCATATCACTTTTCAAAAAACTATGGTTTTGCGAAAAGTGATAAAGTACTATTCCATCGCCTAAAATCGCCTAAAACTACAAAAAATCCTGTAGCACTTTATGAGTACGACAGGATCTAATATATGAAGCCCTCTGGCTTGTGTTTGGGAGGATGGCTGTCTTCTTGCAAAACAGCCAGTTATGAAAAAGAAACTTTATCTGTTTTATTATGTATTGCGTTTCATCTGACATATTTATAGTACCAACCAAACTTTAACCAGACTTAAAAGAATTGAAAACAAATTGTTAACTTGCGATTTTATCTTAAACTTTTATCTTAAATTATACGCATAGGTAATGATATCTACTCACCTACTTTATCGCTACAATTTCTGTCGATTTAAGCTAAAACTGTAAAATAATTAAAGATAGGGGTATAAAAAGCCGAACTTCTAAAGTTAAAGCTGTAAAAAGCCGAATATTCGATAGAATACAATTTCCAAGAGTTTTTTACACCATTACGGTAATCTTACATATGCCAAGGGTTTATTCTTATTAACTGTTATGGGGATGCACAAATAAATATGAAAAATACAAATGCAAAGAAGTAGCTCCATAAGACCAATTATGGTCAGCTTTTGTCTGCCAATTGATGCTGTGAAGACCTTTTAGTGGAATGATTTCATTATTAATCATGTCTTTTTTTTCCATAAAGGCTGTTAATATATCACTTCTCATAGAAAGCATGTCTAAGTCCTCAAATAAAGGATGACTATAATACTTCAACTTGTCAGTATACAGAATTCCTACCCCCTCTCTTTTAAATTCAGAGATAGTAATGCAGTCACAGATCCCGCGAACATCTTCTAATGGTTCTTTGGTTTAGAAAAAATCAGTGCAAAAGAAGTCCATTTTACAGAGTTTTCTGATGACAAAATGAATTCTTGCGGTGCTGATGGCTCTCCTGATGCTACCAACAGCTATCATCATGTAGAACTTGCCGTTATGGGAGATACCAATATTAAAGACTGGTTGTTTGGAATTAATATACAATGATCAAAACCACTAAGTTTTAAAACATATGCAAAATGGCATTTATCTTGTATGAACACTGGAGCCTGAAAACTGTCTCTATGTCATCAAAGTCAATGTCTGTCAGTTCTTCTATCTTACCAATCCTATAATTCATGGTATTTCTGTGAAGGAAAAGATTTTTGGCAGCTTCTTTGACTGAGCATGAGTCAGCCAGGTACTCTTTTAAAGTCTCCACAAACTTTGTTGAATGTTCGATATCATACCTGTGCAAAGTCAAAAGTGCAGGATGAATATAGTCCCGCAGAAGCTCCACATCAGACACATGATTTAATATCTGATAGAAGCGGTATTTTTCGTAATAATGTATCTTCTCTTCTGCCCCAATCTGTTTCCCTATCCTGCATGCTTCCTGGGCATTCTGAAAACATTTCGGAAAATCCTCTGCCCTTTCAAAATCTGCACTTATACCAATTTCAGAAGCATTTGAGAGAAGTTCACCATTTCCCCTAATATGTTCAATGATTCCGTGATTATTAGTTACGATAACAACGAGTTCTCTGTATGTAAAAATTGTTTCCATAGGGTCTGCAGCTTCAACAAGCTGTTTGATGAAAAACAGCTCATGTCTTGAGTGGTGACGTGCTCTTATGACGATGCAAAAACTTCCCTCTTTAATCTCCGGAAATGTACTTAATATATCCTTTTCCTCATTTTTATCTGCATCAAGAAGTTTCACAAAAGATTCCTCTGCTTTTCTTTCTGATAAAAGAGAAATGTTATGATTCTCCGACACATAAGAAGCCAGAAGATCACTGACTTTTGCAAGATACTCTCTGTGAAAAGGAAGTATACCCTTATTATTATCTAAGATTACCAGGTATGCTGCCGGTCTTCTTTCAACAAAAACCTGAGAGCATAGTCGCTCTTCTGTTGAGACAGAACAGTTCACCTTAAAAGCTTCAGAACTTCCCGGCATTGTAGATACCGGCATAAGTTCATTCATAGCATTTATGAACTCAGAAGAGCATGCACCTCTTTTTATGAACTTTTTCCATAGATTGTCCGTTATAGATACTGATGTTGAGTATGAAATCACCTTAAAACCAAGATCTATGAACAAAATCGATCTATCCAGAAAAAGTGCCGCTTTATTAATAAGTTCGTCAAGTGGCGCATTTCTTGTAAAGCTCTCCTTAAGCTTTGCAAATCTCTTCTCTGTATCTGAAATTCTGAAAAACGCTGAAGTCAGGACATTCATGCAATTCATCATTTCACTTTCCGGTATACAGATAAAAGAAATGCCTTTTGAGAGGTTTCTTGTAGGCGTCAGAAAGCATTTCCCCTCCATCTCTCCATGAAGTTTTTTTCTGTTGACCTTGCCAATATACAGACATGAAGGGTCATCAATTATCATATTCTCAGATAAAAAAGCAAAATGCGTAAGCTCCCTTGATGAATTACCCTCATTTACAATGCATTCATTTTCTTGTGAGATTAAACTTGCAAGTTCTGAAAACTGCATATCTTATACTCCTCGTTAAATATGTATAGACTCGATTATTCTATAATCCTGCACTTTTAGCCGGAACCATTCCAAATCATGATTTTGTCAGTGTGTGTCGCTTATTTGTGCTCTGTGCACAATGTAAATCATCAATTTCATGCATGGGATTTATGGACATGAATATCTCAGATTTAATAGTATGATTATACTGATTTAACAAATGAGACGCAAATATATTTTTAACCATATATTGTGTTTCATGCACAAAATTAAGCGTCAGTTATTAGGCGCAATAAAAGGAGGTTTTTATGGCTTACAAAGAACTTTTTAAAAGCGGGCGTATAGGGGGCGTGCGTATAAAAAACCGCACAGTTATGCCTGCAATGGGTGTGTCTTTAGCATCTCCTACAGGAGAAGCAAACGAGCACATAATCAAGTACTATGAAGACCGTGCCAAGGGCGGCGTAGGACTTATCATAACAGAGATAACAAGAGTTGATGAGGTAGAAGGAATCGGAACGCCAAACCAGCTTGGAGCAACTGAGTCTAAGCATGTTCCTCACCTTGAAAGGCTGGCTGAGCGTGTCCACAAATATGGCACCAAGATCCTTGTCCAGCTCCAGCATCCCGGAAGAGAAAATAAATCATCTATAATCGGCGGAAGGCAGATTGTTGCGCCTTCAGCTGTTATGTGTAAAGTAACTAAGGAAATGCCAAGAGCAATGACCACTGAAGAGTGCTCTGCTCTTGTAAAGAATTTCATAAAAGGTGCAGTTATCGCACAGAAAGCCGGTATGGATGGCGTTGAGCTCCATGCAGCTCATGGCTACCTTTTAAATGAGTTTCTTTCACCTTATACAAACAAAAGAACAGACCGTTATGGCGGATCTTTTGATAACAGAATAAGAATTCTTGAAGAGATCATAACAGGTATCAGATTTATGTGCGGACCTAAGTTCCTGATTTCAGTTCGCTTATCTGCTGACGAATTTGTTGAGGGTGGTCTCAAGATCGAAGATACTGTAAAAATTGCAAGAACTCTTGAGAGTTTTGGCATAAATGTGCTTAATATTTCAAGCGGTATCTATGAAACCGCAACCACAATTATTGAGCCTTCATCATATCCTCAGGGCTGGAAAAAGCATCTTGCTGCAGCAGTTAAAAAGAATGTAAAGATTCCTGTAATTGCTACAAATAATATCAAGGATCCTGAGGTTGCGGAACAGCTTCTTGAAGAAGGCGTATGTGATTACATCGGTCTTGGAAGAGCTCATCTTGCTGATCCTGAGTGGGCTAATAAAGCTAAGGAAGACCGCGGCAAAGAGATTAACAAATGTATCGGATGCCTTTACTGCTTTACATCTCTTTCAGATGGCGGTCATATCAAATGTGCAGTTAACCCGAAGTGTGGCAGGGAAGTTGACTATGCAAATATTGAGCGCACAGGTGATGGAAGAAGCGTTGCTGTAATCGGTGGCGGACCTGCAGGAATGGTTGCTGCTCTTACTCTCTGCGAGCGTGGATTTAAACCTGTGATATTTGAAAAAGCAGCTTCTCTCGGAGGACAGCTCAATATCGCTACAAAGCCTATCATGAAGGAAAAACTCCAGGCATATCTTGATTCACTTATCTACAGGATTGAAAAGAACGGAATCGAAGTAAAACTGAACACAGAAGCTACTGTTGAAGCTGTTAAGGCAATTGATCCTTATGCAGTATTCTTAGCTACAGGTGGCACACCTATAATTCCATCTCTTCCAGGTGTTGATGGCGCTAATGTAATCACAGCCGAAGAATATCTTATGGGCAAAAAAGATGTTACAGGCGATGTTGTTGTTATAGGTGGTGGTGTGACCGGAATGGAAACCGCTGAAACAATCGCTACAAAGGGAGGAAACAAAGTTACTCTTGTAGAAATGATGGGCGATATCGGAAAAGGTCTCTACCGTTCCGTTATAGCTGATTTTACCATGAGATTTGAAAAGCTTGGTATTGATGTGCTTACAAGACAACAGTTCATGTCAGCCGACAAAGAAGGTGTTGTAGTGATGAACACAGTAAACAGACAGCTTACAAAGATATCTGCAGGCACTGTTGTTCTTGCACTGGGTGTCAGATCTAATGATATTTCTGAAAAATTTGAAGAGAACTTTGACAATGTAATAGTACTCGGCGATGCCAATGCTCCCGGAAGAATTGCTGAAGCAACAACTGACGGCCTTGGAAGAGCTTCAACATTATAAAGGAGGATTTTACTGATGAAAGAGTTTAAAGATAAAGTAGCCCTTATCACGGGAGCTGCAAACGGTTTTGGAAGAGAATTCCTAAAGGAAGCATCAAGACGCGGGATGCGTATTGCTGCTGTCGATATTGAAAAGGATGAGGTTGATGCTGCAGCAGAAGAAGCAAAGTCACTTGGAGCAGCTGAAATTATCACAATAAAGGCTGATGTAACGAAGGTTGAAGACTGTGAAAAGGCAGTTGATGAAGTAATGGAGAAATTCGGACAGATTGATCTTCTCATGAACAACGCCGGTGTTGTTCTTCCCGGAACAGTTTGGGATACCCCGGTAAAAGACTGGGAATGGATCACTCATGCAAATTTCCTGAGCCATGTTTATTTCATGCATAAGGTAATACCTATCATGAAAAAGCAGGGAACTCACTGTAATATCGTTAATACCTGCTCTGTGGCCGGTCTTATCACTTCGAACGGAATGCCTGCATATCATGCAACAAAGCATGCTGCAGTCGCTTTGGCAGAAAGCGTAAGCTATGATCTTCAGGCTGATGGCGCAGATATCTCCATAAGTGTATATTGCCCCGGCTTTGTTCAGACTGATCTGCATCATTCTGAGAGACATAAGCCTGAGCAGTATAGGGATGATTCAAATCCTTATTATCAGAGTGAGGAATTTGCCAGAGGCCAGAAATGGGCTGAGCAGGTTATCCTAACAGGCATACCGATTGACTCTGTTGGAATGAGAGTGTTCAACGCCGTAGAAGAAGACCAATTCTACATACTTACACATCCTATCTATTCAACTCTTATTGGAAAACGCGTACAGGATATGCTTGCAGGTAAAGGCCCTGATCTTGTGGCTTTAAGAGCAAGATAGTCATTCACTCTCTATTATAGGGGACTGTCACATGCGACAGTCCCTTATCTATTAAAGCCACTCTTAAAGGCTCAGCAATTTCTTTTCCCCTTGAAGTAAGATATGATTCGTCCTATACTTTTGGCCTTTTATAAAACGCATAGATTTCATCTACATCCATGTGGTAGTGTATAATTATATAAACATCTAAAATTCAAGTGAGGCGAAGTCATGAAAAGAGTAAAAGCTTTTTTAGCCATAGGTCTTATAAGCAGTATGCTCCTTGCCGGATGTCAAAGGAATGGGGAACCTTTGCCTGATAGTTCGATATCTGTAAGTGATAAGTCTTCTTCAGAAACATCTTCTGCTGGAATTTCGAAAGAAATATCAAAAAAAGAAAAAGCTGCAGAAGAAATTGCAATAGAAGAAATTACAGAAGAAGAAATACCGGCTAAAGAAGATCTGAAAATGGCAGGTGCCAATGAAAGAATGACTAAAGAGCTCTCATCAGAGGCTGAAGAAGCAAAGGATGTTGACAGAGAGAATAACAGTAACAGCCGAAGCGACCTTATCTCCGGACTTCGTATTACCCACAAGGACAACAACTATTATAGCGAAAGCTATCGGAAGCTTATTATCAGCCATTGATGCCATTCATAGCAGACTTGTAGGCTTGTAGCTTTTCAAAGCGATCCAGGGCTTTTTGAAGATCCGCTTTTGCCTGGGCTTCAAGCTCTTGAAGTTCTTGTAAAAGTCTATCTATTTCTGATTGTTGTTTTAAGCTCTCATGTTGTTGGTGTCCAAGATCTCGCTGGCGCTGATCTTGTGATAAAGTCCGCATACATTATACCACATAAAATTGGTATTTTACGCAATATGGAGTCTACTTCTCTCCATCATATACCTTTAATTGAAGAATTAATCGCGACTTTTGACAAATACACTGAAGAGGTCGCGTTAACTTCTTCACTGTTCGTGTTTGTTGCGTTCTATAATTTGTCTATGGATAAATTATCTAAAGATCAAATCTGATCCTGTGCTCTGTGTTCAGAGAATGGTCATCTGAATATCCTGAACAATATCGCTATTAAAACCGCGTATACATGGTCCTTGGTCCCTGGCTAAAATTGTTCATGAAAGCAGATGCTTTTGTGTACACTGAACCCAAAGAATACCCTCAGCCATAGTGCAGCTAATGGCTGAGGGACGTTATACTTGGTGAGACAGACTAGACCTGAACATCAGAAGTAACAGTATCATAATTAGATGTACCTTTCGGGCCACAATAAGAATAATCATTATTGACACTATTGGGGCTAGAATTTGTAGTTTTTCCTATTTGTTCCCATTTTTCATCGTTAATTGTCCGTCTTTTATTTGCATCAGTATCTTCAACAATATACTTTTGTATCAGTCTATAACACTCATCAATTAATTCTTCAGTCAGCGTACAACTTGATTTGTAATCCTCTATATAACTAGTAATTCTATCGGATTTTACAATAGGAATCTTGCTGTTGGATATACCTTCAATTGTTGTCCGGTCATTGGCTATACAAATGATGCTTATTACAGGAACAGAACTTTGAACAATAGATCTTATGAGTTTTTCGTGTTGAAATACTTGTTGTTCGGGATTTCTAACACCTGTAGGATTCTCATCATTTTTTTCCTGTGTCCAGTTGCCATTTGAATCCACCGTTATTTTTCCGCCATAATTCTTGGTTTCTATAAGGAAAAGTCCGTTAGGACCAATGACAATATGATCAAACTCCTGTTTTTCATCTCTAAATTTATCATTTCTAATATAAATTTTATGAGTCTGGTCTCCTTGAATTGTCTTAAACTTTTTTGGGAGCCAACTTAGAGCATATCGAACATCTGCCTCGC
>JAEEGK010016500.1_pt1 | contig 16224 bp, 6 predicted proteins | sample 8958771 | NCBI WGS metagenome assembly JAEEGK01 (sample SAMN16246547, study PRJNA631951) | gut metagenome | biome: gut microbiome; feature: rumen; material: SC-attached | host: Bos | place: Iran: Karaj | collected 2018-10
CCTTCGAGCTAACTCCATTTTCATGGAAATCCCATCCGTCTATGTTTCCGCTCCAAAGCACTAATTTATCGTTAAGGACGTCACTCTCCCTGTCAATGGTCCAAATGTCTTTGATTCCAGGAATTCCAATGTCAAATTTAACCTTAAATACTGCTTCAAAGCATTCCACGACCTCTTCACTATTTAAATCTATCTTCTTTCTATATTTATCTCTCACTAGCTGAAAATCAGCATCTGCCTTTTCTTTCTTATGCGTAAAAGCAAAATCACTAATCCCATTTGACTGAACGCCATACAACATGCCATTTTTCAATTTCACAAACACGTCAGTTCTCCTTCACTACTAATAAAACTACTATTCCTCTCCATCGGCATATACAAATTTTGCGCCATCAAAATATGCATATAACCACTCTTTCCCCTCATAATCTAAGCGATATATCACTCCACTTTTTATCTGCCTGTCATCGGAATGATATTCCGGAATCAAAAATTTGGGGCTACCGACATATCCCGTCTCCGTGCACGGCGGCTTATAGGAACCAATTCCAAGCTTCGGAAAATTCGTCCTTCCGATTGGTTTACTTGACTTATACCGTAATATGTACACATCTCCCTCATCTGAAATCAATTTCTGATACGGATTACCTTCAAAATCCAAACGCAAATGAACGTATGCGGAAAATACGTTATACACAAAAGGTGCTGCATCTTGGGCCCGCGTCACGCATCCTCGCACGGTACGATACCCCTTACTAATTATATCATCGGCTGAAGATTTCACCATCACTTTTTGCATAATGGTATCTTTTGTCAATACGTCCGCTTTCTTTCGCAATTTCTTTAATGCCTGCAAATCCGCTTTCTCGTCATCAGTCAAATATTGTTCAAATTCCGAGTTATCATCATATTCACCACTTAAATTTTCATTATACCACGCAGTACATCTAATGTTCGCATAAACGTATCGCTCACGCAAATCTGATGCAACCGTCGCATTATAGGAGTCTTTTTCTTCATAATTAGACCCTTTAAAAACATTGTTTAGATCAACAAGGTCGCCCGAAAGATCTTTCCCAGCAGACGTTTTCCCCGTATTCTGTATTTTGCCACTGGGTACGTCGGGAAAATCCTCCGTGATAATGCGAATGGGTATCGATTCACCATCATCTTCCGGATCATCGTCAGTATCAACGAACGGCATGCGCCCAATAACTTCCATGTTAAAGACGTCTCTCGCCTGCATGTCCCGCAGCTCTACCAAAAGCTGCTGGCTGGTCGTGCCTTCTCCCCTTGCAACCTCACCAGCTGCCTGAAGGAGCATTTTGGAAACATAGCCCACGTATCCCCAATTGATCGTTACCGCGAACACGATAAACGTTAAAGTCGGCGCTAGAATTTTAATAACCTTCTTCATGCTTTTCTCTCCATTAATAAAATTACAGTGTATAAAGTTTATAGAAATTTTATACTTTTTAATCATAACACGTTTTATTTCGCACGTAAATCCTTTTATATAAATTTCCTCCAGGCATTAAAAAAATCCCCAGGCGGGAGTTTCCTCCGCCCGGGGATTCTTACATGATTCATTTCATTCTTTAATTTAGTGTTTTACAACCGCTTCCGGAAGCTCTTATCTCCTCTGCCCTTTCTTTTTCTTCCATACCAGCAGGAAGATGAACAGTGCCACGAATGCCGCTAGGCCTCCGATGATTCCGTACCGCAGCGGTCTGTTCGCCCAGAAGATCAGGAATCCGTTCGGCGTTACCGACACGTTCACGATCGTCTGGTCAAACTTGTACGGATCGTTCTCGTCGGTTCCCGCCATGTCTTCTGCCTTGATCTTTACGTTCTGGTACAGGCCTTCGGGCACCTGGAAGTTCAGCATTCCGTTGCCCTGCTCCAGCATCTTCTCCAGCGCCTCGCCCTCCAGCTTTAACAGGTCGCTGATCACCGAACCGTCCTTTCCAACAAGGCTTACCGTTACCGACTTCAGCGCTCCTCCGTCGTCCGTGGGCACGATCGTTACCGTCTGGCTCTCCGTCTGGTACCTTCCCGTGTTGGAAAGGCCCGTCACCGTTACCACCGGCGCCGTGCGGTCAACCACAAACTTCGCGTTCACTCCCTTTACGTCGTTAAACGCGTCGTTGTTTGCCTTGTCCTTCGAGGAACATACCACCACGTACTCGCCCTCGCCCGCAAACACGCTGCTCTTTACCGAGTACTCGTAACGGTACCACTTGCCCTTTCCGCCGCTCTCCGTCACCACGTAGTCCGTTCCCGGCGTCAAAGTTCTTCCGTTCACGGTCACCTTCTTGTCCGTCAGCGGGTCCGCGTTCACTTCGATCAGAACCACGTCGTCCGTCACGTTTCTTACGTAGTACTTCTCTACCAGTGCCTTCGTCTTCTCGCCCAGCTCGTACGTCGATCCGTCCCTGTTCACCGAGAACGTTACCAGCGCGTCTCCGGCCTTCCGGCTCTCCGCGTATTCCTTCCCGTTCTTGTTTGCCAGCAGCACCTCCACGTACTCGTTGCCCGCCTTGTCGACCAGTACGCACTCCACGCGGTAGATTCCGTCCGCCTCAAGGTTCTTCACGGTGTACGTCTTTCCGTTCTTTACGTCCGCCGTGGTCCCGACCTTAAGCTCCTTCACCGCGAAGCCCTCGCCGTCCCTTACGGTTGCCTTTACCGTCGGCTTGAACTCGTCAAAGTTCACGTCCGTCGCCGTCATCACGAATCCGATGTTTCCGCTCGCGTTGTTCGCCGACTCGTCCACGATTCCCTCGATCTTCAGCACCGGCATCGTCTTGTCCACGTAGAACCTGTGGGGCTCCATGTCCGCAGACGCGTTCCCTGCCTTGTCGGCGTAGTCCACATCCAGGCTGTACAGCGCGTCGCTGCTAAAGTTGATCACCGCCACGTGCCTGTCCCCGTAGTTTGCCCAGCTGCTTACCTGCGGCAGCGCCACCGGCGTTCCGTCGTCCGTCGCCGTCATCGAAACGCGGATCCTCGACGTCTCGAAGTTGTGCTCCTCGATCGTCACCGTCGCGCTTCTCATGTCCTTGTAGTAATTTCCGTTCCTTGCGTTGTTGTTGTCGTAAGTGATCGTGATCACCGGCGCGGTCCTGTCCACCGTAAACTTCTGCGGCGCCAGGGAATTCCCAAATTCCACCGCCTCGTTGTGGTTGCCCGCCTGGTCGATCAGCGAACACTCAAACGTGTAGTCGCCGTCCGCCGCGTAAGTGATCGTGGCCGTGTGCGTCGTTCCGTCCCCGTTTCCTCCCGCTGCGTTCGTCGTCCATCCGGACAGCGTCGGGATCACTCCGTCCGTGTTCGTCACGTTCAGCACGAACCTGGAAGGATCAAAGTTTCTCTCCGTCACCACGATGGTTGCCGTTCTCGCGTCCTTAAAGAATGCGCCCGTCGTCCCGTCCGCAAACGTCACGTCTCCGTCATTGTTGTCGTAGCTTACGCTGATCTTCGGCTTCGTCACGTCGATCTTCAGCGTGATAGGCTTGCTGTACCTGTTCCCCGCGTTGTCTTCCACTTCCACCGTCACGACTACGTTGTTGCTGTTGTTCTGCGCCGCGATTACGGTAAATGAGCCGTTGAAAGTCCTCGTCTTCGTAAGTTCGTCATAAGTAAAGAGGATCGGATTACCATTTTCGTCCAGTTCCGCATTCTTAACGTCGTTGTTGTCAATTCCCACGGCAGTGTTGTGCTTGTTCTCGTACAAGGTTCCCGTCTGGGTTTTAATGCCCATGCTGGATACCATGTAAGTAATGCTCTTGATTCCGGAGAACGCATCGTCCTTGATGGGATCCGACACGGACACCCTGATCGGCACGTCTCCGTTGTAAATGTCTGAGCTTGCCTCCGCAGACACGCCGATGGCCGGCTGAAGCACGTCAATGCCTGCTGCCACGTTGTCCAGGATCATGGCGTTCGAGCTCACGTAAGTCCTGTTTCCGGCATAGTCCGTGATGCGAAGGTATACCGTGCGCTGCTGGTTTTTCGGCGTAGGCTCTAATTCAAATGCATAATATTCGCTCCACTCCGCGTCTGTAATCGCCTGCAGGTCGTCCCAGGTCAATGCCTCGTTGTCGGGCGCGAGGTAATATACCAAAGGCTCGATCACGCTGGTTTTATCCTCACCAGTCGCCCTGACTGAAATTCCCGTGTTATTCCATATGCCAAACGTCAGCACGTTGATCAGGTCTTTCCAAGAGCAGATCGCCTCATTCGCCGCTAGCGCTTTTTCAAAGGCTTCCTTGGCAGCCGCAACGTCTTCGGCCGTAAGTTCCTTGTCATTGTCCTTCGCCTTCTTGTAGGCTGTGAGTACGTCTTCACTAAGCTTCTTTACGTCCCACGCCGTCACCGTGCCGTCAGGCCGAACCTTGTCAACGGTAAAGAGCAAAGGCGCAACGGTGCCGCTTGCAAAATTCATTTTCTGCTCGATACCGTCTTTGTCCTTGTTCACGTTTCCTGCTTTGTCTGCGTAAACAAACCGGAACTCGTAATTTGCGTCTGCCGCATAATGGATCTTTAACTTGTGCGTATCGCCGTCGGGATTAGGTGCGCCCGTGGTCTGGTCAGCGGTTCCCTCGGCATACTCCCACAACGCGCCAAATCCAGCCAACGTGAACTCTGCCGAGTGGTTCCCGCTCTCTGCTTCCGCAAGCTTGGTCTCATCCTTTTCTTCCTCGACCCAGATAATTCCGTTTTCATTTTTCAAGTTCACAAGAACGGGTTTACCCTGCGCGTTTACCGCGGTAATCTTAATGGATCCGCTCGCCGCCTCGCCGTCAAAGTGATGTTTCCTCTCCGTGACAACGATCGTTGCGATTCTGTCAGCAGGGAAGTATCCTCTTCCGTCAGCCATTAAATGCTTTTGATTTGCTGCGTTATTATTGTAGCTTACCTCGATGGATGGATTGGTCACGTCGATGTCTAGCTTTACCGACTTCACGTTTCTGTTGCCGGCATTGTCCGTTACCGCCACGTACAGCGTGACGTCGCTGCAATTGTTCTTTTTAGCGTCAATCGTAATATTCGTTTCAAAGGTATGATACAGATGCTTGTAAAGCGGCGCGTTGGTCGGATCACCTTCTGCCCTTTCAATCTCCTGCGCAACGCCATTGATCAACACTTCCAGATCGCCATCGTTTGAATCATCGCCAGGTTCTCTGTCGTACTTGTACTCAAACAAGGTTTCTCCCTGCGTCTTTTTCTTGTACGACTTATCGGCATTCGTCATAACCCAGTACTCCACCTTTTGAAGGCCTGCGTACGTGGACTTCTCCGCAAGTAGCTTTAACTCATCGTCTGATTTACTTGCGTCGATCTCGCTGACGCGAATCCTCACGCCCACGTCGCGATTGTACACGCCGATGGCGGGATCATTTTCGGTTCCGTTTTCAGGCTTTAACGTGATGCTCGTCGGATCCAGCTCAATAATGATGTTCTCGTCCGATACTGCTTCCGAGTCAATCACGTGACCGTCTGAGCTTACGTAAACGTAATTACCTGCGTAATCCTCTATCCTTGCGTATAACGTGAAGCGGCGCGACGGGTTGAGCCCCATCTCCGTCTCATCCAAAAACCAGCCTCGTTTTTCCAGTTCTTCATTATCGAGGTCGATTTTCTCCGTACCATTCCGATAGGTTTTCCAGTTTTTCTCTTCGGCGTCTGTCTTGTTCTTGTCTTCCTCATAAAGAGCATCCAGCTGCTCCTTCTTCAGAATGGCCGTCTTATCAGTAAGATAATACTTAATGGTGACAGGGCTGGTTTCATCCTTTGCGTTGGCGTTCCAAGTAATTTCGACCGGCTTCCAAAGTCCAAACGTCAGCACGTTCAGGAGCTGCGTCCAAGTATAACCGTCTACCGTAACCTTGCCCTGCGGTTCCCCAACGTCAACGGTAAAATACTGATCCTTTTCTTTTCCAGACTCTTTCTCCGGTCCAAACGTTACATCCTCATACTTAATGGCATTATCAGCCTTATCAATATAGGAAATCGTAAAGTCATAATTGGCATCCGCCTTAAATTCAATTCTAAATACGCTAACTGCCGTATCTGGATTTGAAGGATCCGTCGGAAGTTCGTCCAATTCTGTTGCTCTCGCGATTTCTACCAAGTCAGAAGTAATTTCGCTGAACTTCTTTCCCTGCGAATTCCATGCTTCTATGGAAATTCTTTGTTTCAGAGGCTTGTCATCATCATCCTTCGGATTAATCTGAAGAAGGAGCTGGTCATTTAGTACGGTTGCCCTTCCTGTCACGTAAACGTATGCCACGCGACGGTTTCCGTAATATGCCCTGTCGTGCCCGTCATCTTCAGCTACCTCGTTGGCTTCTTGAACAAACTCTTTGTCATTATCAATACTCTTATATTCAATATTGATTTCAGGCTTCGTCGTGCAGAACTTCAGGGAAACGTAATCCTTACCATCGCTATTCTTATAGAGCGTAACGTTGCCCGCCCAGTCTGTTGATCTAACAAAAACAAATACGCGATCGCTATTATTCTCTTTAGCATTAACGGTAAACTCACCTGAAAGCTGTTCAAACAACGGCCTAGAGCAAGCATACAAGTTTGAATCCTTAATATATTCGCCGCTGTCCTTGCCCAATACCTTTTCGACCTGCTCGCGAAGATTGGTTCCGTCATCTACCGCAATTGCGTTCGCAATGGAATCAAGTTTCTCATCACTAACGTCCTTTACGACAACGTACTCCAATTTTGCAACGCCAGAATAACAATCATTCTTTACGGGATCATTTACCACGTACGAGATTGGAAGATCTTCATTATAATATCCCCAATTGTTGTTAGGGTCGCGATAGCTCAAGTCGATCGTAGTGAAGGTTTTATCCACAACAACGCCATAGTTGGTATAGTAAGACGGATTATTGGCGTAATCAACCACCTTAACGTAAGTAATGTACTTCTTGTCTTCCTCAACGCGTAATAAGTTGCTATTCTCCCAAACATACCCGTCCTTCAAATCGTCGGTTGCCTGCTTTCCGTTTCCTGCAAGTTCCTTCCAATCCATGGAGTCACTCGGCCACAGAAGCGTTTCCGCATCCTTGCCCTCAGTAATGAAATAATATGCTTTATACAGCGGGCTGGTCGCATCCGTTGCCTCAACCTTAAGAATCGTGTCCTGGTTTGTCAATGCCACGTACTGCAGCGAAGCAGGATTTGTATTAGATTCCGCAAGCGTTTCTTTGGTATTGGCATCTAATGTTTTGATAACCGCCTTGGGAGCAGTCTCGTCCTGCACAATCGTCTGAACCTGAGCACTAAACTTTCTTTGATTATTGTCAACATAGGAAGCACTTACCGTATAATGACCATCCTTGTTAAACGTAATGTCCGTATAATACTTACGATTTGTATAATAATGGCCATTCCAAGTCAGGCCAGTAAGGGAATAAGCCCCCGTCGAGCTTTGTGCCAAATTTTTCCCATTGATCGTTTTGCCATTGATCGTTAAGTTAAATCCAGCTTCGTTATACGCTCTACTTCTTGACTTAATCGTAATGCGCAGCGTCTTCTTTCCTTTATAAAACTGCCAGCTAAACGGATTGTCAGAATTCTGTTCCGCATTGTTGTCCAAGAACTCAGAATGGATGTCCGGTGAAGAAACATCGATGCTAAAATGCGTGTTATTCGAGTTCTTGTTACCTGCGTTGTCTTCTACCGTAACGGTAACATAGATATCGTCATAGTTATACTCGCTCGCCTTAATCGTTATAAGAGTGCTGGCTTCACCCAACTTCTCCAAATCCTCAAGCAAATCAGCGTAAACAGGATTTTCAATATCCCTGTTATAAATGATTATCGGTTCAGAAGAAGTAAACGGCGTGGCAGCGTCGTTCACGTCTTCCTTATACTTAATGACGTAGGATATCTTTTTGATCTTTGATAGATCGTCTTTTGCAATAACCTTAAGTACGGCATCACCTTCGTAGGATACCTTGTCAACTAAACCATCCCTATTACTAACGTTAACAGTCGGCACCGTGGAATCAAGGCAAATAAGATTCGTGGATGCATAGGCATAGTTGCCTGCTTCATCCCTTGCCCTAACATAGACGATAAAATGCTGGTTCTTCTCTACCGTAAATTCAGTTCCCGGAACCCAACAATCCTCCGAGAAATTCTTCATTTCTGCAACGGATTTCACGGTGGTTCCCTGTGTGTCAAGGTAATACTCTACCAACGGCTTTCCATTATTATACTCGTCATTAAAGACGTTATCCGAAACCGAAATTTCAATCCACGGCGTCTCATCGTCTGACACCTTTATGAAAGATATGTTTGAAGACCAATCAAAATAATCTTGTGCAGCCGTGTGAAGAAAAATGTCGGAAATTTCCGGTGCGTGATAGTCCATGTTGGTATCTACGGCACAAAAATACACTCTGCCTAACACTGCCTCTGCCAAGAAAAAGCCACTATACGCAAAGAAGTATTGTGTCTTTTTTCCCTCACCAGCTACGAAAATATTACGCTCTGACAGCCCAGGGATGTCGCCTAACTGGAATAACTTATAATTATCTCTAGGCACTATCTCTATTATCTCGCAACGATACCAGCCATTCTCTCCCGGTTCTGCCGGACCGCCTACCAGGCGGAGGGTATAAGGCTCATCTCCCACTACCGGCGTGAAATATCTAAGACGCATGTCATAACTTGCGCTAGCAGAGGCATATCGGGTGCCTGCCGCCTTATGTCCATACACCTTGTAAGATTTGATAATTCCTTGCTCATCGGGCGCAGGCAAATTATCTGCATCTTCGGCCCTCTTCAGAAACCGGACAAAGCCCGTCTCCGGATCAATCTGCAGAAAACCGTCTTCCGTCACCAAAACTGCCGAACTTATTCCCTCTTCTTCAGAAAAGGTATAATAGATATCCGCCGTCTCGTCTGCGCCCGTGTTGGACAATTCCTGGCCAACACGTTCTTCGCCTCCGTAGTAAATATCCATTACTTCAGTGGCAAAACCAATGGTTTGCGGGGCGAGATCTACCAGCATAACATAGACTTCATCACCTGGATTATAATGCTTATTGCCGGAGTAACTCGCTTTCACCGTGAATTCACCAGCTTTTAAAACTGTTGCCACTCCCGCCTCAGTAATCGTCGCAACATCGTTTCCTTTCACTATCGAATACTTAACGGTATTGCCTTGTTCATTTTGAGGCACGGTAGTTTTTGCATGAAACGTATACTTTTTGTCAGGTGCATAGTCAATGCTAACATCTTCGTTTGGAAAACTTACCTTTTGGTCCGCCTTTACAATAGTAAACGTAAGATCTTTTGATATGCTACTATACTGAGTGGTTTCTGCCGCCTCCATTTTCACCGTTACCGTGGTGCTGCCAGAGTCAGGTAAATCCTTTACTTTAATGACTCCGTTGTCCGTAACGCTAACATATTTCTTATCTGTTGCACTTGGAATGGAATACGTGATTTTCGTTTTGGCCGTATAAGGAATGGAATAGCTCTCATTATAAGCGAGCTCTTCCTTTAACTCCGTTTCTTCCGGCAGTTCAAATTTGTTGTCAGCCAAGTTAACGGTAAAGGTTAATCCTATTTTTGATTCCTCGTAGTAATCATCCCCGTCTACGTACGCCTCAATCGTCATTTGGCATGCCTTAAGGCCTTTAAACTCGTTTCCTGTAACCTGGCCATTTGGATCATTATTCTTCATGCGAAACTGAATCATATCTTGAATGCCAGGGAATTTTTCCAAATCTGATTCGCTTACTTTTGCGCTCAAAGTACCAAGTTCAAAACACTTCAAGCTTTGCGGAATAAGCGAAAGCGTTATGGAAATCTTTCTGTCAGCTTTTTTCACCTCAAACTTTCTGGGATCGATTTGGCCTGCTTCATATTCGTCATTTCCGTCACTATATGCGGTCACTGTTATCTCGCCTGGTTTGGAGAACTTTACTAACCCGTTATCATCTATTGTCGCATCCGCACCCGTAACCTCATAATGTACGGTGCAACCGCTTGGCGCGCCTTGAACGGCACAGTTAATTCCACTTTCTCCATTTTCCCAAGTGATATCATTGGGCAAATTTTCTTTCCAGCTAAGCGACTGAGCTTTTTTCTCTACTTTCAACGTGTATTGAGCGTCCACGTATCCTTCTTTAGACGCAGTTATGGTACATTCACCAGTTTTCAGCAATGTAAGTTTTCCACTATTGTCTACCGTCGCAACGCTGGTATCACTGCTTGTATATTTATCCGCTTTAACGCTGCCATTGACCGCCTGGGGCGAAGTGATGCTGTTTTTGTCTGCCAAGTAAAATGAATACTCTGCCTGCTCAAATTTAGGCTGCGTTTTTTTGATCAATTCATAATTACGTGTACAAACCTTCGGATCGCTTGGAATGCTAAATTGCGTTTCCGCATCGTCATTCATTTGATAATCATCATGCGTTACCGTAACTACATAGCCGCTATAGTCAAATAACTCATTTATGACATATTTGCCCGCTTCCGTCATTTCTGCAGTTTTGCTCCACCTATCCTTATATTCTGGCAACATACTCTTTAGAACAACTTTAGCCCCTTCAATCTTATCACCCGTCCCTTTATCCTTTAGAATAATCTCGAGCACGTGATCCATGGATTCCGCTTTCGAAACAAAATATGCATCCGGGCACATAGTAAATACCATAAGGACAGCCAATATTCCTGCAACAATTCTTTCCTTCAGTTTTCTTCTTTTTATTTTACTCATTATCTTCATCCTTCTTGTGAATTACAATTTATCTGATTACTATTCCCCTTGCACGGCTCCGCATCTGATACACTTTCCATCTGCTCCATACTCATGTCCAAGAGGGCGTATCACTTTATTTTCAGGAGATGGCGCTCCACAGTTCACGCACTTTTTTGTAATGTATCCGCAATGCGTACACGTAGCTGGATAATTATCACCGTTAGGATCATCCTGGAAATTGTGTTCAGGTTTCGGAATCTTTTTCGGTTCCACAACATATTGTTTGCAACGCTTGCAGAGCTCTCCCGCCGTATATCCGTCCGATACTCCGCATACGGGATCAATTGCCGGAGTGAAAACCGAGTCATGTCCCAGTGCCGGAATATCCTCTCCCGAAAGGGTTTTTCCACATACCGAGCACTTTGTTCCTGCAGTTCGTCCCGCCGTCGTACACGTTGCCGCAACTGCCGCAACGGAAACTGGCGAATGATCCGCCAGCGGCAACGTTTCTCCGCCAGATAAATTTGCCCCGCATACCGAGCACTTCGTTCCAGCCGCGCGCCCCTGTGAGGAACACGTGGAAGCAACTTCCGCATAGCCAACCGGCGTATGTCCCGTCTTCGGGATCGTCTCCTGCTTTACGAAAACCTCGCCGCAGACTGAGCAGTGGCTGCCTTCCGTCTTTCCTTCATTTGAACAGGTCGCCGCGACTGCCTTGTCCTTCACTTCCTTGTGGCCCGTTGCCGGCACGACCTTCTGTTCTTCAAGGATTTCCCCGCAGATGCCGCAGTGGCTTCCCTTTGTCAGGCCATCCTTCGTGCAGGTTGCCGCGACTGCCGCGTCCTTGACCGCCTTGTGCTTGTGCTCTGGCTTTACCACGAGGCCGTTGTTTGCGAAGCTTCCGTCCCCTTCGCTCCTTAGGGCCGTTCCCAGGAACATGCCGCCGTTGTTGTTCAGCGTCCCCTGGAAGGCGATCTCACCCTTCGCTCCGACGGATACGTTTCCGTTTACGTTCAGCGTCTTTCCCGCCGGAATCGTTAGGACCGCTTCCGCCTTGGACTCGCCGTACTTGCCCTTGACGTCCACTTTAATCTCTTTTTCCGTCTGGCCTGCCGCCAGCGCTTCCTTTAGTTTTTCCATGCCCTCTTCGCCTTCTCCGAAGAGAACCTCTCCGCTTACGTTGACCGTCACGTACTGCTCGTTGTCAAGCGCCGCCTGAAGTTCTTCCAGTGTTGGCGACTCGAGGTCGACAAAGTCGATCACCGGCTCCGGCGTAGGCTCCTGTGTCGGCTCCGGCGTGGTTACCGGCTCCGCCGTCGGCTCGCTGCTTACCACTTCGCTGCCTGACGGTTCACTGCTCGCCCCTCCGCCTCCCGGCGTCGGCGTTGCCTCTGCAACGGTGCTTGGCTCTTCCGGCTTTCCGCAGCCTGCGCATCCGCTACAGCTGCCAAGACTCACTGACAGTGCCAACAGCAAAATCAATGACGCGTAACGTTTCTTGTTTTTCATATCCCCATCCCTCCAAAAGACGCCTTCGGGCGTCATAAAAACTAGTAAGATTCTTTACAGCCTACAAAAATCCATTTTAACTCATATATTATATCACGCCAGTCTCGTCAAGTAAATCCTTTTTATAAAAAAATCCCTAGGCGAAGTTTCCTCCGCCCAGGGTACCATTTCCTCGGCATTTTACTAGGATTGCCTTTTTCCGCACCACTTGCACTCTCCGTTCACATAGGAATGATCCACGCGCGGCTCGGTAATTTTCTGGCTGAAAGGACAAGCTTTACCATCAAATACGTTGTCACACCTCTGGTAGTGAAAGCCATCCACTTGACACGTCGGCTCCATGTGGGCCATGTCTGGAGCGTCCACCCAATGATGCGGCAACTGAGGAAGCACTGTTGATTCAGCCTTCTTGTTTCCACATTTCAGGCAAAACGTTGCTCCTGTATTTCCCGCATGCCAACACGTTGCCGGCGTACCATCTACCGTGGCATAATTGTGCCCTCCCGTGGGATGCGGTATCGTTTGCATTCCGGAAAGAGGCGTATTACAAACTTTACATCTGGTTCCTGCCTCATGTCCGTCTTCCGTGCAAGTTGCATCCACCTTTGGAACCGTCTCCGGCACGTGATCTGCCAACGGTAACTCGCTACATCCGGAAAGAATCTTATCACATACTGAACATTTCGTTCCTCCTGCGCATCCCGCATTTTTGCAGGTGGATGATTTGTATATGTCGGTTGACCGCCATTAAGACTATCGGAATTCCAATTCACAAACTCTCCATACGGATACGTAATGAGTACTCTGGCGCCGTCCACCGGCTCACTCGTCACTTTATTATAAACCTTTACCGTAACTTTATGTTCATTTGCTGCATGGGCAACGTTATATGCCTCCGGAGACATTGTGAGAACTAAAACTAATGCCAAAACTCCGGCAAGCATTCTGTGTACCCAACTTCTCTTTTTTCACTTCTTCATCTTTTTATCCTCTTTGTATTTTCTTACGTTCATCAGGCAAAAAAACAATCTATTCTGGTTTCTTCTGTTTACATACGGTGCAGCGCCCATCTTCACCGTAATTATGCTGTCCCGTAGGCGGAAGTTCCGTAGTAAACTTATGTCCACAGTTCGTACATTTCTTTGTCTCATATCCCCAAGTGCCACAGGTTGGCGGATAATTTAACGGATCTGAACTGTCAATCACGTAATTATGCTCTAACGCCGGTATCACGGTCGCTTCCACCACGTACTTTTTGCACCTCTGACAATACAGTCCTTCCGTATGTCCTTCCTGTCCACATTTAGGTTCTTTTCTGGGAATGGTTATCGTGTCATGTCCCAGCGGCGGAATTTCCTTTGCCGACACGGAAGCCCCACAAACCTTGCATCTGCTTCCAGCTTCATATCCACTTTCCGTACAGGTTGCAGGCTTTCCAGCAACCGTCTCCAGCACGTGTGCCGCCAGCGGCAATGCTCCCAATCCCGACAACACTTCTCCACAAACGGAACACTTTGTACCTGCCGCCGTTCCTGCCTTCGAGCAAGTGGACGGCACCTCAGCCACGTTCACCGTAACGTGTGCAGCCTTGGGCAAAGCCCCCAAACCTGAAAGGACGGCGCCACAGACGGAACATTTTGTTCCAGCTGCCGTTCCTGCCTTTGAACAAGTGGATAAAACCTCAGCCACATTCACGGGAGTATGTGCCGTTTTGGCTATCACTTCCTGTTTCACCAGAATCTCGCCGCAGACTGAGCAGTGGCTGCCTTCCGTCTTTCCTTCATTTGAACAGGTCGCTGCGACTGCCTTGTCCTTCACTTCCTTGTGGCCCGTCGCCGGCACGACCTTCTGTTCTTCAAGAATCTCGCCGCAGACGCTGCAGTGGCTTCCCTTCGTAAGGCCGTCCTTCGTGCAGGTCGCCGCAACCGCCGCGTCCTTGACCGCCTTGTGCTTGTGCTCAGGCTTTACCACCAGGCCGTTGTTCGCGAAGGTACCATTTTCTTCGCTCTTCAGCGCCGTTCCCAGGAACATGCCTCCGTTGTTGTTCAGCGTTCCAAGGTATGCGATCATGCCCTTCGCCCCGACGGACAACTTTCCGTTTACGTTCAGCGTTTTTCCTGCGGGAATTGTCAGGATCGCTTCCGCCTTGGACTCGCCGTACTTGCCCTTCACGTCGACCTTGATCTCTTTCTCCGTCTGGCCCGCTGCAAGCACTTCCTTTAGTTTCTCCATCCCCTCCTCGCCATCGCCAAAGAGGACTTCTCCGTTTACATTCACCGTTACGTACTGTTCGTTGTCAAGTGCCGCCTGCAGTTCTTCCAGCGTTGGCGAATCCAAGTCGACAAAGTCGATCACGGGTTCCGGCGTTGCCGTAGGCTCTGGCGTTGGTTCCGGCGTGGTTACCGGTTCTTCCGTCGGCGTGATGCTTACCACTTCACTGCTTGTCGGTTCGCCGCCCGGCGTCGGCGACGCCTCCACGGTTCCGCCTGGCTCGTCCGGTTTTCCGCAGCCTGCACATCCGCTGCAGCTTCCAAGGCTAACCGTCAGTGCCAGCAGCAAAATTAATGACGCGTAACGTTTCTTATTTTTCATGTCCCCTTCCCTCCAAAGATGCCTGCTTTTGGTATCTCTATTAACCACGTGCCCATTTTACATGGCATCACTGCATCCGTCACATATTTTTTCCCCATTTTAACGGAGTAAACAGGGGCCGGTTCCAGATCACCCCGTCTCTGCTGCCAGCGTCACGTATCCGTTCCCGGCATAATGGTAAAGGCCATTAAAAGCGCCATGAAAAATGCCAAGATTCGGTTTCCCATTTTTCCTCTTTTGAATCGCATTTTCTTCTCTCCTTATTTATGAATCAAACTCTATTAGCTTTCATCTTTTCCACACCATTTACATTTACCGTTTACGTAAACGTGATCCACCTTGTCGATCGGGACTGATTCCACCCGGCCACACAGCTTACATTTTTGAGAATGCACGCCTACGTTCTTACAAGTCGCTTCACGGTTAGCTCCTTCCGGATAATCAACGTATTGGTGTTCTAACTTGGGAATGACTTGTGACTCAACAAAAACTTGCTTGCAGCGAAAACACCATTTGGAAGCAGTGTGTCCCGTTTTCGGAATCGTCTCCTGCTTTACGAAAACCTCGCCGCAGACGCTGCAGTGGCTCCCCTTGGAAAGGCCGTCCTTCGTGCAGGTTTCCGCAACTGCCGCGTGTCTTTTAGGGTTCGTATCCGCACACCTTACATTTACCATTTGCGTCAAAATCATGCTCTGGCATTATCGTAGTCGTTTCGGTCTTCTGACATCTTTTGCACTTTTTTACGTGAGCGCCTGGAATACCCGTTTTGCAATCTGCCTTTCTTTCCGTCTCTTCCCAATCATGTCCTTGTGCCGGAATCGGTTTGACTTCAGCAAACACCGTACCACAGTTAATGCAAACACTGCCTGCAGTATGTCCCTCCGTTTCACAAAAAACTTCCTCTTCAAAATTTATAATATTATGCCCTGGAGCTTTATAAATTGTCATGTCTGAAAGAGCAGCCTTACAAACGCTGCATTGTTTTCCTGCTGAATGCCCGTCCGTCGTACAGGTTGCAGATACCGCAGGGACGTCCACCGGCGTATGTGCGCCAAGCGGCAATGCCTCTCCGCCTGACAAATTCGCTCCGCATACCGAACACTTCGTCCCGGCCGCATGTCCCGCCGTTTGACAGGTGGAGGCCACTTCGCCATAACCAACCGGCGTGTGTCCCGTCTTCGGAATCGTCTCCTGCTTTACGAAAACCTCGCCGCAGACTGAGCAGTGGCTGCCTTCCGTCTTTCCTTCGCTCTGGCAGGTCGCCGCGACTGCCTTGTCCTTCACTTCCTTGTGGCCCGTTGCAGGCACAACCTTTTGTTCTTCCAGGATCTCTCCGCAGATGCCGCAGTGGCTTCCCTTGGAAAGGCCGTCCTTCGTGC
>JAEEGK010016506.1_pt1 | contig 16220 bp, 8 predicted proteins | sample 8958771 | NCBI WGS metagenome assembly JAEEGK01 (sample SAMN16246547, study PRJNA631951) | gut metagenome | biome: gut microbiome; feature: rumen; material: SC-attached | host: Bos | place: Iran: Karaj | collected 2018-10
TTTAATTCAGGTCTTCATGTTCAAGATAATTCTTTACCAATAACGTTTGATCCTAAAGATGAAATTATGACTGAAGAAACAATTAAAGAATTTTCTGATATTATTTATAAGGTATTTTATATAAAACAATCAGGTTGGAAAATTGTAAGTGATAGTAAAAATATGAGAATTGAACCTTTTGGTGAAAAATATGATAAATTAGAATTACCTGAAGGTAAAAGTATTCTTTTTATTGATCAAGCTTTATCTGAATTACCAGATATTAATCTTTGTACAAGTAGTGGTGAATCTAAAAAAATTAATTCTGGTGGTGAAGTTACTGAAACTAATATAATTGAAGTTTATAAAGACGTTTTAAAAAAAATTGTTGGAGATGTTATAAATAATAAAATTCTAAATACTGAACAGTCAATTGAACAAAATAATGGTTTAATTAAATATGTAGAACAAATAGACACAGTTTCAAATTCAAAATTTTCTAAAGTATTAAAAGAAATTCAAAATGATGAAAAAGTTAATGAAATGAAAAAAGATGATATTATATTTTTTATGACAAATAAAGAAAAAGAATTTAATGATGTAGTAAATAAAATTAATGAAGAATTAAAAAAAAAGAAAGAAGAAATTTTAACAAGTTCAGAATTATTTTTAATATTAGATGCTTCTTCTTCAATGAAAAATTATATAAATAATTTTACTAAAAACGTTTTATATAAAGCGATTTTAAATATGGGATTCAAAGATAAAGATACAATTAACCTTTTTGAACTTTCTGATACAGTTGAAGATATTTCATTCCCACTAGACAAATTAAAAAAATCTCAAATAACTTGCTCAGAAGAAAAAGAAAGAAAACTCTTTGATTGTTTAGAAGCAATAGCAAAAAAAATAATAGAAAAACCTGAGAAAAAATATATTTTAATCTTTATTTTTTCTGGTGAAATAACTGATAAAGAGATTGTAAGAACTATTGCATTAAAAATGTTAAGTTTAAATACAAAAACTGAAATTATATCTAGAATTATTAAATATATAAATAAAGAGTCTGATTTTGAACCTGAAGAAGATCAAATTACTTATGGTTTAATTAAACTATTAAATAGTGGAGGAATTGATTCATGTAAACCTTTAGTTATTAAAGAAAGTGATCCTATAGAAAAACAGATAAACGAAATTTCAAGTTTAATTAATTAATTATTTTTTTTCTAATGATTAAATATGTATATAAAATTACATAAAAAAAAGTAATTTTCCACTATTAAAATATTAAATGAAAATAATAAACTTTTATTAAAATTATCTCTGAGATATTAAGATAAATTCATATAATAATAAAAAATAATATTTAATTATATTATTTTTTTCAAATAATAAAATAAAATTTTTTTAACTCAAATATTAAATTTTAATTTACATTTGACTTGGATTATTTTGAAAGCTTAAAATTACTCCACATCCATCATATATACAATTATTATATTGTTGAATTACATTTATTGCATAATTATAATCTGTAAAATTTAAAAATCCATATACTTTTCCCTCATTTCTTAAAAATTTTTTTTTACAATAATTAACATTTTGGAACATATAAGCTAATTTTTTACAAGTAGGAGCATTTCCAAAAGTATTAATTAACACTATATAACGATTAATTTTCAAATATTGATTTTGATTAATTTTTTTATTTACATTTTTATAATAATTATCATCTTTATCATCATCTGATTTTTCATCAGAATCTTCATTTGATTTATCATCAGAATTAAAAGAATAATTATAATTAAAATAATTATCATTTCGATAATATTTATTATCATATTTTTGATTTGATTTATTACTTCTTATTTTTTTATTAGATAATAAATTATTTTTATTACTCAAATTATCTAATTCAGGATTTTCAGGTTCAGGATCTTGAAATTCTGAATCATTTAAACCTTTTTCAGGATTATTACTTCTTTTAATAATTTCATCTTTTATTTCTAAAGCAGTTAAATATGCACATTGACCTGGTAATCTAATATAAGCATTAAATCCTTTTTCAGTCATTGAATATAATTGATCTGTTTCTCCTTGATGAACTATAATTTTAATTACAAATAAATTTTTTTCATAATTTTCATCATTATCTTTTATTGGAATAAATGTTATATCTATTTTATTTGTTCTACATTTTGGATAAAAATCATATGTGTAATTTATTATCTCATTTCTTATCCAATCTCTTTTTTTATAATCCATAAATATTCCTTTTACTATTTTTGAATCTGTTATTCCTATATAAATTCTTCCTCCTTTTGAATTTAAAAATGCACATATTTGCTTTTTTAATTCTTCTTTTTTATCATTTGATAAAGGAAAAAAATAATTTTTAAATTCTGTATATAAATCTTCACCATATGCTAATTTTTCATTATTATAAAAATATGTTCTATTCTTTAAAAGAATATTTTTTAAAGATTCTTGATTTGTTTTAATTGAAGTAATATTATTTGATAAAGTATTTTTATTTAAATTATTTTTTAATTTTTCAAATAAAGGAAATAATTCTGTTGTAAAAAAATCATTTGTAAATTCATCAAATCCATTTTTAAAATTTTCATAATGTAATATAATTTCTTTATATCTTTCTAAACATTCATTTAAATCATCATTTAATATTGTGTTCTTTGATAATAAATATGACCAAGATGTTTTTAAATATAATATTTCATCAAATAATATTTCAATATTATTTTGTTTTTTTCTTGACATTGAAATATTTATTTCAATTCCATATTCCATTAAATTCATTATATGATTAATGAAAATATTTGGACAATACATATCAAAATTAAAATTATTATATATATTTTCTAATAAATCTTGAACTGTATTAGGAAAATAGTAATATAATTTAAGTAATTTTTTTAGAAAATTTGTTTGCAATAATTTATAACTGGCTGGAATTCCTTTTATTAAAGATAAATTAATAAAAAATAATAATTGATTTTTAATCGTAGATTGATTTACATTTGTGATTTTAAAATTCGAAGAAACAAATTTATTAAACTCATTAATAAAATCAGAATATTTTATATTACTATATTGTTCTTGATACATTTTTAACAAAATTAAATTTAATAAATTTAATTAAATTCTAAGTATAATTAAATCTAAAATAAATAAAATTTAATTTTTCACTTTAGAAATAAAAAATATTTCAATTATCCATTTTAAATAAATTCAAAATCTCTAGTAAGAAAAATAAATTTATTTTCTCCTTTTAAAATTTTAAAATTTGAAATTTTGTGAATTTATTATCAAAAACAAATTATCAATCTTAATAAATATTATTTTAAAAAATAAATAATATATTATAAATTTCTAAAAATAAAATGAATTCATTATCTCAAAGGACAAATTTTAATTGTTCAAATAAAGGTAATATATTAAATTTAAAACAAAGTATAAAAAGAAGAAAAATAAATAAGTCAAATTCATATGTATTAAATTATAATCCAAAAAAAGAAAGTTTTATAACAAATAATCCAAAATTATTTTCTTTAATAGATATTAATGAAAAAATAACTAATTCAAAAGGTACTTCATTACCAAATCAATATAAAAGATTAACTAATGAAGAAATAAATAAAAAATTTACAGTAACTTATAAAATTGGATGGAATTATTGTAAAAAATTAATGAATAAAATAAAAGAAAAAGAATTAAAATATCTTAAAAAAGATTCAAATAAAGAAGAGAAAAAAAATAATGAAGAAATAATTTTTAATAATAATAGATTATTTTCAGAAAGAGAAAAATTAAATAGACCTTCTTTAAATATTAATATTCACAATTCAAACAATCAAAAAGCAAAATATAAAAAAAAAAAATTTCCAATAAGAAATCTTAGTGAAAGAAAATTAAAGGTATTAAAAGAAAATAAAATAAATTCAGAATTTAATAACTTTAATAATCCAAATTTAAATGAAAAAAAGCAGAAAAATTATAATATTAAAATAAGAACTGATTTTTATTTACCAAAAAATTATTCAAATTATGAATTATTAGTAAAAAATCCAGAATTAATAAATCAAAATAAAAATGAATATTCTTTTTTAAAAAAAAATTACAGTTTTAAAGAAATAAAAAAAAAATCTACAGAATCAGATATATTTTTTTTAAAACCTTCAACAAATATAAATAATAATTCCCCAAATCAAATATCAAAATATCCTAATTATCAAAATAGTGATATTTTCAATATGAAAAATGATTTGACTTCAATTTTAAAAAGTGGTGAATCATATTTATTTAAACCAGAAAAAAAATCATTTAATTCAAATATAGAATCAAATAGTAAATGGGAACCAAAACCATCAATTCCAACTTTATATAATCACACATCTACAAAATATAATATAATAAATCCATCAGTAAAATCAACCTCAAAAACAAAAGAAAAAATAATTGAAGATTGTGAAAATAAAAGAAATAAAAATATAACATCACCAAATGATTTTAATCCATATCATAAACAAAAAGTATTTTCTGAATTTTTTGATATAACTAGAATTTATGCACCAAATATTAATCATGAATATAAAAAAAGTTTTAATGAATCTAATGATGTTTTTAAAAAGAAAAGTGATATATGTAGTACTTATTATGATATTCATAATATGTATAAAGATTTATGTGATAAACCTTTTATAAAATATAATGAAAATTATAATTAATATTATATATTAATAATTTTTTTAATAAAAAATTTTTTTAAACTCATATGAATATATTTTTCAATATAATAAAATAAATTAACTCAACTATATAAAACTTTTTAAGAAATTAAACAAATCTAATTTTTATAAATAAGATAAAATCATTTTTTTTTATATTTGTTTTATGAAGATGAATAATATCTATTGAACCTATGATATCTATTATATTTTAAATAATTTCCTAACTCATTACAATTTGAATTATTCATATATATATAATTAAAAACTCCGGGAAATAACTTTGAAGCAATTTCTCCGGTATTAAAATTCGAAGAAATTTTCCTTGGATTTTTAATTTGAGATTCTCTTTCATTTTCATATATATTATATTTATAGTAATTTCTTTGATATAAATCATCAAATTTTAAAATTTTATTTTCTTTATATTTTAGTTCATTATTTGAATTTTGAGATATTGTTGTTTTATCATCTTCATTATCTGTTTTGAATTCATTTAATTCAAAAGATTTTTTCTTTTTATTATTTTTTATTTCTTTACTCTGATTTTGAATTTTTTCTATTAATTTTTTTTGAATTGTTGCATCATCAAATTCACATTCTTTAATTATATTTTTTAATTCATTTTTCTAATTTTTTTTAAATGAAATAATAATAATTTACTGTTATTGGGAATGATGCATATTTTCTTAAGAATATTGTTTCTCTTGCTTCTTTGAGAATTTGAGCTTTTATATCATATTCGTTATCACTATATGATTCATCTGATGAATACTTATCCCATTCCATTTATTTTTTTTATTTTTTTACTAACTAAAATGTATTTTTATATTAAAATTTATTGATTTTTTTTAAAATTAAAAATAAAAAATTTTCTTTTGAAATTAGGACTAATTATTAGATATATTTTTTAAATATAAATATTTTTCAAAAAATAGGAAAAGGGAATTAATAATATGATTATATAATAGAATAAGTCAATTTTTAAGTTAAATAACAATCAATTTTAATTAAAAAATATAGTAAAATAATTAAAAATTAAGGAAAATCACTTAATAAATCATATAATGAAAATTATCTAAATGATTAAATCCTTAATTTCAAAAATAAATAACCCTTAATACAATAAAAATGAAATTAAATAATTTATAAAAATAAAATTACAGTAATTCTTAAAAAAATAATATAACATAATTATATATTTAATTCAATATTATAATATAAATTAAAAATTATAATTATAAATTTCATAATAAATAAATAAAATACTATTATAAAAAATAAAAAAATAAAAAAAAATAAAAAAAAAGAATAACGACATCACAAAATTAATTTAAATAGAACAAAATAAAAAATAAATTATAAATAAAAAAAAAAACAAATGAACAGAGGTAAAAAAGCTCAAAAAGTAACAACAAAGCAAGAAACATTTAATCCAAAAAGTTACGTAAAAAATGGATTAACAGAAGATGAAGTAATGGAAATAAAAGAAGCTTTTGATTTATTTGATACAGATCACAGTGGAGAAATAGATACATCAGAATTAAAACAAGCATTAAGTAATTTAGGAATAGATGCAAAAAATCAAACATTGCAAAACATGATAAATGATATTGATAAAAATGCATCTGGTACAATTGACTTTGATGAATTTATTGAAATGATGACTGCTAAAATGTCTGATAAAGATACTAGAGAAGATCTTAAAAAAGTTTTTGAATTATTTTTAGGTGACGATGCTGGAACTGTTGATAAAATTGAATTGAAACATCTTAAAAGAGTTGCTAAAGAATTAAATGAAAATATGAGTGATGAAGAATTACAAGAAATGATTACTAGAGCTGATATTGATAAAGATGGAAAAGTCTCTTTTGAAGAATTTTATGCTATTATGACTAAAAAAATTTAAATTTATAACTTTATTGGATAGGTTATTTTTTATTATTTAATTTTGGGAAATTTGATGTTTTTTTTTATGTATTTTATATTTTATTTTTTTAAGATTTTTTTTTTTTTTTTTATTTTTGAATTTTTTGTATTTTAATTTTAAAAATAAAAAGAAATAAAGAAAAATGGTATTATATTTTTTTTATTTTATTTATTTTAATTTTTGGGTAGTTTGGTTTTTTTCAAAATCTTATTAAACCGGAAATTAATATTTGTTTAGAAGAAAATTTAAAAAGAGGACAATTTAAAATAAAAGGAAAAAATAATAAAATTGAAAGTTATCCTGTTTTTTATGATAAAGAAGATATAAAAGGAAAAGTAATATTATCAATAAATACAAAAGATTTTGAACATAAAAATATTAAAATATTATTACAAGGAATAATATTAGAAAAAAAAAGTATGATTTATTCAAAAACAACTGAATTTTTAAATTCAGAAATTATATTAGAAAAACCAGGAATATTTAAAGAAGAAAATTTAATATATGAATTTGAATTTAAAAATGTTGAAAAAAAATATGAAACTTATAGAGGAGAATTAATTACAGTAAAATATTTAGTTATATTTATAATTGAAACTAAATTAAGAAATATGAAATATGAAAAAGAATTTGTAGTAATTAATCCAATAAATGAAAAAATGTTAAATAAAGAACAAAAATTAAGATATAAAATTGAAAATGATAAAATAAAATTTTTAATTGATATTCCTTTTAAAAATATTGATTTTAAAGGAGTAATTCCAGGAATAATAACAATAAAAAAATTAAATAATCAAAAAATTGATTCAATAATGATTCAAATAATAAAAAGAGAAAATATAAATAGTTCAGAAAAAGAAAAATTACATAAATCAATAACAATTGGTTCTTTTGAAGTTTTAGATGGTGAAATAATAGAAAAAGAAAAAATACCATTTAGAATTTTTTTATCTTCTTATTCATTAACACCATCATATTTTAATTTAGAAAAATTATATTCTATTAATTATTATATGGCAATAATTATAAGTGATAATGAAGGAAATAAATTTTCTGATGTTAAAGAAATTAATTTATTTAGAATTATTCCTGAAAAAAAAATAGAAAGTAAATATTCTGATTTTGTTACTGCTAATTTAAATTATGAATTAAATAAAAGTGAAAGATATTTTTATGGTACTGATGCTGAAGAAAGTTAAATTTTTTAAATTTTATTTAAATTATTTTTATATTTTTATTTATAAAAACACAAAATATTATTTAATTTAATATTTTTTTTATGAATCATAATCATAATTTTCATATGCTGGTGGTTTATCTTTTGAAGAAGATGATTTTCTTATTTCTTTATTTATTGATGGTATCTCATTTGGATTATCTTTAATTTCTTTTACATTTAAATTTATTTCTTTATTTTCATCTTTTTTACTTAAATTTAATGGATTTTCTTCCATTTCAATTTTTTTATTTGTAAAAGTAGATTTAGAATCCTTATCATAATTAACCATTTTTGGAGGTTTATAATTTGATGTTTCAGTATTTTGTGTAATTTTTGAATTTCTTTTATTATTATTATTATTTTCAATATTTTTATCATTATTATTTAATATACTTGAATTATTTAATAAAGAATTATTATTTTGAATATTACTTTGAATTTTATTATTATTATTATTATTATTATTATTGTTATTATTATTATTAATTATATTTGGTTTTGGAATTATATTTTTAGCATATTTCCAAGAATTTGGTAATGTAATTAAAAGACAAGAATTAAGTGTATGACATATAATTGGATATTTTTTATAAGTTTCCAATAAATCTTTTTTATCATAAATTATATATAAATTTTGAACAAAATTTTTTAATTGAGTTTCTTGAATTGAACCTTGAGTTACTTCATTTGAATTTAATAATTGATAAGAATCAATTGAATCTTGATTATAACATAAAATACAAAAATCAATATTATTCTTTTTTAAACAAAAAATATGAAATGAATGACCACATGAATAAGTCATAAAATCTTTTGATGAATTAATATTTATATCTTTATTTAAATTATTATTTTCCATATTAGACATTTCAATATATTTTCCACTTTTTAAATTTTTAATAGGTTTCATACAAATAAAACATAATTCACTTGTAATTGTTTTATTTTTATTATTTTCAATTTGTTTAAATAAATCTTCTACTTTTATTAAAATATTATTAATATCAGAAGTAATATCATCTTTTTCAATTAAATTTGATACCAATGGATTTGGAGTATTTGCATTTTTTCTTTTTTTATAGAAATAAAAACAAAATATAATCACAATAAATACAAAAATAAATTCAAAACAAATTTTCATATAATCTTTATAATCATATTTTTCTTCATTAGTATCAGAAGTAATATTTATTCCTTTATTTGGATTATTATTAACTGTTTTAATATAAAAATCTGCTGTATTTAATTTTCCTTTTCCTTCACTAAATCTAAAAATTGTTAATTTTAATGCTATTAAATAATTTTCATTTCTAATTTGAGATAATATTTCATCTCTATATATCTTTAAATTATTTGTTTTATTAACATCATTTTCTATTTCTTCTTCATTTATTAAAATTAATTTTTGATCACTATTAAATATAAAAATAGCATAATCTTCATTTGTTGAATTTATAATTGTATTATTAAATAAATTATAAGAATATTCTGAATATTCTGTATTATTATCTGATTCAAATTTTATATTATCAATAAAAAATAAATGAAAATTTTCATTTGTCATATTAATACATAATTGAGAAATTTCATTTGAATTTATTTTATCTGAATCAATATATAAATTATTATTACAATATAAATTATTTCCATTAATATAAATAACCAAAAATAACAAAATAATTATTTCTTTTGACATTTTTATAAAAGTATATTTTCAATTTATAATTAAAAAAAATATATAAATAATTATTGATAAAAATACAAAATTATAATAAAAAAAAATTTTATTCTTCATCAACATCACATTCATCACATTCATCATTTTCATAAAAAGAAGGAAACCACGAAATTTTTTTATCTTCTAACTGTTGAATAACAAAAGAATTAATAGCATTAGTTTCTTGTGGATCAACGAATTTTAATCCAATCATATAATCAACATAAGTCCAAATATTATGAACTTTAGTAATATGATCTTCAAATCCTTCTCCTTGTTTTTCAATTTCATTTCTAGTTCCATTACAAATAAAACAAACATTATTCATATCATAAGCATCATCTTGACTTTTTTCTCTTAATTCTGCAAAAGTATCAATAATACTTCCACCAATAACTTGTAACATAATAACAATAATTAATAAATAAAAAATAAATTGAAACATAAACATTCCCATAAAATAAAGTGGATCTGCAGGAAATGATAATTTTTGAATAAATTCTCCAATTCCACCATCTGTTCTTAAACCAAATTCCATATGTGTTAAAAAACAATAAAATAATCCTCCACATGTATTCTCTTGATTACCTTGTAATGTATGAATGTAATTTTTACTAAATACTACAAATGCTATTGTTGAAAAAATATATATTGCTATTATTAAAAATGCTAAACATGTTAATAATTGACTGTATCTCATTGCTATTGCTTTTGATAATTTTTGAAGTGTTGATGATATGTTTACTAATATTAAAAGTTGAATAGAAAAGACAAAAAGATTTTTTGGAGATGATAAACCTATAATTGAGAAAAATAAATCCCAGATAAAATTTACAAATTCTCTTCTTGATAATATTGTCTTTATTATTATTATATCTAAATATTGTCCAAATGTTAAATTTTGTTCTTTACTTATTCTATTACTTGTGTAATATTTTTCTTTTTCTATTACAAAATACATATTAAATTTTGATATTATCCATAAAATTATTGCAGATATTGTTAAAATTAATTGAATTACTGCAAAAGGAAATATTAATTTAAATAATTTAAAATAATTATCACTTTCACCACTGTTATTTGCACTAATGTATATTATTATATTTATTCCTGCTGTAATTGAATAAATAATATAATCAAGATAAGTAAAATTAATATGATTTAATAATCTAAATAAACAATTAGATGTTAATTTCTTTTTATTTTGATTAATTTCTAAATAAAAATAATTTGTATATTCCATTAAAGAAAATAATTTAGAACTTCTTGTATCTCTTGGAACATTTCTATAAAAATCATCTTTAGAATTTTGGCTTAAAAATAATACAGTAGGATCTAAAGTAAATAAAACCATTTGTGGAATTTTATCATCTTCACCTTGAATCCAAACAGTCCTTGTTATACATTCAAAAAATTTAACAGCAAAATAATTTTGAAAATAAGCAGATTCAATTAAAACTGTATTTGAATCATCTTGATCATCAATTATATCATCTTCTCTTCTTTTTCTTAAATCAATTATTTCACTTTCAGTAAATAATTTTTGTGATTCAATAATATTTTTTGCATCTTTATTATTAAAAGTTGCTAATTGTTTAACATAATTATACATTTTATTAGCTAAATCAAATTCTTGATTTTTACCAAATTCATTATTTGAAAAATACAAACTTGTAAATTCATCACATATACTTTGATCAAATTCAATTTCATTTACAGTTTTAACATCTAAATCATGATTTTTTAAATATAATTTTTTTAAAGTTGAAACAATACATTCAAATATTGTTAAAGGACTAAATAAATTTTGTAATGTTGAAATAACTTTTTCAGGAGTACTTTTTTCTTCAACGAAAGCTTGAATAAAACTAATAATATCATTTCTAACATTATAAATAACTTCTGAATCATTTCCATTATTTTTTAAAACACTTTTTGCTTGAAGTAAAAATTTATAAAAAAGTGAATTTTCATCTTTTCTTTCTCCTTCATTAGGAATAATTTTATTAGTATTTTCTCTTGAAGTTCCTTGTATCATTTCAATAGAAAATTCAATCATACAAAAAAATATTTCATAATAATAAGAAACACTTCCTTCATCTGCATCAAATCCAACTTCATTCCATTTTGCTAATATTAATATTTTTGTTAAACATGCCATCATTAAATCAAACATATTTAAATATCCATTTCCGTAATCAATATTTATTTCTTGAAAAAAAATTGTTTGAAAATTTAAATTATGATCTTCACACATATATTTCATTATTTTTATTACCATATATGCAATTGTGTAATCTTCATTTGTTGATGTTGTTGATGGATTACAACTCTCAAATATTATTGATAAAAGATTTTGAATAAATAAATCTATTAAGTAATTTAAGTTTATTGTTGGTTTTATTGAAAGAGAATCTTCATCTTTTTTTAATATACATATTTGATTTTCATAATTTTCATTTTCATAATTTTCATTTTCATTTATTTCGTTTTCATTTAAATCATTTTCATTTTCGTTTGCGTTTTTTTTACTTTTTTCATTATTTTCATTTTCTTCATTTATTGAATTTAAAATAGTTTTTTGTATATTTGAATTATTATTATTCTCATCTTTAACAAGAGTTAATTTAGGTTTTTTTTTTCTTAATCTTTGTAAATCTGCTTTTCTTAATTTTAAAATATCTTCTTGAGTACTTCCAGTATCATATTGTAACATTCTGAATATATACCATAAATTTTGTCTTCTATATTTTAAATATAAATTTTCACTATTAATTAAATAAAAAATTGGTCTTAACATAATTGAACGATATGTTGCATCATATAATATATTTTTTTCTGCTAAATTTTGACTAAGAGAACTTTCTGTAAAGTTAATTTTATCATTTTCATATTTCATTATAAAATCAAATAATTTTTTTCCAAATTCTGTTTCTAAATATCCCATTTTTTTATAATTTTGCCTTTTTTCATCTATTTCTTCTTCACTATATTCACTACTTCTTTTACTAAACATTTTTTTAAGTGAACTTGCTATTGTTGTTTGAATAAAACTATTAACATGTTTTTTAAAATAATGATATATTAGTTTATAATTTAAAAGATCGAAATTTCTGTCTTGTAATTTTTTTATATCTTCAATTAATTCTATATATTCACTTTTATGAATTTTATTTAAAATTAAAGAAAATTGATCTGTTGTTTTAGTAATTAAAGATTTAAAAATATTACCTTCATCTATTTCTTTTTCTGCTTGTTCTTCAAAATTTTTTCCTTCTTCTAAAATATATTTTTTAACTTGTAAAAAATGTAAAACAATTTCATATAATTTAATATATTGTAAACCATCTAAATTATAAACAATAGAAATATATTTATTAGTAAAAACTTGTAAAGGTAAAATAATCCCTTCTTCAAAATATTTTACTATTTTATTTTTTTCAATATTTTTCCAATTTTTTGCAATTGTAGGAAAATTTTTCAATTCATTATTTAATAAATCACTATCAATACTCATATCTAAATCAGTATCTTTAACTTTTAATAAATCTTGAAAAAAAATAAAATTTCCTGCATTAGGATCTAAACTTATTTTAATATCTCTTTGAAATATATCAACATATTCTCTTGTTTTTTGAGTAACAATTAAAACATCAACATATGTAACTCTAAAAAATTTTAATAATTCAATTCTTAAAGGAAGAGAAATTGTTAAATCTTGTAATATAATTGGAATTTGTTCTTTTGTAAATATATTTTTTAAAAAATCAACTTCATTTAAAGTAGAATTACCATCAAATAAATAATTCACAATTTTTAAAAATTTAGTAAATAAAATAGTCAAAGTATTTAAATTATAACCTTCTAATTCACCACCTTCTTTAGTTAAATCTTCTAAATTTCTATTTTCATCTACTAATGCTTCTCTATAAGTTTTTAAAATAGGATTTTTTTTATACATTCTCTTAATTGATTTTCTAATTTTATTAAGAGTATGTTCTTGATGAATATAATTCATTTTAGATAATTTACCAATAATTTTTAATAACATTTGAAATGAAGTAATATATTCTTTTCTCACACTTATTCTAGAAACTAAATCTTCAATTACTCTTAATAATTCATTATTTTGTGTTAAACGACATTCACTTTTACCAACAATTTTTACAATATAATCAAGTAAATTAATAAAAATTGTACATTGCTCTGTATTTAATTTTTTAAAAACTTTTAATATTCTTTCTGATATTATTATTAAACAATTATCAGGATTATTTTTAACATAATAACCTAAAAATCTAAATAATGATTTTATATAATTTTCATTTACATTTTGATTTGGATTTATTTCTGGATTAAAAGGAATTAAAATAGAAAGTGATTTTAATAAAGTAAATATAAATGGTGTTTTATTAATTAAAATTCTAATTTTAGTTTCAAATTCTTTTTCTTCTTTATTTTTTTCTTTTTTTTCAATAATACTTTGAAATAAAGTTGCTTTTTTTTTTGGACTTCTCTCTTTATTAAAATCAGGAGCATCTAAACTAAAAGGAGGTAAAAAATCACTTTGACCAATTAATTCAAAGAATCTTTCTATACAATCCATAATTTGTCTTTCAATATCTTCACCTTGATTTTCAAATAAAAAATATAATTGATATACTTCTTCAATTTCATAATACATTTCTTTAATTTCATCAAAAATTAATAAAGCTTTATTACTTATTGTATTTTCAATTAATTTTAAATAAATTGCAGAATTTACTTTAAATAATCTTTTTAATCCATAAATATATGAATCAGGATCATTTAAAGTTAATGCAGTAATATCAGTTGACATAAACATTATTTTATTATGATATTTATCAATTAAATTTTTTATTCTTGCAATTTTCATAAATGTTTGACTTTTATTCATTTTTTCTGTTGAATGACCTGGTTCTTCTAAATTTACTTTTTTATTCAAAACACATTTTTGATGTATTGTTCTACAATATAATAATATATGTGTACAATTTCTATATATCATTTTTGCAGTTTCATTATTTGAATGAAAAAATGATACATCAACCATACTAATTTCATTATTTATATATTGTTTGAAAACTGAATCATTATAATAAAATGATAAATATAATATACATTTTACCATTTGATTTAGCATTTTAATTTGTTCTAAACCATTCTTTAATGATATTTGTTTTTCTTTTCCACTCATACTATTATATATTATTTCATCATTTAATGAATAAAATTTTAAAAGTTGTTCATATGTAAATTTATTACATCTAATTAATATTTTACATTCTGCATATAATTTCCTTAAAATTTCATATGCATATGAACATTTATCTTTAATATTTTTATATTTACCTAAAGTATGTAAAATTTCATCAATATAATCTCTTTGATGATTTTTTCTATAATTAGGAAAAAATTGTTCTTCTAGTTTAGGAGAAAATTTAACATATTCACAATACATAATTCTTTGAAAAGGTGTCATATTAGATAAATCTTTAACAGATAAAACAGGAATTGGTTCAAAAACTTTTTTAAAATTAACTTTATGATAACAATAAAACAAATTTTTTTTTAAAATCCAAATATTTTCATGAGTTTTATAACTAAATTTCCTTTGTAACAAAGGAAAAATAAAATCAGTAACATCAACTAAAGGAGTAGTATAAAATAAATTATCACAATTTTTTAAAAGACTTCCAAGTCTTTCTAAACTTTTCATAAAAGGTGAATTATTAGTAAAAATAGTAAAATCAAATTCTTTTTTTTTTTTTTTCAAAATATGTTCTTTTAAAATATTTAAAGTATTAAAAACTCTATGAAAAGCATTTTCAAAACTTTTAGTACTCATTAAAAGCATATTAAAAAAATGAACAGGAGTAAAGAATTCAAATTTAAAAGGAGGATGATCAGTTAATTGTCCAATTTTTTCAAATACATTTAAATAATCAGAATGTATACAAGAACATTTTAATCTTCTACAAAGTAACTCATCACTTTTTCTAATATAACCAGAAGGTTTTCCTTGACAAACATTATAACAAAACATACAAAAAACTTCATCTGGATTTTTAGGATGTTCATAATAAATATAAGTTTTAGTTACAATTGACCATTCTAAAAATTGACATTGTTCATCATATACAAAATCAGTATTTCCTAATAAATCTGCTAAAATATGATTTCTTGCTCCACAAAAACAAAGAGCACTTCTTTTATCTGTTGGAATTTCGTCTAATTTTTTTTTCTTCCAATGTTCTTTGTGACATATGTTTAAACAACTTAAACATAATGGCATTTGACAATCAGGGTCACATATACAAAAATAATATTTTTTCTTTATTGAATGATATCCTTCTTTCATTAAGGAACATCCTGGAACATGTTCATGCATTTTTATTAATGTTTCACAGTCGTTTTCTTCATCGAAATCTATTGAAGTTTTTGGACGAGTTCTTATTGTTTTTGTTGGATTAAATTTTGATTCTGAGTTATTTTCGTTTGAATTTAAATCTTGATTATTTGAAAATGAAAGGTTATCTTCCATTATTTTTTTTTAAATTATTCTTATTTTAATTTTTTATTTTTTTTTTTTTTGGTTTTTTTTTTATT
>JAEEGK010016507.1_pt1 | contig 16220 bp, 12 predicted proteins | sample 8958771 | NCBI WGS metagenome assembly JAEEGK01 (sample SAMN16246547, study PRJNA631951) | gut metagenome | biome: gut microbiome; feature: rumen; material: SC-attached | host: Bos | place: Iran: Karaj | collected 2018-10
CTCCAAGTCATATTCCTTTAGGAATTAAAGTAGAAATAATAAATTCTCATCCTCATTTAGAAACAGAATATAATATAATGAATATTTTACAAGGAGGAATTGGAATTCCAAAAGCGTTTAAATTTATATCAACAAAAGAAAAAAATTATATGATTATGGAATTACTTGGTCATTCACTTGATAAATTATATTCTATTTGTAAAAAATCTTTTGATTTAAAAACAATAATTGAAATAGGAATTCAAATGATAGAAAGAATAGAATTTATTCATTCAAAAGGAATAATACATCGAGATATTAAACCAGCGAATTTTTTAGTTGGACTGAAAAAAAAGAAAAATATAATTTATTTAATAGATTATGGTTTATCTAAAAGATATATAGATAAAAATACAAAAGAACATATTCCTTATAAAGAAGGAAAAGGATTAACAGGAACTGCAAGATATGTTTCTTTATTTACTCATCAAGGAATTGAACAAAGTAGAAGAGATGATATTGAAGGAATTGCATATAATTTAATTTTTTTAGCTAAAGGAAAATTGCCTTGGCAAGGTGTTAGAGTGAAAAATAAAAAGGAAAAGCATAAAAAAATTATGGAAAAAAAATTAATGTATTCTCCTGAAGATTTATGCTTTGGTTTACCTGAAGAATTTCCTATTTTATTAAATTATGCTAGAAGCTTAGAATTTAAACAAAAACCTGATTATGATGGAATTAAAAAATTGTTTAAAGATTTGTTTGTTGCTAAGAAATTTGTTTTAGATTGGAAATTTTGCTGGGATGAAAAAAATTCTAATGAAGAAAATGAAGGGAACAAAGAAAATAATCCTTAAGGTAATTAAAACAAAAATTTGCTTTTTTTATTATTATTAGAATAATAAAAAAAATGAAACATAATAATAATAATATATGTATTAAAATGATATTATTATTATAGATTTTCTTAAATAATTAAATTTCATTTAAAATTTTATATTCTTCATAAAAAAATTTGATTATAGAAATAAAATAAAAGAATAAAACATTATTTCTGAGTTAAATTAAAATTTACAATTTGATTAAAAAATTATTATCTATATGAAATAGTAATAAGATAAAGACAATGAACATGGAAAAAATATTATTGTTAACAATAAACAACAAAAAGTACATTGAATATTGAAAAAAAAAAACTTGAAAAATTGAAATAAATGATAATAAATAAAAAGTATTTATATCGAAAAAAATTGTTATTATAAAGAAGAATTAATTAAAATACCAAAATAGATATTATTTCTATCATATTTCAAATAAATAAATTAATTGTTTCTAAAAATTTTAAATGATATTTGTCTTTGTCTTTTTATTATATATTATTGAAATGTAATAAAAAATAAATTAATAATAAATTTATAAAATTAAAAAATATTTAAAACCTAAAAAATAAACTAACAAATTTGAACCATATTATATAATACGATTTTTAAATAATTATTAAATCAAATAAATTCTCTATTATATATTTCCTTCAAGTAAAGGTTGTTCTTCATCATTAATATTAGAAAAAGTATTTCTAACATTTTCAATTTCATTCTTTTCACTTTTACCCATAAAAAAAGAAGAAAAAATAAAAAGTATAAAATAAAAAATGGCAGCATATAATAAAGTATAACCTGTATTATTAAAAGTCTTAGGATTAAGTTTCAATGCTTCATAATTACGAAAGGAAAAAAAAGATAAAAGAGACTAAAATAAAAAATTAAATAATTTAATTACTAAATATAATACTCCAATAAAACTTATACATTGCCAATAAGGAGATGCCATTAATATTTCAATATAATTAATACAATTAAGAATAATATTAAATCAAATACAATAATTAATTAAATAAATATTTATAGTAAAAAATGTCTACATCTTCAAAAAATGAAGAATTTGTAACAAGTAGAAAAGGAAGTTCAATAAGTTTAACAAGTAATAAAAGTGCAATTAGTTTATCAAATCCTAAAAGTGATGTATTGTATCAAAAAAGTATTTTATCAAAAATGAAAAATATTCCTTTAAATACGAAAAATATTAATTTTAACAATTTAAATTTTTTAAAAAATTTAAAAATCCCAAATAGTAAAAATGAAATAAATAATAATAATAATCCTACTTCATCTACTCTTTCTACTTTATCAAATCCTTTGAAAATTCAAAAACCAAATAATATAAATTCTGGTGATAAAACTGGTTGTAATGTTAAAAAAAAATTATTAAATGATTTTCAATTAAATCAACTAATTAACCAAATTAATATTCTTTTTGATAAAATTCAAAAATTGTATTTTCAAAATTATCCTTGTCCAAATGAATGTAATTTATGGATTGAAATTTTTAAAATAATTTATTATGATATAATTGAAAAAAATAGAGAAAATAAATTTTTAGATTTAATTCAAAAAACTTTAATTGTAATGTTCTTTTCAATGATTATTTTATATGATATTAATAATCAAAGTAAACAAAGATTTTTTTTTGAAGAAATGAAAAATATTATTAATATACATAATTTAATGGGGGAAAGTATTTATGGAAATTCTTTAAATAATCCAAATATAAATCCTAAGGATGAATCTCAAATATTAATTTTATCTTTTAAAGATATGCATAATCGTATTTTAAAAATATTAAAACAATATAATAAAATAAATGAAAAAATCTCAATTAAGTTTTTACAATATTTCAACAATATTCAAATAGAATCATTTGATAATATTTATTCATTTTATATTAATGAAATTAAAAATCCAAATCATCCTCAATTAAATTTTCACAATTTCATTATTAATAACAATAAAAATCACAAAAATACTTATTCTAATAATAATAATATTCAAATAAATACAAATTTTCAAATTCCAGAAAATAGAAGAGTAGAAAATATAGTTAACTCTATTAATCATGTAACATTAAATAATCCTTTTCAAACTAATACTTCTAATTTACATTATAATAAAAATAATTATACAACTAAACCTCAATCAAGACAAAATAAAAGAATTCAGATATTACAAAATAATATTCAGACAATTAATGGTAACAATACTTTTTATGATTCTTCAAATAATATTTTTTTATTTAGAAAACCTATTAAAGCATCTACTCCAATTAAACAAAGATTTCAAAATCTTCAAAAAACTTCACCATCAATCCCATTATTTAACTGTTCTCAAAATTCTCCTAATGAACACAATTTTTTAAACAATTATATTACTAATACTCCACAAATAATAAATTCAGATAAGGAAATTCAAAAAATATATATTAATGATAATTTTATAATAGAAAATAATCCTAAACTAATTGAAAAATCACATGAAGAAAAAAAAATAAATCAAACAAAAAGAGAATTTGATTCAGGTAAATTTGTTTTAACACCTGATCATGGAGCATATTCAAAAGTTAAAAATAATGAAATAATTTATACATTTAACAACAATAATAATTATAATCATAATACTGTTGATAATTATAATAATGAATATAAAAACAAAAATAAAACTCCAATTAAAGGAAGAAATTATATTGAAAAAAATATAGGGCATTTAAATTTATCAAATTACAATAAAAATCAAAGTTTAACTCCAGTAAAGAATATAAATAATAATTCAACTTTAATTCCTTTTCCACCAACAAAACCATATACTTTAGTTTTAGATTTAGATGAAACTTTAGTTCATGTTCCAAAAAATGGGAATTCAATATTATTAAGACCTGGATTAAGAGATTTTTTACATTCTCTTCTTCCTTATTATGAATTAATTATATTTACAACTGGATTAAAAGAATATGCAGATCAAATTATAAAATTCATTGAAAAAGATGAAAAGTATTTTTCTTATAGATTATATAGAGAAAATGCTATTTTTGTTAATGCAAATTATTATAAAGATTTAAACAAATTAGGAAGGGATTTAAAAAAAACTATTATTGTTGATGATAAACCTATTAATATTAAATTACAACAAGAAAATGGAATTATTATCAAACCTTTTATTATTGGAAATGAAAATAATAATGATGATTATATTTTATTTGATTTAATTAGGGTTTTAATTAGAATTGCGAAAGAAAAACCTGATGATGTTAGAAAAAGTTTAAAAATGTATAGAGATGAAATATATAATAAGATAAGTACTGATTAATTATTCATTTTTATAATTTTTTAAGGAAATATATTAGTTAAGTATACATAGGTTTTGTTAATTTATTTTTTTTGTCAATTTTTTAAATTAATTTAATTCAATAAATTTTTTTTAATATATTTAAAATTGAAAACTTAAAAATCTTGTTAAATATTTTTATTAAAAATTAAAGAGAAGATATTAAATGCTCATAAATTCAAATTTTTTTTTATAATTATATAAATTTAAATGATTTATTTATCGTTAAACATATTCATTCAGAATTCTTAATAACCTAATTTAGTTCTTCTCCAATTTCTCTTTTTTGCATTGTATCTTATAGTATTACCTGTTCTATACCTAATCCAATTTGGAATTTGTCTGTTTTGTTTAATTTTTTTTCCAAGTCTCTTTTTTAAAGCAAAAGTTTTCTATAAAGGTAAATTTCTTTATCTTACCATTTTTTAGATATAATTAAATAATAAAATTTTTATTAATCATTGATTTTATACAATAATTTATATAAATTAAATAATTAATAAATTTAAAAATTGAAAAAAAGTAGTTTTAATAATTTATAAACAAAGCTCAAAATTAAAATTCCTTTTACTTTCCTAAATTTAATATTAAAAACAAAATTCAAAAATAAAAGAAATATGCAATTAATAACTTATCAAATCATAAAATTTCTTAAATTATTATTAATTATAAATATATAAAAAAAGTTTAATAAAAAATGAAATCAATAATCTTAATATGTTTTATAGTCTTTTCCATTTCAATAGATTTGAATAAAGCAGTTAATCACTTAGTATCTCATGCTCATAAAAAATCAATTCATAGATGTGCAGGATATGTGGCAGCAGCATTACATGCAGGAGGATTTAAATTTAAAAATCAAGGAAGTGCTTATATGTATCATACAAGAGGAATAATGAAAAAAATAGGATTTAAACTAATTAAAAGAGGAAATCCTAAAAAAGGAGATGTTTATGTTCAAGATAGAACTAAATCACATATTCATGGTCATATGGCTATGTACAGTGGGAAACAATGGATTTCTGATTTCTTCCAAAGAAGTGACCAAGTTTATAAATCTGATGCTGGAAAAAGATATTATTATAGATATGGATAAATTTCTTTTTATTATACAAATTTTGGAATTCATATCTTATTTTTTTTTCAAGCTTTTTAAAATATATTTTTATTATTTATTATTTTGAATTTGTAAATAAATATTTAATGAAAATTCACTATGGAACTATTTTCAAGATAACATTCTATTATTCATAAACTTTTTTTATTTTATACAATTTAATCATAAAACATTGAAATTTAATATTTTGATTATAAAAAATGAATTAAACTAAAATTTGTAAACAATTGATAATTATTTATTTATTTTTTTAATTTATTTATGTCTTTTTTTTGAATATTTTTAGAGTAAATTTATTTTTATATTATATAAAGCAATAAATCTAAAAATATTTCCAGAAAAATAAAACCAATTGAATATAAAAAATAGTTTAAATTCCACAAAACATAAATTTTTAAAAAAAGCTCGTTGAGATTTACTATATAAATCTCAAAATATAGTTGAATAATATATAAAAAATAACATTAAAATATTTTGAAAATAATTTCTTTCTAACTTTTTTGAATAGAATATAGATAAATTTTTCTATTTTTTTATTTACTTTAATAATAACATCTAATCCATCAATATAATTTGTAAAATTACAAATAAGATTTTTTAAAATTTTACAAAAAATATATAACAAATAGAATCCAACTTTCCCAAAATTTTATTCTCCTCCATTTTTATATTTTACATCACTAAAAAATAAAGTATTTATTGTAAAATCGAATAATAATGAATATAAATCAAGACTAATTAAAAGAGGAACATATTCATATTTTCCTTTATGAATAAAAATTATGATTAAATAAATTTGAAACACTGCTGAATGCCATATTATATTAATATTCTCTTTTATCTTATTTTTTTGTTTTAAAATAAGTTAATTCATCATAATTTATATTCACTTTTTTTTCAATAATTTGATGCTAATTGAAAAAAAACCCAAAATTATATATTTATTTTTTATTATTGAAATAAACAACGATTTTATAATTGATATTTTTCTCCTATTTATCTATGAATTTAGAAATATACTTTTTCAGATTTATTATCATTCTTATTTTAATTTCTATTTTATAATCAGAAGAATAAGAATAATGACATTATTATTTCCTAAATTAAAAAAAAAATAATTAAAAAAAATGACTTCTAACTATATATACCCAAAAGCTCCAGTTTATTACATAGATGGAATTCCAGCATACAAAGCAGGAGAATGGCCTGGTATAAAATCAAATAAATTTGAAAATACTCGTAAAATAATTCATCCATCTTCCAGTGAAATTTTTTTTAAAGGTAAATAAAAAAAATATTATATTTATAGTAAATGAAGGAACAATGAGACCAAAAAGAAAACTATTAGCTCCTGGTTATTCAAAAGAATTAGAATTTAAATTTGGAAAAAAAATGATAAAGCCTATTAAAGAAAAAAAATCAATACATAAATTTGAAGGAGAATTATTCCCTACACTTGATAGAACCAAAATATATGAAAAAAAAAAATATTATTTTGAAAAAATAAATGATTATCATAACGAAAAAGAGGATGAACATAATAAATTAATAAAAGACAATTTAATAATGAGTCATACAAATGATAATACTTTAAATTCTAATAAATCTGGATTTACAAAACAATTTTATGAAAATATTTCTAATAATAAATTATTAGGAGTTACTTTTACTAAAGATTCTTTTAATGCTTTAAAAAAAAAACAAATTAATAAATTTAATCCTCAAGATGAATATTTAAAAAATAGTAAAAATGTTTGGAGACATTTACAAGGACAAAAATTAGCAAATTTAAAAAATGAACAAGAAAATCTTCAAAGAGATATTGATTATGTTGTTAGTTTAAATAATTGGGCTTCAAAAACTGATTATAAAGGATTTAGACAATTTAAAATTTAAAAAAAATTTTTTTTTATTTTTTTTTTTTAATTCTTCAATTACTTTTTTTAATTATATATATTTTATTATAATCATTTATAATAATATAATTAAGTTAAATTAGAATAATCTTTTTTTTAAATCAAATTAAATTTTCATTGATTAAAGTGAATTTGATTTATCATTTCAAAATGAGTATTATATAAATTATGAATATCATTATTTTCCTTATGAAAATTTTGTGCTTTAGTTAAAATTTTAGAACTACAAAATAATAAATTATATTGATTTTCTTTAGAAATTTTAGATAAATTTTCAATGAATAATTCATTAACATAATTTTCATTATTTAAAATTTCACAAATTCTCATTCCAACTAAAATACTTGAAGCTGCAATTAAAGAAGGTTTTTCTTGAATTAATTCATAATCATGATTACACATTTTAAGTAAATATATTATTACTAACCATAAAAAATTTCTCATTTTTTCATTATATTTCTTAACACTTTCGCATTTATCAAAATAAAATTTATCTAAACAAATTTTTATATTTAATTTTTCAATAAAATTTCTTAAATATTCTTCTAAATATTTATTATGAATATTAAAATTATTTTCAAAAAAAGAAAACAATTCTTCAAAAAAATATTCTGCAAAATCAATAGAATAAGGTCTTAAAATATCATAATTTAAACATTCTAAAATCATTTTTTCCATATTTAAAATATCATTTTTAGAAAATTTATTATGTCCAACTTTTTCAATAAGATTTGTTAATTTAATAGGATAAATTTCACAAAATTTAGAAGAAATAAAAATAGAACAAATTCCAATTAAATGTAAATTTTCAGGTTTAAATTTTGTTTTTGTTAAAATAAAAAATCTATCCATTATATTTACACAAGTAAAAAAAGTAATATCTTTACATTTTAAATTATAAAAGACTTCAATCATCCAATCAATCATTTTTAATCTCATTTTTGGAGTTATTTCATGGTTAATTAATATATTCTTTGTTGTTTCTTGTTTTAAAAAAAATTCTTCTAATATTAAATTCCCATATTCAAGTTTATTTTCTGTTGTTAGTAATTGTTTATATTCTTTTCTTGTAAATAAGGCTCTATTGTTTTTATTTATTTCTATATTATGTATATTATAAGAAAATAATCCTATATTTATTTTATTTATTTCATTTTGAAGATTATTGTTTTCTTTATCAAAAATTTTTTTATATTTTTCTTTTAATAGTTTTATTTGTTCATATGAATCTTTTTTAATTATATTTTCAATATTATTATTATTATTTTTTATTAAATTAAAATCTTCTTCTTTAATATAATTATTAATTCTTTTATTATCAATATTAAATTTTTCAATTTCTTTAAATTTATCATAATTAAAATTCATATTTAAATTTTCTATATTTTCTTTATTATTTGAAGAATTACTTTTTTCAGGAGAAGTTTTAAAACTTTGATTGTTTTTTTTTCCACTTCTTGTTCTTATTAATGAATTTTCTTTTTTATTAAAATTTATTTTTCTCTTTAATACTTCAATATTATTATCATTTCTATATTCTTTTTTCCTTTGTGTTGTTATATTTGTTGATATTGTTAAATTTTCAAAATTTGATGAATTTATTTCTTTTGATAAAGGAATTCTTCTTTTTAATCTTTTATTTTTTGATATTATTGAACTTATATTTTCTTTTAAATTATTTTTTTTAGGAAAAGGAATTTTTGTTTTTAAATCTATTGTTTTTATATTTTCTGAAATTGCTTTCTTCATTTTTTTTCCTTTTAAATTTTCTTCATTTTCTTTTTTAAACATTATTTAAAAGTTTTTTACTATCAAAATTTAAGTTTAAATTCTAATTTCCTGATCAGAATTTTCATTAATTTAACGTATTTTAATTATTAAAAAATTAAATTTTAAAATTTGGAATTTTAAATTTATTTATAATTATATTTAAAAATCATTAAAAAGTTCTGATTTATGACTTTCATCAATAAAATTAATTTTCCTATTACAAAAATATTTTGGTGTTTGATAATCAATATTTATATAAATTACCATTCCATTATAACAAATTGCTTTAATAAAATTTCCTTCTTTATTATAAGTTAATAAAGCACCTTTTAATTCAAAATCTTTTTCAAAATTTGATGTATTATTTTTAAAAATTTCATTAAATCCAATTTTTAATATTGAATAAAACAGATTTTCACTATTTAAATTAATAGTATATGAAGAAATTAAATTAAAAATATTTTTATTTTGAGATTTGTCTTTAATATCATAAACATGAATAGTTTTATTTCCATTACAAATAATAATATATTTATTTTGAACATTTAAAATATCAGAAATATATCCATAACTATTTCCTCTATAATATTCTCTTATTTGTTTTCCATTATTTATTTCTATTTCATATATTTTATCTCCTAAACCATTAACAATAAAAATATTATTTGATATTGGTTCATAAAATATTTTTTGTACTTTTTTATGCGGCAAATTTATATTTTTTGTTTTTGAGGAATTTAAAAATAAATATTCATTTTTATTTATTAAATTAATGATTTCTATTTTTTTTATTTCTTTCTGACATAAAATATAATAATTTTCTTCATTATTCCATGAAATAAAAGGAAAATTTATTTCATAAGGTAATTCAATGTGTAAACAAAAATCTAAATTATTTAAATTAGTTAATTTATATATATTTATTTCTTTTGTATTTTCTAAAAAAATAAAATTTTGTTGAGTTTGAATTTCAATTAATTTTGAATTAAAAATTGTAGAATAAATTTCATTTTGTTGTTTCATATCATATAATACTATTTTATAAGGAGAATTTTTTTTATTATTTTCATTTCCAAAAAATAAAATTAATCCACTTTCAAATAGTAATTTACTCATATAAATATCACCTAAAGTATTTGAAGAATTTATTAATTCTAAATTCATTGTGTCATAAACATTAATTCCATTATCATGTGAAAGGGAAAATTGAGAATGAATTTGATTAAAAGAAATATGATTAATTTTCTTTATTGGAAAACTATTCATTAAAAATAATAAAAAATATCAATAAAAATTAATTTTTCCAATTTATAAAATTTTTCTTTTAGAAATTTTAATCCAATTTATACACTTAAATAGAATCAAAGTTGAATGCAATTATAACAAAGAAACAATCTAGAACAAATAAATATATAACAAATAATAATAATGATTCATAATAACTTAAATTATTATAAATTTTTTTATGAAAACAAATTTATACATATTTACAATCAAAAAAAAAAAAGAATATTTTTTCAAAAGTATTTAAAACTCTTTTCAAATTCAATATTTCTAATATTTTCCCTTTGATTATGATAAACACTTTTTTTAAAAATATTAAATAATACTTATATTTATTATGTTATAAATTTTTCATATTTTTTATCAAAACAAAATTAATGCCTATTCTTAATATTTATTTCATAAATAACAAAACAAAAAACAATAAAAAATCCTTATTTAAATTTAAAATAAAAAATTACATGCTATTAAACCCATTAACAAATTCTTCAAAATCAATTTCTCCATCACCATTATTATCAAACTTACTGTACAAATTATATAATTCTTTTTTTTCTTTTTCATTTTGAGGTTTAATCATATCACAAAATTCATCAAAAGAAATTTTTCCAGAACCATCAGTATCATAACTTTTAAAGCATTCAAGAAGTTGTTCTTTTTTAATCATTTTTCTATAATCCATTAAAGCAGAAACAAATTCAGTATAATTAACCAAACCATTTTTATCAATATCCATATCATTAAACATATTTACAATATCATCAACAATAATATTACTTTCAAATTTACAATCTTCCATTCCTTTTCTTATTTCTTCCATTGATAAAACACCATCATTATTTTCATCAAGAGATTTAAACATTTCTACAAATTTCATAGTATCTTCTTCATTTAAATGAAAAGCAGTAAAATTAATAACACTTTTTTGTAATAAATTTAAATGAGAATAATCTTTAACATGATTCCAATCAACATTAATACTTAAATTTTTAGAATTAGGAGCATTTTCTTTAATCCATTTTGTATTTAAAAGATCATAAGCAGAAGGTCTTTGTTCCATAGGTACAAAAATACTTTTTATCAAATCAAGAGCATCTTGACTAACATTAAGAAATTCTTTATAATTTAAATCATATTGCATTGAACATATTTTTTCTTTTAATTCTTCTTCGTCACTACTGTAAAAAGGAGGTTTTCCACAAAGCATAATATATAAAATTACACCACAAGACCAAATATCACATTTTTCATTATACTTCCCATTAATTACTTCAGGAGCCATGTAAAATGTTGTTCCTACTGTTCCTTTCATAGTATTATTATCACCATCGAAAACTTTGCTTAAACCAAAATCTATTAATTTAACTTGTGAATCTTCTGATATTGTACTAAATAAAATATTTTCTGGTTTTAAATCACGATGACATACTCCATGAGAATGAAGATAATTTACTGCTTGAAGTATTTGCTTTAATATCTTTGCTCCGTCTTTCTCAGTATACATTTTATTTTGTTTTGCTCTCTTTGCTAATCTATCAAAAAATTCTCCTCCTGTACATTCTTCCATTATTAAATATATAAAGATATTATCTTCAAATATATCATATAGTTTTATTATGTTTGGATGGTCTGTTGCTCTTAATAAATCAATTTCAGTTTTAAAACGACCTTTATTTGTGATTTTACGCTTATTCATCTTCTTACAAGCATAAATGTGGCCTGTTGCTAATGATTGAACACGTAATACATGACCATATGATCCTTGTCCTAATTCCTTTATGAAATTATAGGATTGGTTTATGTTAGCAATGTGCTCTCCTATGAAATGAGATTTGCTTATCATTTATTTATTTATTATTTTTTTTAAATTATTTTTTTTGTATAAATGAATTTTCATAATCATACTTATTTCTCTTCACATTCTGCGGAAAGAACTGATATTTCGAGTCAGTTAGATTCTACTCAAAAAATGATTAAGGATTTAAATGTTTTAAAAAGTAAAATTAAACAATATCAAAAAAATAAAATTCAAAATGGTGTTAATTCATTTTACAGAAATTCAATTCGTTCTTTAGTTCATAAAAATTTTAGAATAAAATTAATATTAAATAACGATGAAAAAGAAGAAGAAAATCCTAATTTTTTTTTACCTGAGTGTAGAAAAAAAAGTTTAAATAAAGAAATATCCAATTTAAATAATACAAATTATAATAATCTTTATTATAGTAGAACAATAAGTAATAATTCAAATTTAAGTTTATCTCGTTCGAAAACAAAAAAAAAAATAAAACTTAAAGAAATAAACTATAATATAAAATCAAGAAATTTAAATTCAAACTTTCAAAATAAATTTTATTTAACACTTCCAAATAAAATAAATTCAAAAAATGAAAGTTTATCAAAATTTAAATCACAAAATAAAGAAATAATAATATCAAATTATATAAATAATATACAAAAATATAAAATGAAACATTTTAATGAAAGTATTCAAACTCAAAATGAATTATTAAGTGTTGAAATTTATCATTTAGAAAATATGATAAATTTAATTAAAGCTTATATGAAAGATGATGAAAAATATTTTGAATATTTAAAAATAACTTTAAAAAAAGAAAAAGAATATAATGAAGCTTTAATAGATAAAAAAATAAAAGTTTTTATTGAAACTTATTTATTAAATCCTAGATTAATGCATATTCATAAAGTTTATAAAAGAAATATTCAAAATAAATATTTTTTATTATGTGTTAAAAACTTAACAAGTGAATTTGAAAAATTTCCTGAAGAAGATAAAGAAGATTATAATTTAGATTTAGAAACTTTATCTTATTTATCAAATTTTACTTTTCTAGAAAAAAGATTAAATATTTTATCAAAAGAACAAAATGAAAATTTATCAATTAATGAAATTGAAGTAATAATGTTTGGAAGAAAATTAATAAGAAAACCTAAATTAATTTTTAATTCTATTGAAAGTTATATGTTAAAATTAAATGAAGTTGAAAATAACGTTCAAAATTCTTTAGTGATATTTAATGAAAAACAAAAAGAATTAAATAAAATAAGAGATGAATATAATAATTTATTAGATTTATATGAACAAGATTTAAAAATTGATTATTTTTATAAAAATGAAATTCAAAATTATATTGAAAAATATAATGAAGTAAAAATAAGATTTGAATATTTAAAACATTATAAAAAAAATATTCAAATTCAATTAAAGAAATTAATAAATTTAGATTTAGTTGAAGAAAAAATTTTAGAAGTTTATATGAATATAAATAAAAAATATCATATTTCAATAAAAAGAAAATTTAATGAAAAAGTTACTATTATAACATACCTTACAGATTTAGAAAGATGTATTAATCAATTAATTGCATATGAAAAAGAACAAATTTTAACAAATAATGAAAATTATAAAGTAGTTAAAAAAAAAATTGAAAGAAAAAATAAATTGAAAAAAATTAATGAATTTAGAGAAAAATCAAAAATGGAATTTCAAGAAAAAATTAATAAAGTTTTAAGAAAAAATGATAAACTTATAATAAAACAAAGAAGAAAAATAGATAATATTGTTTTTAACCAAGTTAAAAAAATTAAAATCCAAATTAAAGATATTAATCAATAAACACTATTATATATCTTAAAAAAGTAATTTTGATTTATAATTTTTATTAATTTAATTATAATTATAATAATGATTAAAAGTATTAAATTAAATTTATTTATTTAATTATAAATAAACAATTTAAAAACAATATTATTTAATTATTTAATTAATATAATTATCTTTTAAATCTTCTAAATATTTTTTTTCATTTTCCACATTTTCTTTTCTTTTTTTAATCATTTCTAACATTTTATCAATATCTTTAGTTATATCAGAAAATAAAATATTTTTATTATTATTTTGATTATTATTTTTATTTGATTTTTTGTTTGTATTTAAATTATTTTTTTTTGGATTTTGACTATAAATATCAAAAGAAAAATTTTCTGAAGTTAAAGTTTTAATAATAAAATTCCTTTTTTCTTCTAAAATATTATTTATTTCTGAAAATATATTTTTTTCTAAATTTGAATTCTCTTCTTCGTATTCAAATCCAATTGTTAAATTTAAATCTTCACTTTCTTTTTTTTTTAATTTTTTATTAACTTTTAATCCTGATTTTTTTGTGTTAAAAACTATAAATTTTTTTCTATATTTTTCCAATGAAAAAGTTAAAAAATCAGAATCACTTTTATTTCTAAATAAAATATTATTTTTTATTGAATAAACATTTTGATTTATTTGAGAAGAATTTTTTTTATAATTTTCAATTAAATTTTCTTTTTTCATTAATTCATTTTTTAAAATTAAAATTTCTTCATTTTTCTTTTTTAAACTTTCTTTTATTCTATTATTATTAATTTTATTTTGAAGAAAGGAAAAAGAAAAATTATTTATAGAATAATAAAGAATTTTTTTTTCTCTTAATGAAGAAAATGAATTTTGTTGAATTAAATTTAAATCTGTATCGTTTGAATCATTTTTATAAAGTAAAATTTCACTCTCTAAATCCATAATTTTTTTTGAAAGTTGTAATTTTTCTTCTTGTAATTTTTTAATCAATATTTTTTGAGAATTTAAATTATTTTCATTTTTTAATTTTTGATTTTCTTTTTTTAAAGAATCAATCAATTCTTTTAAATGTTTAACATTTTTATTTAAATTTAATATTGTTTCTTCATTTTGTTGTTTCAAAATTAAATATTCATTTTTTAATTTATAATAAGATTCAATAGGAATTCCACTCATATTTTTTTCAAATTTATCAATTAAATTAAATTAATTCAAAATCATAAAATTCATTATTTTCAATTTTAAATATAAATTTAACAAAAAAAAAGAATAATTAGGTAAATTCATTAAAATAATATTTTTTTTGGTTTATTAATTATTTAAATTGTTTTATTTGAATTTTTTTAAAATAAATTTTTTCAATTCATTTAATTAAAATTAAATATTCTTTTTCAGAAATAAAATAAAAATGGGAAAAATAAAAAAAATTTAAATAAAAATTTCCAAAAAATAAATATTAACTAATATTAAGGTTTTTATTTTCAATGACCTGAATTAATTTATCATCTTTCCAAATACCATGAATTTCTTCATTTATAACACCATTTTTAAATTCAATTCCTTCTCCATTTCTTTTACTTTTTTCAAAAAAACCAATATATTTAACTTGATTTCTATATAAAATTTCCCCTTTACCTTCTCTATAATCATCAACAAAACTTCCTTTATAATAATAAAAATTATTAAAAATATTAAAATTATTTTCCATTTCATCATCATTAATAGGTTTAATATTATCATATATATTATTATTATAATAATCTTTATCATCTAAATCTAAATAAAGAAAACCATTATCATCATTTTTTTTATTATTTTTAAACTTTCCTTTATAAATATATTTATCTTCCCAAACATAACATCCTTCACCTTCTTTTTTATCTTTATAGAAATTTCCATAATAAAATTCTTTATTTCCATTCCAAATATATAATCCAATACCTTCCATTTCACCATTATTAAATTCTCCAATATATTTATCATAGTTATTTTCATCTCTTTTAAAATAATATTCTCCAAAATTATGAAAAACATTATTTTCATTCCATAATCCTATATAATAATCTCCTCTTTTCCAATCATATCTTCCTATAATTCTTCTTTCTTTATTTTCTTCATTTTCTAATTTATAAGGTTTTTCTGATATTAAATTTAAACATTCTGAAGTAAATAAACCTAAAAATTTACCATCTTGATATAAATTTTCTTTTAATAATTTTATTTCTCCTTTTAAATTTTTTAACTTTTTTAATTCTATATAATTTAAATATTTTTTTGTTAAATCATATTTTTTGTCTCTTTCCTTTTAT
>JAEEGK010016508.1_pt1 | contig 16220 bp, 9 predicted proteins | sample 8958771 | NCBI WGS metagenome assembly JAEEGK01 (sample SAMN16246547, study PRJNA631951) | gut metagenome | biome: gut microbiome; feature: rumen; material: SC-attached | host: Bos | place: Iran: Karaj | collected 2018-10
ATATTCCTATAATAAATGAATTTTTTATAATTACCTCCTTTTGTTTATCATCAATATTATCAATAAAAAAAGAATTATTTATATTATCATCAGGAATAAATTCAATTTTAATAAATTCATCAACAGAATTCAAATATAACTTATTTTCTTTATCATTATCTTTATAACTAATTTGAATATCTTCAATAGTTTCATTAAAATTATTTGAATATAAATGAGTATTTATCATAAAAGAGGGAATATATATTGCTTTTTGTTCTAATTTCAGAGATTTAGGGATAGATGATTCATCTGTTTTATTGAATATATTATGTCCAAATTCTAAAAATTGTTCATATACATTTTTTTCACCACCAATAATTAAATTTTTTAATTCATTATTTATTTCTCCTATAAAAAAAAATACAGTATTGTCCTTGGATGGAATTAAGAAAAAATTAGAATTTGTTTTACTTTCTTTTAATATTTTTATTTTATCAGATGATACTCTATTGTAATATATATCATCTATTATTATACTATAATTAGTTTCAAAATTAATTGATAAATTTTTCTTTTGTATATCACATATAATATTTTTATTATCTTTTTGAATTTTATTAAATAAAGAATTCTCTAAATTAATATTCATATTTTTTATTTTCCTTTTTTCTTTTTCTAAATTATTCCAATTGTATTCATTTTATTTTTTTTTTATTTTTTGTTTATTTTTATTATTTTTTTAATTAAAGTGATATTTTTTTATTAATTGTTTTTAATTTTGATGAATGAATCAAATTCTAATAATGCAAGTAAAATATTTTCTATTGATAAAAAAAGAATTGATTTTCGAATTAATAATAAAAATTCTATTAATAGAAGTTCTTCATCAATTTCACAAAATAGAATAACAAGTGAAAGTATTTTAACAATAAAAAATTTAACATCAAATTATTTAGCAATGAGAATAAGATCAACAAAAAAAGACTTTTATTCAGTAATTCCAACATATTCAATAATAGAACCTAATTCAAGTAGAAAAATAAATTTTCAATTAATTGTTAAAGAATCTTTAATATCAACGTTAAATAGTGCAGAACATAAATTTAAATTTGAAGGAGTTGAACTTGAAGAATATAATTTTGAAGAACCAAAAAAAATATTTGATGAAATCTCAAAAAATAATTTAAAATATAATATTTATAGTGTTAAAAAAATTGCTGAATTTATTGATTTAAATAATAATATAAATCAAAATAATTCATCATCAAAATTATCTATTGATAAAAATTCAACTTTTCAATCAAATTTAAATAGTAATATTCAAAATAATACTAATATAAAACAATCTAAAAATATAGAAAATGAAGATGAAAATGAGGAATTAGAAAGACTAAAAGTTGAATATTATAAATTAAAAAATGAATTAGGAAATTTATCACAAAATTATATTAATTTAAAAAATAGTGTTGATATGGAAAAATATGGAGAAATACCAAATATTTATAATAAAAATTTAAAATATGGTTTACCTGAAATTAAAGAAATAAAGATTCCTACAAAGTTTGCAATAATTTTTTGTTTTATTTCAATTATTTTTGGATATTATATAACAAAATAAAATAAAATAATATATAAATAAACATGTATTATATAATAAAATATTAAAAAAATTAAAAAAAAAAATTTAAAATATACATAAAAACATTAAAAATAAAAAAAAATTATATATATATATAAAATAAAAATCAAATGGGAAATATTCCAATATGTAATTGTAAAGATAATGATTTAGAAAATAATAAAAGAGTAATACAAATTAATACCGATGATGAAAAATATGAAAATGGAATAAAAGAAGAAAAAGTTGAAATAAATCAAAACAATCAAACAACAAATGAAACAAAACATGGAAATTTAGTTTTAATTAGTGAAAAACATTCAAAAAAAAATGATGAAAAAATTTCAGTAGTAAATAATACAGTAGAAAAAAATAGTGTTTTATCTTCAAATAGAGAAAGTTTACTTAATTATAAATTAAGAAGTAAAATAGCAAAAAGAACACAAGGTAGAAGGTCAGTATTTTTAAATAGAACAAATGTAAATATTATTATTGTTGGTGATAAATTTGTTGGAAAAACTTCTTATGCAATTAAATTAAAAGATAATAAATTTAATGATGATTACATTCCTACAACTGATAATGAAGATGAAAGATTTATTTTAAAGGTTGTAAATGGTGAAAGAACTTATCTTTTAAATGTTGCTATTATTAATAATGTTGAATTTATTAAAGAAGCAATTAAAAAACAACTTGATTATTGTTTAGTTTTTTATGATATGAATAATGAAAATTCAATGGATTTTGCAAAAAATGTTTTTGAAAATTATTTAAAGAGTGAATTAGAAAATGTAAATAATAATTCTTTAAGTCATGTTATTTTCATTGGGAATAAATGTGATTTAAATAACAATTTTAATAATAAAATTGAAGGAATTTGTAATGAATATAAAATGAATCATTTTGAAATTTCTGTTAAAGAAAATATCAAAATTGAAGAAATGAAAAATAAACTTACACAAGCTTTTGATAATGATGAATTTGAAAATAGAAAATAAATTTTAAACAAAAAATTATATTATTTTTAAATATAAAAATGATTTTAATATAATATATAGTGATTAAATTGATTAAATTGTTTTTTTATTAATAAAAGGAGGATGTTACTTTTATAAAAATACTATAAAATATTACAACTTTTATATTATATTTTAATTTGATAGCAGATTATTTTTTAAATCAAATTAAGTAAAATTAAATTTATAAATAAAATTTAAATACAAAAAAAAATAAAAAATATTTTTTTAATTTTTAAGTAATGACTTTTGTATTTAATCATGCAATTAAAGAGAGTTTAAGAAGAAAAGGTTATTTTATAGTTTGTTTATTTGCATGCTTTTTAGTATCATTAGTTTGTTTAATTGCAAAAACAATTGTTACACAAGGAGCATTAATTTTTTATATGATAGCAGAAAAAAGATATGGAGAAATGGATATTATATTATTTACATATGCAAGTGAAAGAAATTATATAAAAATGAATCCTGAAGATTTTTATTATGATCATGCATTTATTAATTATACTAAATTTAATGAAAAAATGTCAAATTATAGTGGTGAAAATAATCCTTCTTTAACTTCAACAATGAGAATTTTTTATAATGGAAATACTTTATTTAAAAATCAATATTTAAGAATATTATTAATTAATACTACTAGAGAAAGAGAAATTGAATTAGGAAGAAATTATCCTTATCAACCAATGAAAAAAGGAGAATGTATAATTGATGAGACATTAAAATCATATATTTATAATAATGAATTAAAAATGAAAATTGATTTAAATACTTTTTTACATAATAATTTATTAATTAATTACTATGATAATAAAAATGAATATAATGAAAATATAACAAATATTAGAGAAATAAAACAATATTTTGTGATTAATTGTAAAGTAAAACATGTAATAAATAATTATTATGGTAAATTAAAAGATGAATCAAAATATATAGTTTTTATGGAATTAGATTCTTTTTTTGAATATTTAGCTCAATTTGTACCAAAAGAACTTTTATTTTTTTTCCCTGATTATTCAGAAAAATTATTTAAAATTAATCCTAATCATTATGCAAATATATTAATTGTTAATTTTCCAAAAAACAGAATTTCAAATTATATTGAAAGTGATTATAATAAATTATTACAAAAAGCAGTTTCATATTCAAATAATTTAATGATTCATATAAATAGTATGAATAATTTATGGATTAGAATGCCTTTAATAAGAGGAATGCAAAGATATAATTATGGTTCTGTTTTATTAAGCTTAATTTTAGATATTATTGTCATTTCTTTATTTAGTTTAAGTTTAATTTTAATTTATTCTCTTTTATTAATTACTACTGAAACTAATACTTTTGAATTTGGAGTTTTAAGATTAGTTGGAAACACTAAAAAAGATATTATTTTAATTGTTATTTTACAATGTTTTTCTTTTTCTGTTCCTGCTTTTATTTTAGCTTTTTTTGTACATTTTTATGTTATTGATTTAATTAATAATTCACTTCAAAGTTTAATTAATACTAATTTAAATTTAAAATATACTTCAAATAGTTTTTTTCTTGCATTTTGTATTAATTTTTTATCTCCTATTACTGCTTCTATTTTACCTATTAGAAGTATATTAAGAAAAAATATTGCAAATAGTTTAAATACAATGATTAATAAAACTTCAGGAATGAAAATTGAAATTATATCATTAGAAAAAAAAGAATTACATAACTTTATTATTTTAGGTTTAATGACTTTTTTATATGGAGCATCAATTTATTATTTTTTACCATTATCATTAATATCAATTAATTTTACTATGTTAGGATCAATTTTTTTATGGATTTTATTTGGTATTTTATTAGGATTTGTAATTTTATCAATAAATATTGAAAATTTATTACAAAAATTAATAACAAATATTATATTTTTTTTTTCAAAAAATTATATAAAAAGCTTAATAATAAAAAATTTAACAGCACATAGAGTAAAAAATAGAAAAACAAGTTTAATGTATTCTTTATCAATAGGAGTATTTATAATGATAAGTGTAGGATTAGATATATTAATTCAATCAACTCAAAAAGATATAATTATGGAAATTGGTAGTGAAATATATTTACAATGTGTAGACGAACAATATTATCAATCAAAAGATTTAAAAGAAGATTTATATAATATGATGAAAAAAAATTATATTGAATATTTTTCTTATAAAACACCATCTTTTTCAAAAATTTGTTTACAAAGTGAATCTTTTATACAAAATTATGGAAAAAGTTTAGAATTTATTACAACTACATTAGGAATTTCACCAAATTATTTTCATACAACTGAAAAAAGTGATTTAAAAATATTCGAACAAAATAAATATTTAAAACAATATAATCCAAGTGAACAATTATATTTTAAAGATAATTTAGGTAAAATTGGTTTAAGTGCAATATTTAATTGGGAATTTAAAGCAGATTTATCAAGTACAATATTCTTTAATATTAAAAATCCAAAAAATATAAATCAAATGACTTTTATTTCAAAACCTGCTTTTTTATTAAATAATGCAGGAGGATTACAAATGAGTTCAGTTCCATCCATGTTTTATATAAGAGATACTTTAATTTCTTTTCCTTTTTATTTAGATTTAATTAATAAATGTCAAAAATATTATAATGGAAAATTAAAAAATATGAATTTGTATTCTTATGATAATTTACCAATTGATTTTATTAATATTAAAATAAAATCAAATAATAAAAATATTAAAGAAACATTTGATGGTATTTATAAAATTATTTCTGATTCTGATACTTATTATTATATTTGGTTTTTTAATGATATTAAAGAAAGAATTAGTATTGTTTCAACAATAATATATAAAATATTTTATACAGTAAGTGCAACAGTTATATTCTTTTGTTTCTTTAATTTAACAGCATCAATGACTATTAATATATTCTCTCAAAAAAAAGAAATTGCAATAATGAGATCTTTAGGAATGAAAAAAAGAGATGTTATATTAGTTTATATATTTGAGGCAATAATATTAATTTTAACAAGTAGTTTTATAGGAACAATAATTGGAAGTTTAATTTCTTATACAATGTCTTTACAATGGCAAATTTTTACTCATATAAATGTTAGTTTTTCTATTAAAATTTCTAATATAATTGCTATTATTATTTTAAGTATTATTGGAGGAATTTTAAGTACTATTATTCCTTCTTATAGAATGCTTAAATGTCCTATTTCTTCTCTTATTAGAGATGTTTAAATATATATTATATTTTTTATTTATTTATTTTAAATAGTTTTTTTTTGAAAATTTTAATTTTTGATATATGAAAGTAAAAGATAATAATCCTTTAAGAAATAAAATTAATCTGTTTATTAAAACTATAAATGATTTACAAAATTATAGAATTGATCCTGAAGAAAAGGAAAATATATTTTCTATTCCAGAAAATATGAAAAATATTTTAAGAGAAATTATTAGTTCTCAAGAAATTTCTGAGTTTATAATTAATATTTCAAATGAAAAATTAGAAAAAATAAAAGAAAATAATCAGAAATCTAAAATGAAAATAACAAAAGAAGTAAAAGAAGAAGAACCAAATAATTTATTTAATTATAAAAAATATCAAAATATATCTTGTTTTGGTCAAAATTCTATTTTGAATTTAAATCATTTTTATCATTCAGTAAATGAAGCATATGATTTAATGGACAATATATTAAATTATATCTTTATTATTGATAAAGAAGCTTTTTATAGTTTTATTGATATTTTAAAAAATAATATTCAAAAAGAACAATCTTTTTTATTTATTAATCCTGATAATTGTTTAAAACCTATATATAAAAAGAAAAAAAGTTATTCTAAAACATTTGGTGATAATTATAAAGATTTAATAAATGAAAGTGAAAAAAAATTTACTACAATTGATAATTATTATAAATTTGTAAAAAAAGAAAAAAAACAAATTGAAGAAAATAAAAATAATGAAAATAATCAACAATTTGATATTTTTTTTCATGAAATGAATAAGAGAAAAAAGAGTGTAAAAAGTCAAAAAAAAATTAAATATCCTCTTTTATTTTCTCCTTTAAATTCATCAAAAGATTTAAAACAATATAATAATACATTTATTATGAAGAAATCTTATGAAAATTTATGTAAACTTCCAAATGTAGGTATATTAAATGTAATTTATAGGAATAAAAATATAAAAGATGAAATATATAATTCAAAAGTTAAACGTGGTTTAATAAAAAATAAAAATAAAGTATATTTAAGTGACTATGATTATAATAATATTTTAGATATTAAAAATCCAATAATTAAAACTAAAAAAAATTATTTAAACAGTATATTTAATAAATTTTATAATTCAGAGATATATAAAAAAAAATAAAATATATATAAAAAATTTTTTTTGGTTTAATATTTTTTTATTGTTGCTATTAATTTTTTTTATTTATTAAAAAGAATGGGTAGAAAAAAAAATATATTTATTACGTCAAATAATAAAGATGAAAAAAACAAAAAATTAAAAACCCTATTTGATTTAATAAATGAAACAAAAGAAGGAAATTTACTTCCATCAAATAAAATAATAGATTTAGATAATAATAATAAGAGTATATTATTAAATAAAAAAAGAAAAAATTCATTAATAACATTAAGAACATTATCAAATAATAAAAGTCAATCATCAATTACAAACAATTTAAATTCCCCAAATGAAGAATATATTAAAAGTATAAAACCAAAAGTAGTAATGAAAAATGGTAAAATTTCAATAGAAAAACCAGATATAGGATTAATTAATAAACAATATAATGATAATTTAAATAAAAGTTTATTTCCTTTAGAAGAAATTGAAGATAATAATAAAAAAATCTCTTCACTTTCATTTAAAAAAATTAATCATTGTAATAAATGGAAAGAAGAAGAGACTAATATCTTTTATAAAGCAATTGAAGTTTTTGGTTTAGATTTTTCTTTTTTGGAAATTGTATTATTTCCTAGAACAAGAAATGAAATTAAAAATAAATATTTAAAGGAAGAAAAAGTTAATAAAGATAAATTAAATGAATCTATTAACGCTAAAAAAAATGTTTCAAAAATGTTTGAAGTCTTAAAAATTTTTCAAAATAAAGAAAAAGAAAGAGATTTAAATAATTGTTTTAATAATGAAAATATCATAAATGAATATCAAAATATTTTATTGCATAAAAATATAATAAACCATTCTGAAAAAGAAATAAAAAATCTTTTAAATGAATATAATAATGAATTTATAGATGATTCAAATTTCGAAAATATAAATTCAAATGTTAATTCAAATAATGTTAATAATAATAATAATAATATTGATGAAAAATCAACTAATAATAAAATTGATAATGAAGATAATTTTATAAATAATATATTAAATAAATTTTAAAATTAATAATTAAACAATTAAATAATAAAAATTAATGTCAACACCTTATAAAAGAATTCCAATTCAAACAGTAAACAAAATTATATATAAAAATAGAACAAATGATGTTATTGAAAATTTATCAAGAAGTACTTTAATTCCATTTTCAAATATAAGTATTGATTCTGATGAAAATATAAAATTAAAATCTATTCCAATATTAATAAAAGAAAATAAATTTAAAAAACTAATTAATAATGTAGTTAATTTATCTTCATATATTAATTGTGCTTCTCATTTAAATTCAATTGACGCAAATTTATTATGTTCTTTAAATACAATTAATAAAAATGAAAATAATGATAATAATAATGATGATAATAATAATATAAATGAAAATATTTTCAAAAAATTTAATAATATTATTTCTGAAGAATGTCATTCACTTTATTTTTCAGGTAAAAATTTAAATGATAATGAAAATATGAATGATAATGAGAGTAATTTTCAAGAAATTATTTCTAATGTTAATGAATCAATTATTGAGAAAAATAGATTTATTAAATCAGTAAAAGTTGGAGGAGAAGAAGGAATTGTGGATGATTTCAGAAAAAGTCAAATAATTTCTGAGAAAATTAAAGAAAAAGAAGATAGTATTTTAATGAATAAAATAGAATTAGAAAAATTAAAAAAGATGCAAAATTTAATAAATCAAAATATAAAAAAGAATAATATAAATAATAGTAGAAAATCTTCACCAATTAATAAAAAACAAAATAATGAAAAATATGTGATGAATAAGACAATGAAAACAAATAATCAAAATTATCAAAATAAAGTTTTGGGAAATAATAAAAAAAATTTTAAAAATGATAAAAATCAACAAAAAAATATGAATAATAATAATTATAGTGAAATTGATAAAAAAAAAGAATTATTACTTAAATTAAAAAAGAAAATAGAAAATATAAGAATTAATAGTGAAGAAAGTTTATCATTTCAAAAAAATGATGAAATTCAATCATCACAAAATAATTCAGAAGTAAATAATAGTGAAGCTTCATTTAGAGAATCTCAATTAAAACATTTATCAAATCAAAAAACTATAAAAAAAAAATCATTTGATTTAATAGATTCATATTTAGATTAAAACAATTATAAAAAAATATTATAAAGAAAAAAAAATAAATATATAATATAATTATTAAATATAAATTAAATATATACACTATAAAATTGTATTTATTAAATTTAATCATCTTCTTCATCTTCATAAATATTATAACTTTCATCTCTTTCATCATCTTCAATTTCTTCATTTTCATATGAAATATTATCATCAATACTATATTCAGAATAAATTGTTGTATTAATTGAATCACCATCTTTTGAAATTCCATCAATTATCATTAATTCAGGTAATAAATTAAATAATTCATTTCTATAATTTTCAACTTTGATTATAAATTCATTCCCTGAAACTTCAATTTTTTTAATATTTGATTTTTGAAAATGTTTAAATGGTGTTATTGTTTTAATAAAATTATATGATATTTTTAATTTATATATATTTGGATATAATTTTGGAATTAAATCAAAATCATTTCCTGTTAATTTATTTTGTTTAATTTCTAAAATAAGTAAATTTTGTATTAAAGGGAAATTTTCTAATGATGATATACCTAAATTATTTAATGATAAATGAAATAAATTATTATATTGTGATAAAGTTAATTTTTGTTCTTTTGAAAATTGAGTTATTGAAGAGAATAAATTATCAAGAATTAATTCTTCTATTTCTTCTGGATTATGTTCTCCTAAATTTTCTTGAAGAAAAATCCCAAATTCAGTCATATATATTTTTTCAAAAAAAATATAATAACCCCTTATTAAAAAATAATATAAAAAAAAATTAAAAAATTTAAAATTATATATAAATTACTACTTTAAGAACATTAATTACAATTTATATGCATAATTAAATATAATTAAAAACTAAAGTATAATTTATATCTTTTGCATAATTTTACTTATATAAAATAAAGTTTTTATTTTAAATCTCAAAGATATTTTTCTTAAAGTTGCTGTAATTAAACAAATTCCAAAAGGATAAAGCATACTTTCAGTAAAACTAATAAGTGTATTTTTAATTAAATGTATTTTGGTATTTATATAAACAGCGCAAAATGCAGTTACATAATACCAAAATACAGAAGAAAATAAAATTATTAAAATAAAAAAAATAATTAACTTAATTTTCAAACATCTAATTATTTTCTTTAATAAATTCTCCTCTTTTTTTGGATCTTTTTCATTACTTAAACTTATTATATGTTTATTTGATAATGAAATAAATTTTAATAAATTATTAATCAAAATACAACATATACTTGAAAATAAAGTTTTTGGAATTGAGTATAAAAATTGATATTTACCTTTATTTTTATAAATATTTGTCATTGATTTATCATTAAAAAAAAGAGTATTAAAAAAGAAATAACATATAAAACTAAATATACATAAAATTATTTTTATAAATTTTAAATTATAATCTGAATTAGTAATAAAACTAAAAATTATTAATTGAGAATATTTTAAAAATCCATAATAAATTTGTAAAAAACTTCTCTTATCCTCGTTTAATGCTTCATTATATTTTAAATAATTTAAATATTCATCAGTATTATAAAAAAAATTTATTAATTCATCATTTATATTTGTAGTTTCTTTTTCTGAAGAATTAATTGAAATATCATAATTCATTGTTTTCATTATTTTTAATTTATTAGAATATATTTTAATTTCATTTCCTTTTAACATATTATCTGGATTATATTTTTCATATGGAGTAAATTTTTTTTTCTTTTTTTTTTTCTTTTTATGAAAATCATTAATTAAATTGAATTTAGCATGTTTTTCTTTATTTTTTTTATTAGCATTAATTTTTTCATCTATATATTTACTAAATTCACTTTGATGAATAGGTTTTTCACGATTAGTATTTATTTTTATTTCTATAGACTGACTATCAACATTTCTATCAGAACAATTATTATCAAAATTCAAATTACTAACAGATAATTTTAAAGAATTATTTTTACTTTTTGGAGGATTTTTTGGAGGAATAATTATTCTAGCAGTAGAATTATGATATAAAATATTATTATTAGTAGAACTTTCAGTTTTAATATTAATAGGTTTTATATTAAACTTAATTTTAGGAAATTTATTTTTTTCTTGTATTTTTTCTTTATTTTTCCCTTCAATTTGTAAAGAATAAATTTCTTTTGCTTTTTGAATCTTTTCATAAATAGGTTGAAATCCAGTTAAAAAATATAAAATCATACAAATAATTTCCCCACAAAAGCAAATTAAAAGAAACCAAAAAGCATAATTATAAACAATTCTTTTAGTAAAAATTTCTTTATAACAAATAAAAACTCTAATATTTGAATTACTAATAACAGAAGTAAATTCCTTTCCTAAAGATTGAACAGAAAAACCTTTTTCTTCATTAGAAATAGAAGTTTTAATTTTACAAGAACATTTAACTCTCATAGATGTTAAATTAAAACCATCATAATCACAACCATCTTCACAAAAAGAAATATTTCTATAATAATCACTTTTTCTATTTTCTAAAGGAACATCTGTTCCATTTCCATTTGTAAATATTGTACAAATACTATTATAAAAACTATCTTTTGAATTATAAATATCATATCCATATTTAAATGCTTCTAAGGCTTTTTCTAAATTTAAATCATCATTACTTATTTTTACACAATTTTCAATTATAATTTCAACATTAGAACAATAAGATAAATTTAATTTTGTTCCATCTTGTTTTAAAATTGAATATTCTACTTGATTTGTTACTGAATCATTTCTAATAATATCTATTTTTATTATTATTAAATTTTCACTTTCTGGAATATTATATTTTTCTTTTAAAATATCAATACATTCACCAAAATCAATTGATGATAAATTACCATATGAATTTGCACTTTCTGTACTCTTTTCATCTGATTCATATGTTTGTGCAATGAATGTATGTCCTTTCATTATTGTAAATGAATCATAAACTTCTATTGTTACTTCTTCATCAGTTTCAAAACCTGAAATTAATAAACAATTATTCTTATAATATGTATATCCAATTGGACATTGTTTTAGACAATAATTCTCAAATTCAATTGGGTAATTATTTGTACATTCTTTTACACATAAATGCTCTTTTTCTATTAATAATTTATATTCTTTATCATTACATGATGAATTTGAATTACAATATATTATATTATTTTTAATATAATATGGATTTATACAAGAGCAAGAATAATAATCTCCTATATCAATTTGAGATGTAAATTGTGGACATTCATCTATTGTTTCTCCATTAAATATTATATCTTTATTATCTTCTTTTTTTTCACATTCATTTGTTTTTTTATTTAAAAGTGGATATTTTTTTGGACAATTCTTTGTATCAGTAATACAAATTAATTTATTATTATCATCTACATCATAATAATATAAATAATTTTTATTACAAATACATGTATTATCTTTTTCCTCATATCCTAATTCAGTTTCACATTCATTTAGACATTTATTATTAAATTTAATTGGATATGATGTTGGACAATTTTCAACACATTCATTATTTATTGATATTAAATTAGGATAATCATCAGGACATTTTGTTATTGATTCATCTAAACAAATTGAACCTTCATCACTTGAATAATAATATAAAATATTTTCATTATTACATATAGTACATTGTTTACTTTTAATATATGATATTCTAGAATTATCATTTATACAAACATCACAATTATTATCTTTATCATTACCTTCTTGAGAACAATATAAACATTTTTCATAACATTTATTAAAAATATTATCTGTTGAATTATAATAATATAAAGAAATATTATTTGTTTTATTTTCACATTGACTAGAAAAATTAACTAAAGGAACAAATGGTTCAAGACAATCAATACATTGTGTATCATTTGAATTATTACTATATATATTACAAGAATTACATGCTACATTACATATTTGATAAGAAAAATAACATAATTTATCAATATAATATATTTTTCGATTTAAATTATTATATAAATAATATATTATTGTAGTATATAATCCATGGTCTAAAGAAGTACCTGTTAAATTTGAATCACTTATTTCAAAATTAAATGGATTTTGATTTAAATATGCATTTGAATAATATGGAAAAATATCACTTATATTAATATTAAGAGATTCTCTTGAATAACCAGTAAAAAATTTTGGATGACAATTTAAAGAATTTGGATTAGAAAAAATAGTATATAAAATATTATAGTCATTTGATTCTAAAATTCTAAAAAAAATACCTAGATTATCCCCATCAAAATAAAATAATGATATTTGTTTTATATTATCATTATTTTCAATTTTGATTGTATATTTTGTACTATTATCAATAATTACATTATAAATATAAATATAATCTTTTAATATTGTGCCAATAAATACACCTTCATCATAAATAGCAACTCCAATATTATTTAAATCTAATTCACTTTCAAAATTAGTTATATTATTTTTTTTTAAAATATTGCTAGATGAATATTCTAATTTTGTTAAATAAAATATATTGTAATTACTCTTTCTACTAATAACTAAACCAAATTCATCTTGATATGTAAACAAAATAAATTCTCTTATATCATTATTTTTTCCATGAATATAATATTTAGTATTTAATTCAGTAAAATCATCTTTAATAAAAGAACCAACTAAATCTGGATGTTTATATAAACATAAAACCTTATCATAAACTTTTAAATAAATACATGAAGAACTTTCAGCCTCTGAATCAGTAAAATGTGTTTCAATATTGTCAGTAAAAGAATTAATCTTATTGAAATTACTATCATATTTAAAAAAATGAATTTTAAATTCAGATAATATTAATAGAGTTTTATAAACTAATACTGTTATAATATAATATTTATTTCCATTTGAATCTGTATAAAAAAGATTTGAACATTTATAAGATGGCATTTTACTAATAGTATTATAACTATAACTAATTTTTTTATTATTACTTCCTAAAAGTAAATAATCTTTAGTACATGAAATATATGTTATATTTGTATCAGAATCAAAAGATAATGAAGAATAGTCACCTAATTTAGAAATATTTGTTATATATGAAATTGTTCCATTTTCTTTGAGGAGATATTGTGAATTGTTGGTATAAAAATAAGTATAATTAATATTATTGATTGTTAAAATGTAATTTGAAGAAATATTTGTTGCATATATTTCATAATCATCAAGATTATTAATTGGTAATTCACAAATGATTAAAATTATTTTTAATATTATTATTAAAAATATGAAAATCATTTATTTGATTAAAACTTTTTTTCAAATTTTATCTTATATTTATGTAATATTATTATTATTAAATTAAAATTTATTTCATATTTAATATTGAAATAAAAATAAGAAATATATATTTAAGTTTTATGTAAGGATAATTGTATTTATCAAATATTTATTTTATATTTTTTAAATGAATGAAAAAATTGGAATATTATTGATTGTCTTAAGTGTTTTTAGTTTATATATTAAATATTTAGAAATGATGAATGTAGAAGAAGAAGAAAATTATATTTTTAGTATAGGAAATTTAAATGTAAAATTTTCTAGAGATAATATAAATGGTACTTTTAAAAAAAATATTCTCTATTTATTTTATTTAAATTATTTATTATTAAAGCTTTGTAATTTTGATAATATTTCTTTTAAACTTGGATTTATTCTAGTATATGATATATTTACTTTATTACAAATCTATTTTTATTTAAATCAGAATTATTTTTCTTCTTTATTCTTAATTTTTCATTTTTTATATATTAGTATTTATGATTTTATTGATTTTCTAAAATTATTTATAAAAGGAGGTACAATTCAATGTTTGTATTTAAAAAATTTATTTTCTGATATTTATATTAATGAAGAAGCAAGGATAACTTTTAAATTTATATTAAATTTTTTAATATTAATAATTCTTATATTTGATACATTTGATTTTAAACTTTTAAAAATATATCTATCAAGATATAAATCTGATTATTCTGAAATAAATAATAATTTTTATCGAAATGAGGGAAAAACCAAATTAAAATGGAAATAATATTTAATTTTCAATAATTATAATAATATAAATATTATATTATAATTTAAAACCTATTAAAAAATTGGGAAACATTAAAAATAAAAATAATTGTTTATTTTTTGGAAAACAAGAAAAAATTATTATTTTTATATATTTTAATAATTAATAATTAAATTTTGACAATATAAATTTAAAACTTCAATCACTGAATTAATATTATTAAAATATTTTTCAAAAATATCTTTTGTTTCTTCTTTTATGAAAATAATCTCATTTAATTTGGAAATATTATTTATATTTGTTTTAGTAATATTAAAAGTAATCATATTAGAAATCTCATTTGAATAAATATCCTGAAACATCAAAAGAATTTTTATGTTATAATTTAATTCATTTTTCTCATTATTAATTAATTGAATAAATTCTTTTATATCTTTATGAATACTAATTTTAAATTTTCTCATTTCAAAAATAATGTTAGAAAGACAATTAATAACTGAATTAAAACATTCTTCAAATTGATGAAAGATTGAAAAATAATCTATATCAAATTTATAAATATTATCATCTTCAAAAAAACAAAGATATTCATTATTTAATAAAAATTGATTATTAAAATTACTATTATTACTTAATTGATTCATCTCTTTTTTTTCTAATAAAATATTATTATATGGTAAATTAATATCTATAACATTAGACTTACTTAAATTTTGATTTAATAAAATGTTTTCATTAGATAAAACCTTTTTTTCAATATTAAAATAATTATTTGGTTGTGCATTATACCCAAAAATTGGACTGAAAGTATAAATAAAAGTATTAGAATTCATTTTATTTATAAGACAATTTTTACAAATTAACACAGGATTTTCTTTCTTAAATAACGATTTCTCAATCATTTTACTGCTAAAAAAATTTATAATATAATTCTGATTTTTAAAAAATAACTTACAATTTTCACAAGATTCAGGAATAAAAGTCAAAATATATCCCAAATAAAGAATAAATT
>JAEEGK010016509.1_pt1 | contig 16220 bp, 10 predicted proteins | sample 8958771 | NCBI WGS metagenome assembly JAEEGK01 (sample SAMN16246547, study PRJNA631951) | gut metagenome | biome: gut microbiome; feature: rumen; material: SC-attached | host: Bos | place: Iran: Karaj | collected 2018-10
AAGTGCAAGGATAATGACAACGATACTTGCAACACCCGCGATCATCAGAGGAAGATACTGCTGCCACCGGGGCTTTTCGGTAACGGTGTTGCTGACGACGCTCACAGCCTTTTTGTAAAGTGTGACCGCTCTTGCCGCTGTGTTTCCGTTGACGTCCTCGACTTCGATATTTATGACGTTTTCACCTGCTTCCAGTTTCTTCTCGTAAGAGAAGGAACCGTCCTCTTTGTATTCGCAGTCTGCTCCGTCAATCCTTAACGTCTTGGCGCCCTTGACTTTACCTAAAATGGTAAAACTGTCGCCCGTAACGGATTTTCCGTCAGGATTATCAAAAAGAACGATCTCGGGCGGAATGGCATCAAAGTAAACGTCGGTATCGATCACGTATGAAAGCGAATCGTCTATCTTTAATTCTGCATAAACGGTATTGTTTCCCTGCTCAAGATCGAAGGAAAGTTCGCCGCTTTCTTTGATCTTATAGTTTCCTTCGTGCCCGTTTACCTTTACGACAAGTTCGGACTCTCCCGAAACGGAATAAGCAATGCGAAGCTGTGAGGACCCCGTTACTTCTCCGTTCAGATTTTTAAGATATTCCTTCGTAAGATCGATCTTCTTGACAAAAGATTCCGAACGAAGACCGTAATCATAGTAAGCAAGTCTTATCTCAAGTTCCCCTGTGCCGACAGGGACAAGAGTGACGTCATTCGATACGCCGGTCTCGAGTTCTTTGGAAGATATCACTTCTCCGTCTGCAAGCACTGTAAGTTTGTGATTCGAATATGAACCGGGCTTACTTCTTTTCCAGTCAACGGAAACCGTTCCTGCATCAAAATCGAGCTTTGTCACGATACCTTCGGGTGCTTTTCCGGTTCTTGAATTGGTGAAGTTTACGGCATCGGAGTTTACCGAGTCAAAGATTTCCGCATCGCCGTCTTCATAATACACATCAAGTCTGAAAATGTAGTTTCCGCTTGAAATATTTGAAGCATAAAAACTCAGTTCCGTTTCTTTATTGGGAAATGCAGAACCGGAAGCCACGCACTCGGAATAATCCTCTTCGGTGCTGACCATGTAGATCTCATAGTTGTATAAATAGATATCATCTTCACAATCGGCCTGAAATTTAACCGATACTCTTTCTTTTTCGATGCTTTCGACCGTGAAGTTTTGGATCCAAAGGCCGTAATCGTCGTTAATGATTGAATACTCGATTTCCGTGTTTCCGGCGGGATCGTATTCAAGAGTCCATTTACCTTTTTCGGCATCCGTGATACGGTATGTGCTCCAGCCATCCCCCGAAGCATATCCGACGCCTTCGTCACCGGCCTTCATTCGCTTTCCCGAAGGAGAAATGAATTCGATATCAACAACCTCGGCGTCAAAAGAGAACATGATTGCAAGGTCTCCGCCCTCTTTTGTCTTTTCGACGACAGTCTGTTTTGTTTCCGCATATGCATTGGTCTTGCAGAGCAGAAATGCCGCTGCGACCATTGCAAAGCAACATAAATTGATCAAAAATTTTCTGAAGGACATTTATATTTCACCTCATTAAGTTAGTTCAAAGCGCTCTTCCGGCTGCCGGCGTGTCCGTTTTCGTCAAGGTAGTAGAATTTGCTGATTCTTTTCTCATTACCGAAAATATTGTCATAAGTGCCGTTGACGGCAAGTATCCACTCATGTTTGCCGTTATGTGTCGTATATAATCCGAATGCAACCGATGCGTCCATTTCCTTTTCGGTATTGATGAGCCACCAGTTTATGTCATACATTGCGGTACCGGTATGCTGAAAACCGATAAATCTTGAATGGATATCGAGTTCATCCTTACCGCTTAATTCCAGCTTGATCCTGCCGTCGGAGCTGTCCCACATAATACCCTGCTTAAAGCTTGCCATAAAGCCTTTGACTTTTTCTCCGTTGATTGCAAGAAGCGGATTGGAATAATCAAAGTTTCCGCCGTGAACCTCGGCCTCGGCGATCTTTATTTCACTTAAAACCTTAAGCTGAGCCTTAAGCTCGATCTCAAAGGGATTTACACAAAGTGATGCCGTGGTTTCGGGCATCTCGAGCAATGCCATGTCTCCCAGGAATTTGCCCAATCCGGGGATATAATCCTTTATCTTGCAGGATGTTATATCCATAGAGCCTGTAAATTTGAGTTTGGTAAAGTTACGCTCTTTGATGGCGGTATCAATTTCGGAAACCTGGAAGGCAAATTTGTTAAGTTCAAGCGGGAAGGTGGTGGGAAGCTTTATTCCCTTTGCCAGTTCAAGTTTAAGCTTTGCGGAATTGGGTATAAGAGAACCCTTCCACTCAACCGCGCACCCGATTCCGGAACCATTGGAGAAGAAGTCAAAATTCACCATTGCGTCGATGCTGTACTCGTTCTTTATCGTATTGATCTTGACCTCAAGTTCTCCGCCGAATTTGGCAGGAGAGCCGAACAAACTGATGGGGTTGGTACAATCGGAATCTTTCTTATGTCCGACAGAAGTATCCAGGATGAGTCCGACTTTTTTGTCGGTTATGGAAGCGCTTCCGTCAAACGTAAACTTAAAGAGCATCTCCGCATCAAACCCGGCGCTCAAAATCTGTTCCTGATAAGGGAACATCGTTGTACCGGTTTTGAAGTTCAGATTGATGCTGTCGGGATAAAGTCTTACCGTAGGGCTGTCAAACATAACCAGCTTTGCAATCTTCAAAATGCCCGGCCTGATGTCATCTACCAGAAAATTATCGTAATCGTAGCGATGTAACTCATCATTATAAAGTGTAAAGGAGCCAAGCCTCGGAATATCGAGTGCTATACCTTTGGATGCCAGGAACTTGGCGATTCCCGTTGCGGTTGCTTCGTCAAATTCCACATAAGAACCGCTGTTATCCGTAACAAATATCGAACCTCCCGCCTCAATATCTCCTCTAAGGCTTACATCTCCTTTAAAGTGAAGCCAGCCGTTCATGGTTACATTTCCGCGAAGCACTGTTTCGCCATAGTCCTCGATCCGCTCTGTAGACGTAAAGACATAAGGTCCGAAGACCGTTCTCTTCTCGGTACCCTCCACAATAACGGAGAAACCGTTCTTAAGAACCTTATTCTTTCCGCCGATGCTGATCTCGACATCATAGGTTCCGACTGCCACGCTGGCGGGAACGGTCAGGGAGTAAGTTTCCGAATCAACATATTTTGCTTCGATGGTGTAATCTATATTGCCGTTTAACTTAACGGTGATCTCGCTCTTTTCTTCAAAACCGGTACCTTTAAGTTTAATGGAAGCGTCCTGAATGCCCTTGTACATATATCTGGGATTGAGACCGGAAATGCTGAGGCCCTGAGTAACCGCAAGTCCGTTTTCGTCACTTCCGCCGGGAAGCGAATAGGTCTTGACGTCTCTTAAATTGTTTTCGGGAATCAAAACCTCAAGAGTTCTGCCCGAAAGAGTAATCGTATCGCTTGCTTTGTACTTGAGTTCGTAACGGTTATGGAGCTGACCGTGGATCATATCGAAGAACGAAGTAAGGCTTGCGCTGTCCGAAATGTAAACAAGGTCGCCGTTTCCGCTTCTTGCGATGGTATTTAGATAAGCGGTATTAACACCCGATCCAAGACCCATGGAGTAGATCGCAACGCCCTTTTCAAGTGCGAGACTGCCGATATTACCGTAGATCTCTTCCGCACTTCTGCTGGTGTTGTCCTGACCGTCGGTCATGAGGATAATGACGTTGTTCTCATCCTTCTTGCTCGCAAAATAGTTAAGGCACTGCAGGGTTGCGGAGTACATGTCGGTTCCGCCGCTCGCATACATATTGTTTGCGAAATCCATAAGGCTCGAATCATCGGAGCCAAAAAGCATCTCTCCGGTAATAAAGCCTGCAAAGGTTACAACCGCAAGGTTTTCGCCCTCATTCTTGTTGGTGATGAAGGTCTTTACGGCTGCTCTGAGGTCTCCGATGCTTTCGGACATACTTCCCGAAACATCACAAAGAAGCATTACATTGGAGCCCTTATATTCAATCTTATCCAGCGTGAAATCCTTGATCTCGGCGCCGCAGTCGTAAATCCTCAACGCGTTCTTCAAAGCGTTCGTATTCGGGTAATTGCTTGCATCGATCTGAACGATTGCGGTGATCTCGCCTTCCTTGTCGAAATTCCCCGTGTCAATCCTTCCGATCGAGATCGAACTCTTTATCTTGCTGACATAGTCTGCCGCTGCCTGTGAGAAGTCTTTCTTTGTCTCGGGAGTTTCCGTATCATTCCCCGGCTTTGTTGATGTGGCAGGTTTTGTCTGAGAAAAGCTTGCAGTCTGCACCGGAGCATAGCCCGAACCGGAATTCACGGTCTGAACGGAACCGTAGACCGGATCGGAGTTTTTACTTTGAGTATTTCTTTTTCCGGAATTACCGCTTCTGTCTGAGTTGTCTTTCTTATTTGAAGTGCCCGACTTTCCCGATGAATAAGCCGTATCGGGATTGTACTGGGGAGAAACGATCTTCTCGACATTTACCGTTAATGAGTGATCAAGAACCGTATCAACATAATCCTTCACGTTCTTGATGTTTTCCGTATCATTGTCTTCATCATTGCTGATAACGCTAATGATCTGCGTCATTCCCGCAACATAACTGTCGTCCTCGTTGTCCTGCGAACTGTAGATTGCTTCGCTCAAATATGAAGCAGAGGAATTGTCGTTTCCGAAATAGTACTCGATCTTTGCAAGTTCGAGGCAGACCTTGGTCTTGTCGGTTCCTGCGCCCGTTTCGGCAAATACTGTCAGCTGCTCTTTGATGTTCATGAGCTCGGTCTCGCGAAGCTGTACACCTATAGAATCGACACGAGCCTTAAGAGCGTTCTTTTCCTGCACCGTAAGGCCTGTCTTCATACCCGCATAAACCTTGCTGAGTCTGGCTTCAATCGTTTTGATGTCCGCCTTCGCAACGTTTCTGTAAGCACCCGAAAACTCGGTCTTCTTTACAAGACCGCTCATATAAAGCTCTGCCGCTATCATCAGTTCATGATAATCGGAATCTGCTCTTAAATTCTTTGTAATGGCATCGTAATCCCCGGTAAGCACGTAAGACTTAATCCTTGCTTTGCTTACGCATTCAAGGCTTAAAAGCTCGGGCGCGCTTTTCTCGAGCTCATTAAATATTTTCTTAAAGCCTTTTACCTCTTTGCCGATCTCTTCATCGGTATTGTCCGATACGGCTTCATAGGTTTTTGATACGCCGGCCACAGCATCGGCGCAATCCCTTATCTCGTCGGAAAGATTGTAGCTGTCCTTAATATTGCTTTTAACGCTTTTAAAAATGTCAGCGCTGTCAAGCATCAGTGTCCCGGAAGTCTTGGTATATATCTCCTCCGAATAGCCGTACTCACTGAGGTCTGCACCGATTGACTTAAGATAATTCATCATAACAAGATCGGAAGTATCGCCCTCGATCTTGTTTTGGGCAAATTTCACTTCTTCATCGCCGTTTGAAATAAGCGATGTATTATCGCAAAGAAAAACGTAAAGCTGTTCTGCGGTTTCATAATCACCCTGCAAAAGAGCGATCCTTGAATTCAAGAGTCTGCATTCATCGTCGTAACCGTAGACCTCGCTGTACTGGTCGATGACTTCGGCTGCCTCGTCGTAGGCTTCTTCCAGAACGAGCGCATTGGCAAACTCCATCATCTTTTTCTGAGAAAGCATGGGAGTCGATTCACTTGCCGTTACAATCTGCCGTTTTGCACCCATAAAGAGTGTGGTCCCGCAGACTGCGGTAAGGGCAAAAGCAGCAAGGATCTTGCCTGCCGCGAAAGCCTTTCTCTTTAATAATATAATGATTGTCACCAGGCATCCGGGCAAAAGACCCGCGCCGATTTGAAGAAAAATGTTCATTAGAATACTGCGGTTATCCAAAGATCCGTTTACCGCTTTCCTCCTGTACGAAAATATCGCATTTAGATATTATATCATATTTTTTATACAAGGTTAGAGCGAAAACGCACAGAAAAACCCGCGGGCATTCCGCGGGTTTTGTTTATAATTTGTACTATGGGGCGATTCCTTTGCCCAATCGGTCGCAGAATCAGTGCTTAAGCTTGAAGTGATCAACCAGCTCCTTAAGGGACTTGGAGTGCTCGTTCATCTCGTAGCTGAGTGCCAGAGATTCTTCGGATGTAGCGGCATTGGTACGTCCGTCGTCGGCGATACGGCCGATGTTCACGGAAAGATCCTGAACGGAACGGGCCTGTGTGGTGGAGGTTCCGGCAATCTGCTTAACCTGATCTCTGATACCTTCAACCTGCTTGACCATTACATTGAGTTCATCTGCGGTCTCGTGTGCGACCTTGATACCCTGCTCAACATTGGAAATGGACTCGTTGATAAGAGCGGTGGTGCTTTGTGCCGCCTGAACGGTCTGAGTGGCAAGCTGGGATACTTCCGCAGCTACTACAGCGAAACCTCTGCCGGCTTCTCCCGCACGTGCGGCCTCAATACTTGCATTGAGGGAAAGAAGGTTTGTCTGATCCGCAATGTTGTTGATGGTATCGATAATCTTGCTTATCTGATCGGAGGATTCGGAAATCGCGTTCATGGCGTCGACAACCTTTTCCATCTTCTTGTTGCCTTCGACGATACTTCCTACGACACGCTCCACATCAGTGGAGATCTTCTCGGCTTCGGTGGAATTTGCGGATATTTCTTCGGTAATGGTATTTACACGCATCGAAAGTTCATCAACGTTTCCGGCCTGACTGGTTGCGGTCTCCGCAAGGTTCTGGCCCGCATCTGCAAGCTGTCCTGCGCCCGAAGAAACCATGCTTGATACATTTACGATCTCATCCATGGATTCGGAAATCTTTCCTGAGAAGCTTTCGATTGCGGTCTGGATCGATACGAAGTCGCCAATGAAGTCTTCTTCAAATCTGATATCGAAATTGCCGTCTGCCATGGTGGACATTACGGAACCGATCTTGTCTATATATTCGGCAAGAGAAGTGATGGCATCGCGAAGTTTGTCCGCAACCTCTCCGATCTCGTTTTCTTTGTCATAATCGATCTCGGCGTGAACGTTTCCTCTGGCGATTTCTGTGGCCGCATCCTTAAGGATACTGAGGTCGTTCTCGATATCGGAAATAAGTGCCTTGTTTCTCTTACGGCTCAAAACAACCGTCGCCACGGAAGCGATCACAAGTGCGATGATGGCGATTAACGAAATGGTCATGATCGCCTTATATTTTCCGTTAGCCGCTGCATCGGCGCGTTCTCCGGTGGCATCAAGAAGGTCTGCAAGAACCTCCGATACGGCATTTAATTTGTTATTGTAATAATCCAGCGCTCCCTGAGTATTACCCGCATTGACAAGGTCCAGCATTTCGAAGGATGCTTTTTTTACATCGTCCCAAGCCTTGGAAAGCTGGCTTCCGAGAGCAGCATCATTTAAGTTCTTTGAAATGGTCGCAAAATAAGATGTGATCTTCGAAAAGCGCTTCTCAAGGTCAGCTGCCTGATCCGCGGTTACCTTTGTATCGTTGGAAGCCTGCGCAAACAAAAGTCGTTTGTTGATGGTCTGCACATCCTTACGGATTTCCATCTGGTACTTTTCGGTAACGTATTGTACATTGTAGAAATTAAGGAAATTGAAGGCGATGATAGCAAGAAAGATAAGCATGAGGGCCGATACGCCTATGAACATGAGGTTTGTCGAAGAAGACATGCGGTGAAGTGACTGCGCGATTGTCTCGTTTCTGGTATTCTTTGCCATATGAAAATTCTCCCTTCCTGTGAAAACCACGAAGACATTTTACAGGAAGGGCATTAAATATCAGTTAATCAAGGTCACCGCATAAATTCCACCGCATGTTTCCGTGCCCAGAGAGGGAAGTGGTTTCTCTGGCACTTCTCATTGGCCCGCTCTTTGATTGCCACGGAATCAAAGAATACTTTCCAAAGATCCGTATATTTATCGTTCTCTTCCTCGGTGTGAAGAAGGTTTTCAAATTCGACATCCGTCAGTTTCTGAATGTAAAAGTGTTCATTTTTCCCATGGATCACGGCTTCTCTATGGATATCATCAACTATGACAAAGAACTCCGAGGGCATGCGGTCCGAAAAAATGGGGCCTAAGTATCCCACAACCCTGCTCTTGGGTTCAAAATGAGCGATATATACATTTCCAACCCGGTGAAAACGAAGGATCTCTCTGAAGCGCTCCGCTTCTCTCACGACTCTGGCCCTTATCTCGCGATTTCTCATGATGTCCGCAAATTTGACCATGCGAAGTACCTCCGGACCATAGTGAAATCCCAGGATCAGCACGTGATATATGTTATCAAGCACATCCTCTTCAAAGGCCATGGCCGTGTAAGCCATCTCCGTGTATACTTCATAAGAAATCCTGCGGACGATGGCCTCGCTGAGTCTGTCTGCCTTTGACGGATCGGCATCCACATGAACGTATTCGTCCAGGAAAGACACCTGTCCCACGGGCTCAAGCAAAAGCTTAATGTTCTTATGACCCAGTCCGCTTTCAAAAGCCTCAAATATGCAGGTAAGCATCGCCTCCCATTCGGGTTCACATGTAAAAATCCTCATGCTCTCTCCATTTTCAGATCGTCAAACAGGTTAAGCTGCCTGAAATCGTTATTCCGATCCGTAATCTGATAAACATCCCTTCGATCCGCATCCGCCAGCTGATTCAAAATATATCGATGGTCCATCGGTACTCTTTCAAACATCCGTCCGTTACAGGTTATAAAGAATCTGGCCCGTTTCAGCACCACATGCATGCGTTTGAGCATCTCGAAGTTGATGCTCCCGTATCTTCTGGCACTGACGATACGTTTGACACTCGTGGGGCCGATCCCGGGTACCCTTAAGAGCACATCTACAGGCGCAGTGTTGATCTCCACCGGAAATCTGTCCAGGTGATTGATGGCCCAAAAGCACTTGGGATCCACTCTGTAATCCAGGAAAGGATTGTCACCCGTAAGTATTTCATCCGCCACAAATCCGTAATAACGGATCAGCCAGTCTGCCTGATAGAGTCTGTGTTCCCTGAGAAGGGGAACGGGAGCGGTCTTATCCGGGAGGGCCGCGTCCTCATTAACGGGAATATAGGCTGAAAAGAAAACGCGCTTTAAATCAAAGCTTTGATAAAGTGCCTGAGTGGTCCTGATAAGATCGAGGTCCGTTTCGTCCGTGGCCCCGATGATCATCTGTGTGCTCTGCCCGGCAGGCGCAAAGGGGCGCCTTAAAAGAGCGTCGTTTTTCTCTGCGGGATAAAGAAAGGGATTGGCTGCGGGAAACAGTGAGGAGTCCCCCGCGGACCCCTCTATACGGTCGACACCCGGTCCGAAAATGCTGTTTACCAGGTGTTTATTGATCCCACAGCGCTCCATACGGGCGGACTTTCCGACGGAGACCCTGTGTCCCGCAATGGTACCCGATATCCGGTTCATGGGACCGATGATATTTTTCATATTTTTATTCGGAGCAAGTTTCCGGAGGCTCTGCTGGGTGGGCAGTTCCATGTTTAAGCTGATCCTGTCCGCCAGAAGTCCCGCCGAATAGATCAGCTCATCGGAGGCGCCGGGAATGGCCTTCACGTGGATATACCCGTTAAACCTGTATTTGGTACGAAGAAGGCGCAAAGTCTCACAGATGCGCTCCATGGTGTAATCGGGGCTCTTGATAACTCCCGAACTTAAGAAAAGCCCCTCTATGTAATTTCGCTTATAGAATTCTATGGTGAGAGTGCAGATCTCCTCCGGTGTGAAGGTTGCCCTGGGAACATCATTGCTCGCTCTGTTTTTGCAATACTTGCAATCGAATATGCAATGATTGGTCATGAGGATCTTAAGAAGAGAGATGCACCTTCCGTCAGACGTGAAAGCATGACATACGCCCGCAGCCACGGAATTGCCGAGAAACCCTTCCCGTCCGCCGCGGCTCACACCGCTTGAGGTACAGGCCACATCATACTTGGCCGCATCGGAAAGGATCGTAAGTTTTTCTTTTAATGGATCGTTGTTACTCAAATCGTACATCTGTTCGCCTCTGGTAATATCATAGAACAAATGTTTCTTTTTGTAAAGATGTTTTTGTAATTTGAGTGACGAAAATAGTGTCAGACAGCCAAAGATATCAGATAAAATACTCCAAACAGCACCACCTGATGGAGCATATAGATCAACAGGGAATGTCTCCCCAAAAACTCAACTGCCGGTATCCCCTTCTTAAACAGCGGGATATCGAATTCTTTTCTGTTCATCAGCTTATTTGTGAAGTACCCCGTCAGAAAAAGAAACAGCCACGGGATCAGGGAAAAATAGTCCGTCGAAACAAAATCCGGATCGCAGAAGCCCAGATATGTCATGAAATATCCGTGATAAAGAACCTTGGGAACACGACCGAAGGCCAGTCCTTCAAAGCCGAAGGTTCCGACATTCACATTTCTCATCAGAACGAAAAGAAGCACCGATGTTACCAGCCCGATGATATAGGAAGCCCTGCTTTTGCAAATAAACCTGTCTGTCAGCGCGGTGATAAGGATCGAGCTTCCGATAAGTATCAAAACTCCGAAGATATCTGCAGCGTCGGGAACCAGAGTAACTGTCACGACAGTGATAATGATTCCGCCCCCAAGAGCCATGAGTCCGCGTTTTACCGGTTTCTTAGAGTAGGAAAAACAAAAGCCCGACAGCAGGATAAAAGACCAGCAGATGGACTGCTGCCATACATATGCCGCGGGACTGTACAATTCTTTCTCCGTTAAACCCATGCCGAAATAGACCATGTCCCAGCATGCGTGAAATGCAATCATGCTGAGGATGGTCAGGCCTCTGACGGTATCGATCAAACGAAGTCTTTCTTTCATGGTTATCCTTCTATACAGCCTCCGGGATACAAAGTTGAGGAATAAAGTCTCTTAGGCTGGGGTAAGGGCTTTCCTGCAAAAGAAACCGCGGGATCAAACTTGGCACCGCTGTAGATCTTTGCTTCTTTTTCCGAATATACAATCACGTCCTCTGCGCCGCGGCCGAAAAGATCGCCGTGAAGCACATACTCATAGGCACCTTCGCCCATGGGGAATTCCACGATCTTTGCGCCCGTGTGGTCGTAGAGTCCGGGAGCCTCACCGCCGCGTCTGTAGGCAAGAATGTAATCCAGCCCTTCTCCGTTCCAGTTTTGAAGCGTCTCCACAATGGTAAGCCAGCCTTTGGATTTACGGTCTTCTTTCCAGACCTCATTGCCTTCGGAATCCACAAAGAACATGCCGTCCTTGCCGTCCCACTGGCCTTTGTAGCCGTCGCCGCGTCTGATGCGATCGAGACCCGCCAGCTGAAGTCCGGGGCGCTTTGGATCAAAGCGACCGAGTGCGATGTGCTGGGATTCAACGGAACCTTCGTAGCGCCAGAGTTCCTTACCCTCCGCACTGTACAGACAGGTCACGCTTCCGCCCACGGCGATCTCCTTCTTTCCGTCGCCGTTGACATCTCCTACCCAAAGGCAGTCCGCGTGATCCTCAAGATCCTTGCAGGACCACATGATCTTTCCGTTATGATCAAGCATGTCGTAGCCCGCCATGACTTCATCGAAACCGTCGCCGTTTATGTCGTAGGCATAGGGAAAGTGGCCGATGTTTCCGTGATGGGTCCAAAGTACATTGAAGTTTTCATCCATGGCCCACATGTTAAAATAGCGGTCCTTAAGGATCACTTCTTTGGCCCGGGGTCCTCCCGTGAGATTTGCGATTATGATACAGTCATGGGCTTCTTCGGCAGGAAGGTCGTATTCTTTCTTGAGCTTCCCTGTGGTGCCTTCCAAAACCTTGAATTTATGATCCATCACGCAGATGATCTCAAGATTTCCGTCTCCGTCATAGTCATAAACTTGCGCGGGAAAATCGGAGCCGAAGCCTCCGGGGTGCTCCGCGGGTGTCCCCGTCTGCCATAAAAGCTTTCCCGTCAGGTCATATGCCGTCACACAGGTCACCGTGTGGGGCACGTATCTGTCGTCTATATCTCCGTCGGCCTGCACAAAGACCACTTCCATGCGGCCGTCTCCGTTTATATCCCCCAGCAGTCCTTTCCCGTGGCCTGCCGCGGTTATGTCTATTGTTCCAAGCAAATGTGCTTCCATTGGTCTCTATCCTTCCAAGTCTTCTTTCTTTATTTCGATCTCCACCCGGGCAGATGCCCGTGCCGCATGAATACTCTGTTGTATTCCACTTCTCCTCAATACCAAGGCTCCAGGACCAAAGACCCGTCTTTACCGCTGATGGTGATACAATATGCGTGAAGATTCTCTAAAGAATCTTTACAGGTAAGATAAAGGGCGCTCATATCCCCGGGAAACGATGCATGGACCATTACTGCATTGCCCCAGGCCACATCACCGATACGCTCTATGGGCACAAAAGTGAAATCCTGCTCTCCGCCCTTCTCTTCGCCCCATTCGATATTGCAAAGCGTAAGATCATAAACGTCATCATAGGTTTCGATTACTACGGAAACCGGCGAGTTATCCCCGCTTATGTCAAATTCCCTCAGTTCCGCGGTATCAAAGGGACAGTCCTCTTTGTACATGACATTTATGAGACTTCCGCCCATGATCCCGCATATACTCTGCATGGACTGAATGGGCTTTAAATCGATATCGATGATCTTTTCCTGATAGGATCTTTGCAGATCAAAGAACTTCGCTTCGTCAATATCAAGTATTTCGGAAACCTTTATATCCCATGCTCCGGAGGTATTGTGATAGTATCCCACTTTTCCGTTTACTTCGGTGGAAAAGTAAAAATCAATCCATTCCTGTTTTGTACCGTCGTAACTTAATCTGTAGGTTCCGAAACAACCCTCGGTGGCTCCTGCGGAACCTTCATTGTAGAATTCACCGGTATCAAGCAGATACTGGCGGTTTCGACCCCAGCCTTCAACGACGATTTTATAGTCATCTTCGCCGGTCATGGTATAAACAGTCTTGATGTCTGTGTGGTTCGCCCATTCTTCGTTAATGGGATATTCGGCTATGATAAGCTCGGGTCTCCCGTCTCCCGAATAATCATGGCATTTAAAACCGATGAGCTTGGTGGCGGGTTCACCGGTGTAGTCCACATCGTATCTGAAATCCGCGATCCAGTAAAAACCCTCATGGCCCGAATATTCGGGGAGATCTTCAACGGGCCCGGAGAGAAGATAAAAGTGCTCCGTCAGAAGCGCTATATAACCGGTGAAATCGTCATCGGGGGCGCCGCTCGGCTCTTCCTTCTTTTCCGAAGATGCACTGATACTTGCCTCTTTCTTATCACTCGCCGTTGAAACGGAAATACTTGCACACCCGACCGCAGCAATGCCCAGTACTGCGCACATGCTGAGAACCGTGAACTTCTTGATAAAACCCTTCATTTTCTGCTCCTCGTATGTCTTAGCCGGTATCACCCGGTTGTTTCCAAAGTTGTATTTACAGTGGTCTTCCACTTAACAGATTATAACACCATGAAGGGCTGCGAGCCATAGTTTGCTTTTACACATTGACACACTTATCCCTGTGTAGTATCTTTATTGCTATATTTTTTTATTGGTTTTTTCGGAGAAGAAAGGGGAGCGAAACAATGGACTTTAGGATTAATGATGATCTGATGCTTATTAAACTCTCACCCGAGTATCTGACTCAGATTTGGGAATACAAGGCTGAGTTTCTGGAAAACGGTGATTCCATGGACGGAACCGGTCCCCTGAGACGTGCCGAAAGCCCGGAAGAATATTACAGCAGGGCTCAAAGTTACTTGAGTGAAGAAACCCTGCCCGAAGGCCTGGTCCTCGCCACCCAGTTTCTTTGTGTGAGAAAGAGCGATAACAGGCTGGTGGGCATGCTTCAGGCCAGGCACTACCTGAACGATTATTTAAGACAGTTTGCCGGACACATCGGTTATTCCGTGCGCCCTTCCGAACGAAGAAAGGGTTACGCTGCCTGGATGCTTCATAGCGTGTTGCCCTTTTTCAAGGATATGGGTGTGGACAGTGTAATGGTTTCCTGCAATGACTACAATGAAGGAAGCCGGAGAACGATCCTTAAAAACGGTGGCGTGTACGAAGAAACTGTCTATTTTGAGCCCGATAACGAGTACCTTGAAAAGTATTGGATTGATATTGACAAATAGCTGCTTTGTTCATCCGCTTCGCAGGTTTAACAGCCAAAATAAAAGCAATGTCTTTCATGCAAGCATGAGACATTGCTTTATTTTAGTCTGTCGGCACTTCGTGCCGATGCGTATTTATCTATGCAGCGTTTGACTCGTTATCATTCATATTCGATGGTGGCGCTGGGCTTGGGTGTAAAGTCGTAGAGCACGCGGTTAACGCCCTTTACTTCGGAGGTGATGCGCTTTACAAGAAGCTGCATCAGGTCGAAGGGAATGTTCTCAACTTCGGCGGTCATGGCATCCTGGGTGTTGACGGCGCGGATGATAACGGGCCACTCGAAGGTGCGCTTGCCGTCGCGGATACCGGTGGACTTAAAATCGGGAACTACGGTGAAATACTGCCAAACCTTGCCCTCGAGGCCGTGACGCGCAAATTCTTCGCGAAGGATTGCATCTGCTTCACGAACGGCTTCAAGTCTGTCTCTTGTGATCGCACCGGGACAGCGAACGCCAAGTCCGGGGCCGGGGAAGGGCTGACGATATACCATGTTTGCGGGAAGTCCCAGGCACTCGCCTACGATACGTACTTCATCTTTAAAGAGGATCTTAACGGGCTCAACCAGTTCAAACTTCATGTCCTCGGGAAGTCCGCCGGCATTGTGATGAGCCTTGATGCCTTTTTCACTCTCTAAGATATCGGGCCAGATGGTTCCCTGAGCCAGGAATTCGATGCCGTCAAGCTTTCTTGCTTCTTCGGCAAATACTTCGATGAACTCTCCGCCTATTATCTTACGCTTGGTCTCGGGATCCGTTACACCCGCAAGCTTGTCTAAAAATCTGTCGGTGGCGTCCACATAAACAAGATTTGCCTTCATCTGGTTACGGAATACTTCGATAACCTGCTCGGGCTCACCCTTTCTGAGAAGTCCGTGATTTACGTGTACGCATACAAGCTGCTGCCCTACGGCCTTTATGAGCATGGCTGCAACAACGGATGAATCCACACCGCCCGAAAGCGCCAAAAGCACTTTCTTGTTGCCGATCTGCTCTCTTAAAGCCGCGATTTGCTCATCGATAAAGGCCTGAGCCAGTTCTTTGTTTGTGATCCTGACCATATCGTCGGGACGTCTGTCATTAACCATATGTACCTCCTGAAATTATGACTGTCGGATGTCGGGCGTCGCAAAGGACTGCTGCCCGTGTCTTTTATATTCTATCACAGGCCGGCGGATATCTGTACTGATTTTTCTTTTCTCTGTTAAGTTTTTACTTTGTGCTCCGATATATAAAATACAGGGACGTTTATCGTGAGAGGGATCCTCACACGAGAAGCGTCTTTTTTTACCCCAAAACGGTCCCGGGAATGCACGCCCGGTGCTCTTTAGGCTTGTTAAAGTCGCCCTAACGCACCGAAACCGGCTGTCAGGGGGAAACCAAAATACAGAGGAGGGTTAAAAACCACATTGAGAATCGATTCCTGTAACATAGGAATGGACTCCGCAAGACTTTACAAGTCTTCACAAAGCACCCACGCTTCAAAAACTGTCGTGGGCACAAACATAGCGAACGGGGACCCGGCGGGACGCCTGCCCTTCGCTTATTCCGATCTGTACGGAAACAGCGGAAAAAGCAACGACCAAACACTAAAAGACGCGGATTCGAAGGAGACCAAGGAAGAACAGGGAGCGGAAGATCCCGCAAACACTGCCTTCAACCGTCTCTCCACCGCAAGAAGGATCCTCTTCCCGCCTGAGGAAGACAGGTCCGTCTCCGACACCTTCCATCGTCTCAGGGAACTGATGGTCAAAAGCATTCTCGAACTTCTCTTTGGCAGAAGGACCGAAGACATTGACGGAAACGGCGTCCTCTACGGAAACGGTGTCTGCGAAGAAGCAGCCACCATACCTGAATATCAGGTGGTGGAGGTCCGCGAACAGTTTTCTTCCTACTACGAAGAATGCGAGTACACAAGCTTTAACGCAACCGGCACCGTGAATACCGCCGACGGACGCTCTCTCGATATCAACATAAATGTAGGTATGAGCAGGCGCTTCGTATCATATTACGAATAATCCGTTTCGAGCTTA
>JAEEGK010016510.1_pt1 | contig 16219 bp, 12 predicted proteins | sample 8958771 | NCBI WGS metagenome assembly JAEEGK01 (sample SAMN16246547, study PRJNA631951) | gut metagenome | biome: gut microbiome; feature: rumen; material: SC-attached | host: Bos | place: Iran: Karaj | collected 2018-10
TCGCGTGCGGATCGGGCTTGTTCGTGACGACCGCGAGCGCGATCCCGCGTTCCTTCAGCGCATGCAGCATTTCCGGCATTTCGGGATACGGCACGGTCGTGTCGCAGAGATGCTCGGCATAATCCGCGTTCCATCCGTCGCGCACGTCGGTCCACGCCTCAAAGCGGTCCTGCGGCACGGCGTTTTTGCACATGTAGACGATGCTCTTGCCGATGAGCCCGGAAACGCCCTCATCCGAATAGGTGGGAAAGCCGAGCGCGGCAAGCGCGCGGTTCAGCGAGGACGCGATGTCCGAAAGCGTATTGCAGATCGTGCCGTCCAGATCGAACGCGACCAGCTTGAATCTTGTTTCTTTCTGTTCCATAGCGCACATTCTACACGGTTTTTATGATTCCGTCAATGCCGCGCGAGATTTTCCTTCTTCACAAAACCAAAAAATATGATATACTGAAAGAACAGGAGTGATTATGGTCGAGTTCGAACGCCTTACGGGCGAAAACATATCGGCGCTGAAGCCGTTTTTTGAAACGTATGCCTGCGGGATCTGCGACAACACGGTCGGCGCGGTCTACCAATGGCGCGACGTTTATGTGTCGTATTATGCGGTCGTCGAAGGCATGCTGTGCATTCGTGCGGGCTACGGCGAATACGGCGAATGCTATACCGCTCCGCTCGGCGGCGGAAATTTCGCGGCGGCGTGCGCGGCGTGCGAGGCGGACGCGAAGCGATGGGGGATCCCGCTCCGTTACTGCGTCGTGCCGTTTTGCATGATGCCGCTTCTGGAGACGCATTACGGCGATCGCATCGAGGCGGAAAGCGTTCGCGACTGGGCGGATTATATCTATGACGCGGAAAGCTTCCGCACGTTCTCCGGCAAGCATTACCACGGACAGAAGAACCACGTGAACCGCTTTTACCGCGAGCATCCGGACGCCGAAACGGTGATCGTTTCCGATGCGGAGACCGAGCAAAAATGCATTGCGTTCCTCGATCGTTTTCGCGAAAAGCACCCGGAGTTTTCGGCGCTCGAGGAGAACGAGTGGAACGGCGCAAAGGATCTTCTGCTGCACCGTGACGCGCTCGGACAGACGGCGGTCGCACTTTCGGCGGGCGGCGAGATCGTCGCCATGGCGATCGGCGAGCAGAAGCGCGATATGCTGTTCGAGCACGTCGAAAAGGCGATGCCGGACGTGCCCGGCGCATACCCCGCAATGGCGCAGGCGTTCGTAAGCGCGTTTCCGACCGCAAAGTATCTGAACCGCGAGGACGACGGCGGCGACGAAGGGCTTCGCTATTCCAAGATGAGCTACAAGCCTTTGGAGCTCAGAGAAAAGTTTCTTGTCACGATCCGTGACAAAGCAGAAATATAAACAGAATGAAGGGAGCATTTCAATGAAAAAACCGATTCTTTTGATCATGGCAGCAGGCATGGGCAGCCGCTTCGGCGGTCCGAAACAGATCGAGCCGATCGACGAGCACGATCACGTCATTCTGGACTTTTCGGTGTTCGACGCGATCCGCGCGGGCTTTGAGAAGGTCGTCCTCATCATCAAGAAGGAGATGGAGCAGGACTTCGAGGAGCGCGTGGGTAAGCGCATCCGTCCGCATGTACAGCTTGAGTACGCGTTCCAGTCGCTCGACAAGCTGCCCGCAGGCTACGAGATCCCCGAAGGCCGCGTGAAGCCGTGGGGCACCGCGCATGCGATCCTCTGCGCAAAGGACAAGCTCGACGCGCCGTTTGCGGTGCTGAACGCCGACGACTTCTACGGCGCGGACGCGTACAAAAAGATCTATGACTTCCTCGCAAAGGAGCGCGGCGAGGGCGACTGCGCGATGGTCGGCTATCAGCTCGGCAACACGCTTTCGGACTTCGGCTCCGTGGCGCGCGGCGTGTGCGAGATCGGTCCGGACGGCAAGCTCGTCACGCTGACCGAACGGCTGAAGATCGAAAAGCGCGACGGCGCGGCCGCGTTCACCGAGGACGACGGATTGACCTACACCCCGCTTGCGCTGGATACGCTCGTTTCGATGAACCTGTTCGGCCTGCAGCAAAGCGTGCTCGACGAATTCGAGGCGCGCTTCCCGGCGTTCCTCGACGAGAACCTGCCGAAGAATCCCATGAAGTGCGAATACCTGCTGCCGCGCGTGCTCGACACGCTGATGCGGGAGGGCAGGATCGGCATCGAGGTGCTGGAGACCTCGGCGCGCTGGCACGGCGTCACGAACCGTCCCGACCTGCCGATCCTCAAGGCCGCGATCCGCAAGATGAAGGACGACGGGCTGTATCCCGAGGAGCTCTGGAAGTGATCCCGATGAAGCCCCGTATTCTTTCCGCGCTGCTGTGCCTTCTGCTGCTCTGCGCGTTCGGCTGCGGCAAGACGGAGCAGGCGGCGGAGCAGGCGAAGAAGATCGAGATCGGTCCGGACGACGTCGTGCTGACGGTCGGCGACGAGCCGGTCTATGCGGTCGTGTACCGCTACCATCTGAACGAGCGGCTTCAGACGATCCGGGACCGCAAGCTGTACGATTACGAAACGTACTTGAGCTGCGTCGCCAACCCGAACATCAGCTACGTCTACGCGTATTACGACACGCGCACCGAGGAGGGCATGGACAAGCTCTGCGAGGACGTGCTGAACGAGCTTGCGCTGCAGGCCGCCGCGATCGACACCGCGAACAAGGCGGGCTATGAACTGACGGCGGAGGACCGCAACTACATCCTGCAGGCGAAGATCGCCGCACAGGACATGCTGAACGAGCAGCTTTCGGAAAACGGCGGCGCCTATGAAACGATCGACGCCTTCTGCGCCGCAGCGGGCATCAGCGAGGACCGATTCATCGAGATGTACGCCGACAGCATGGAGGCGGGACTGCAGTTCGACCGGATCCTGGAGGCGTACAAGACCGAGCATGTCATGACCGACGAGGAGCTGGAAAGCGGCTATGAGCGGATCGTGAAGGAGACGTTCCTGGATCGCTACACAGACGGCGCGTATTCGCAGTATCTCGGCCTGTATATCGGCGGCTACCGCACGTTCCCGTCGCTGTACATTCCGGACGACGCGATCTTCGTGCGGCTGTTCGTGCACACGGCGCCGACGGAGGAGCAGAAGGCCGCGTATACCGAGCAGGCGCAGACGGATTTCAACACGCTGTATATGAGCAGCGAAAATGAGTTCGTTTCGCAGGGCAGCGCGGGCGATCTGGCGATCGCGGAGAACGACGAGCTGATCGGCGGCCTTTTCGCCGCGGCGAAGGACGTTCCGGTCGGCAGCGTCGGCACGCTGGAGAAGGAAGCGGACGGCAAGCAGATGTTCTACCTGTTCCTGCGCGTGGACGGCGAGACCGGCACGGTGCCGATCGACCGCTATCCCGGCGTGCGCGAGCGCATCGTTTCCCAGCTGCTCGGCACCGGCTGCATGAACACGCTGCGCGAGAAGCTCAAGGACCCGTCCTACGCGGTCCGCAACGAGGACGTGTTCAACGCGATCCGTCCGGAAAACTGATCCCCAAAATGCAACAAAGCCGAACCCAAACCGGGCTCGGCTTTTTGTATGCGCATGGCGGGCGGATGCGATCCGTCCACTTCGCTTCGTTACACAGGTGCCGTCGCGCGTTTGATCGCGCGTCGCCATGGCCCCTGCGGCATGAACGGACGCCGACCCCGGCGTCCCGCAAGATCAGTTCTCTTTGAGCTCCAGCGCGCGGCGATAGACCTGCTTTTTCGGAAGATTGAGCCGTTCGGCCGCGATCGCCGCGGCGTCCTTCACGGATTCGGATTGAAGAAGGTCAAGAAGCAGCGCGTCGAGGTCCGGCGCGGGCTCCGCCTCCTTCTGCCCGGGAACGAACGCGATCACGCATTCGCCCTTCGGCTCCTCGGAAAAGCGTTCGATCAATTCCTTGAGCGTGCCGGTCTCGACGGTCTCGAACCTCTTGGTGAGTTCGCGGAGCACGGCCGCCGGTCCGTCGCCGAACCGGTCAAGAAGATCCTTCAGCGTCGCCTGGACGCGGTGCGGGCTTTCGTACAGAATGACCTGATGACGGATCCCCGCGATCGCGTCGAGCGTTTCGCGGCGCGGCTTCGATTCGCGCGGCAAAAAACCGAAGAAGCTGAACGGCTGCGCGGGCAGTCCCGACAGCACGGCGGCGATCACGGCGGCGCTTGCGCCGGGGATCACGGTGTGGGGAAGGCCCTCCCGCTGGCAGGCGGCGACCAGCATGGCGCCGGGGTCGGACACGCCGGGCATGCCCGCGTCGGACACATAGGCGACGTCGCGGCCGCTCTTCAGCGCTTCGACAACCTCGTCGGTGCGTTCGCGCTCATTGTGCGTATGCAGCGAGCGGGTCGGTTTTTTGATATTGAAATGGTTGAGCAGAAGCCCGGTATGGCGCGTGTCCTCGCAGTAGATCACGTCGACCGCCGAGAGCGTTTCGATCGCGCGGGCGGAAAGATCGCCGAGGTTGCCGATGGGCGTTGCGACAAGGTACAGCATCAGCGGGCCCTCGTATGCAGATTGTCTCCGCGCAGCATCACGATCGAGGTCAGCGAGCCGTCGATGATGCGGGTCGCAACGCGTTCGTGATACGTTTCCTTGATCTCATCGACGGAGTAGTTCGAGATCAGAACGGTCGGAAGGCGCGAGGAAATGCGTTCGTTCATGATGTGGAAGAACGTTTCGATCGTAATGTTCGGCACCATCGGCTCGGTTCCGAGATCGTCGATCACCAGAAGCCCCGCGTCAAGGTACGGCATGATCGCGTTCTCGCGCGCGTCGATGCCGTCGAGAATGCTCTGGATGCACTGGTACGCCGTGATCTTCAGCGTCGGAATGCCCTTTTCGATCGCGGCAAAGGCGATCGCGTTGCCGAAGAACGATTTGCCGAGTCCGCTCGGGCCGAGGATCAGAAGGTTCGGCTTTTCGGGACGGGGCAGCGCGGAAACGTAGCGCTCGCAAAAGCGCTTCATGTTCAGGCCCTGCTTTTTCTGTTCGTCGGTCGGATAGATCGCCTCGGAGAATCCGGCAAACGTTTCTCGGTCGTTGATGCGCGAACCGGCGATCATCCGCTCCTGCTGCTTTTTCAGCGCGCAGACGCACAGCCGCGTCGTGCCGTCGTCCGCCGTGATCTCGCCGGTGTCGCGGCAGAGCGGACAGGTATAGATCGGATCGAGGTAGTTTCCGGGCAGGCCGAGCCGGATCAGCAGATTGCTGCGCTCCGCGCCGATCGCGCCGATGCGCGATCTGACGGCGGCGGGGGTCAGCCTGCCGAGGCTGAGCTGTTTGAACACCTGACTGCGCTCGTCGTCAAGCGCGGCAAAGCGCGGGCTCTTCCGCTCGCATTCCTCGATCCGCTTTCTTTGCAGGCGGTTGTTCTTTTCACGCAGATCGCTGTAGTAGCGCTTCAGTTCGTTCGTCATAAATCCTCGTTCAGATCGACAATCAGCTTGTTGATGTCTTCCTCGGACAGCTTCTCCCGTTCATAGAGGAAGCCGCCGTTTTTCTTTTTCTTCGGCGCTTTCGCGGGCGCGGTCTTCGGCTTGTTCAGCGCGGCCTCCGCCTGCTCGACGGTCTGCACGCCCTCGCCTGCCCAGTCGGACAGCAGCTTTTTCAGCACGCCCAGCGGACGCTCCGCGCCGGCGCATTCGTCCGCGGCAAGCAGGATCGCCTCGCGCGAAATGCCCTTTTCCTCGCGGAACATGCGAAGCTGCGCGATCGTCGTCTTGTCCGGCGCGCCGATCTTGCCGAGCCGCGCAAAGACGCTGCGTGCAAACTCGCGATCCAGCGCGCCCTTCTGTTCCTCAAGATCCATTGCGCCGATGTCGGTCACGCTGCGCTCCTTCATTTCGGTCAGGCGCGCGTTCAGGATCGCGAAGGTCGGCGTCGCCACGTCCGTCATGCGCGAAGCGGCGGCGAGCACCGTCTCGGCGTCGAAGCCGAGCGGGCCGATCCAGCGGTCGTAAAGGTCCATCTCATCCACGGTCGGCGGACGGCGCTTGTTCCAGCGCCGCAGCACCTCGCTTGCGCCGTGCTTTCGGACGCGCCAGTCGGCGACGTACGTTTCGGCCGCGACCTGCGTCTTGACGTCCTGTTCGCTCCATTCCTGCGCGACGGTGTGCAGATAGTTGATCGGCACGCGCTTGCCCTTGCGTTCGATGCAGTAACCGACGAGCGCGAGCACCGCGCCCTCTTCCAGCCCGTACAGCTCGATGCAGTCGTAGATCGCCTGCATTTCTCTGAGATCGAGCGAGCGCGGCGACAGCAGCGCTTCGACGGATTCGACGAGCCTGCGGTACTTTTTCGCCGTCGCGGCGGTGACGGCGGGCTGCTCGACCAGCAGATATTCCACGGTCAGCGGTTCGTCGGAGCGGATGCGCACCAGGCCCTTCGCCTGCCAGTAGACGAACGCGCAGCGCACCTGCGCGTCGGTGAGACCGAGCGCCGCGCCGAGATCGGTGTCGTTCAGCGAGGGGTGATAGCACTGCATCAGCCCGTAGAGGTACACCTTCACAAACGTGCCGTCGGCGTCGGGCATGTATTCCAGGAAAAACAGATTGTCGATCGGCGTCATCTCGCGCCGCGCCGCTTCCGGTGAAAAACGAATATTCATATTCGTATTATAGCACGGCGGCCCCCGGGATTGCAACGGAAACGGGGAATTTGGTGACAACCAAAAATAGCTGGTATTTTTCCGGCGCAGGCACTATAATATAGACCATGAAGTACAGAAGATCCGCACAGAAAAAGAATACCCCCGGATGGAAGATCGCCGTGCTCGCCGCCGTGCTGCTTGCGCTGCTCGTAGCGCTGTTTCTGCTGACGCGGCTGGCGCTGTCGGACGAACGGCCGTCGTGCGCGGGCGGCGAAGCGCCCGACGCCGCGGAGCCCACGCCGGAGCCCACGCTCCTGGATCTGTACGCGTACTTTGACTGGACGGAGACGACGACGATCAAGGTCTACGACCATCGGGCGGACAAGCTCGTGGACATGGACCTGGAGGAATACATCGTCGGCGTCGTGTCGGCGGAGATGCCGGTGCGCTACGAGTTCGAGGCGCTGAAGGCGCAGGCGGTCGCCTCGCGCACCTATACGCTGTACAGCATGGCGCACGGCGGCTGCCACACGAATCCCGACGCCGACGTGTGCACGAACAGCAAGTGCTGTCAGGCGTTTTCGACGCACGAACGCATGCGCGAGACGTGGGGAAAGGACTATACGGACAACTACGCCCGCATCGCCGAGGCGGTCATGGGAACCGCGGGCGAGGTGCTGGTATACGACGGGAAGCTGTGCGACGCGCTGTACCATGCCTGCTCCGGCGGGCAGACCGAGGATTCCGAGCACGTCTACGCGAATGCGATCCCGTACCTGCGCGGCGTGGACAGCCCGTACGAGGACCCGATGCGCACGGAGGACGTCGACTTCGGCTATGACGCGCTGGCGGAGCTGATCGCGGCGAAGTATCCGGAAAGCGGCGTGACCGCAGACAACGTAAAGGCGGCGATCTCGATCGAATCGGCCTATCCGAGCGGGCGCGTCGAGACGCTGCGGCTCGGCAAGACGACGGTCACCGGCAAGCAGGCGCGCAATCTGTTCGGGCTCAGAAGCACCATGTTCACGATCGAACGCACGCAGAACGGCATCGTGTTCCATGTCAAGGGCTACGGCCACGGCGTGGGCATGAGCCAGAACGGCGCAAACGGCATGGCGAAGCACGGCTCGGACTACCGTGCAATCCTGCTGCATTACTACACCGGCGTCACGCTCGGCTCGTATGATGAGAACGGCGTCGGGCCGTACAGCGGCCGCAGCGCGACGCCGCCGCCGGAGGAAACGGGGATCGTGCTTGTGCCGGAGGATTGAGATGGAACGCTGGGAATGGCTGATCGAAGGCGGCGCGGGCCTGTTTCAGGACCCCGCGCTCGGCTGCTTTACGGAGGACTCGATCGCGCTCGTGCATTTTGCGCGGATCGGAAAAACCGACGCGGTGCTGGATCTCGGAACGGGCAACGGCGTGCTGTGCCTGTATGCCGAAGCGCTGTACGGCGGAACGTACACGGGGATCGACGTCGACGCGGCGCAGCTGGAGCTTGCCCGCCGCAGCGCAGAGAAAAACGGACAGGCGATCCGCTTCCTTGCGATGCGCGCCGGGGACGCGCCGGACGCGTTCGGGCACGGGACGTTCACGAAGGTCCTGATGAACCCGCCGTATTTCGTGTCGGGCGATGCGGGCGCGCACGCGCTTGCGCGGCATGCGGAAGAATCCCTGCTGTCCGACTGGTGCGCCGCAGCGTTTCTGCTGCTGAAAAACGGCGGCACGCTGACGCTCTGCTGGCCGGCGGAGCAGCTTGCGGCGCTGTTTCGCGCGCTCGATCAAAACCGCCTTGCGCCGAAGCGGATGCAGCTTCTCTCGCGCGAGGGGCGGGCGAGGCTTGCGCTGGTCGAAGCAAAGAAGCTCGGATCGGACGGGGTCCGGATCGAAATCCGATGAATTGTCCATAAATCATTTACAGCTTTGCCCCGGACCGTGAAGAACGGTCCGTTGTTTTTGCCGTTTTTCTCCGCCAGAATGGCGAAAAGAGGGGGAATTGAATGGAAAGGACTGCAAACGTCATCGCAGAGATGATGCTCGATCTCGGCGTGATGCCGCACCTGAGCGGATACGTCCCGCTGCTTGAGGGGATCCGGGTGCTGGCGTCGGCGGACCGCACGCGGCGGATCCCGTATCGCGAGATCACGGAATGGATCGATGCGCTGTACGGGGCTGCGGACAGCGCGCACGCCATGCGCGACGCGATTGCAAGGGGAACGGCGGAGACGGCAGCAGGCTGCGGCACGCTGTTTCTGCATGCGCCGCAGCCCGGCAATAAGGAGTTTCTGTATTCGGTTGCGGAAATCGTGCGGGACAGGGTCGGAACGGACTGCCTGCACCAAAACACGGCGGACTGAGCGCGGCGGTCAGCGGGTCAGCGCCGCCTCCAGCATACGGGTGACCTCGTCGGCGATCTCCTGCGTGTTCTGATCGGCAAACCGCTCGGGCGGGATCACGTCGAGCACGGAGAAGGAGACCTTCGTTCCGTGCCAGAAGAACTGCCTGAGCGCGCGCTCGGTGTTGCGGTTGACGGCGACCACGATCGGAACGTTTCCGCGCTTTGCGAGCGCGAACGAGCCGGCGTGCAGCGGCAGAAGCGGCGCGTCGGTCTTGTTGCGGGTGCCTTCCGGGAAGATCCCGACGGCGGTCTGCTCCGTCTTCAGAATATCGGCGGCGCGCAGGATCGCCTTCAGCGCCTCGCGGTTGTTGGACCGGTCGATGAACGGGAAGCCGCAGCCGTGCGCAAAGCCGCCCGCGACCGGCATGTCGCGGATCTCGGGCTTGCAGACAAAGACGATCTCCGTTCCCTTCATGCGCGTCATCGGCAGGAACGGGTCGATCATGGAGCGATGGTTCGCGACCAGCAAAAACGGCTTGGTGCGGTCGATCCGCTCCAGTCCTTCGGTGCGCACGCGGATGCGGCCGACGAGCAGGATCAGCTCCATCGTTTCGACCATCAGACGGCGCAGACCGTGATTCGGCTTCTCGACCGGCTTGTTCTTGTCGACGCAGAGTGAGACCGCACAGATCAGCAGCGCGTACAGCAGCAGCCAAAGAACGTATGCCGCAAAGAACAGCAGCGGGATGCGAAGAATCAGCCACCACGTCGCGCAGTCGCGCAGCACGACGGAGAGAAGCGCCGTCGTTCCCGCGCTCAAAGCCAGGATCAGGATCCATACCAGCATGTCGCTCACCTCTTTCCTATTCTATTATATAGGAACGGGCGACAGATTTCAACAAAAAAAGAAAGGGTATCGAGCTGTTCGACGCCCTTTCGCCGCTTTGGAACGGATCCGGTTCCCGGACCGCCGTTATCCGGCGCTTTCGCTCTGCGTCAGCGCAAGCAGGTTCTGGTACAGCGTGTCGAGCAGGGCGCGGATGCCGCGTTCCAGCTCGCCGGTCGCCTTCGGCGGCCGCCCGACGTGCGGCGTGTCCGGATCGCGGACGAACGGGTCCGGCACCGGATAGCCCTTTTCGAGCAGCGTGCTGCGCATGTCGCGTACCCGCTGCGGCTGCGATTTCAGAAGCGCGCGGTATTTGTTCTGAAAGCGCAGCATGCGGCGCGTGTCGCCGTCCGCAAGCTCCAGCGTGCAGGCGCGCACCGACTGACCCTTTGCCAGCGCAAGCAGCACAGCCTCCAAAAGCCGGTCGGTCTCCTCCTCGGAGAAGGGGGAAAACGACGGCTCCGTCCGCTCGGCGGACTTCAGCTGCGTGTAGTAATGGTTCCGGACGCTGTTGGGCCTGCGCGACGTGCGTTCGGCGATCGCGTCGAACGCCGTCTTCAGCGGTTGGCGCGCGCTTCTTGCGCTGCGTGCGGCGGAAAGCAAAGCCGCTTCCTCTTCCTCGGTCCAGCCCGTATGGGTTCCTTTCATGGTTTCACCTCCTTTGATTTGTACGGAGTATGGACTTGTTTTCGGTTGCCTATACCAATCTATGCGCCGAATTCCCGCAAGAGAAAAAATATTTGCAATTTTTATGAAAAATTTGCTTGACAGGTTGAATCGATGATGATATTATCCAATATTGCATTATGATGCCTATACTGTGGTAATATGCCCTCAAAGACTCCGCGGATTGAAATAAAGCGAGCCGTTTTTGGTCAGAAGGCACAGAAGGTAAGGAATATTGCCGCCTCCACGGGCGGGGGAATTCGCCCGAAATTATCAGATGAAAAACATCAGCAAGGAGTGAACGCAATGATGCATGACGTCAAGATGGGAAAACGGACACGGAAGAGCTTTTCGCACATCTCCGAAGTACTCGAAATGCCCGATCTCATTGAGGTGCAGAAAAATTCCTACTACCACTTTCTGAGGGAAGATCTCAGAGACGTCTTCAACGACATCTCGCCGATCGTCGACTTTTCCGGCAAGCTCGTTCTGGAGTTTGTAGACTACCGGATCGACATGGACAAACCCAAGTACTCCATCGAGGAAAGCAAGAGCCGCGACGTGAACTACGCCGCACCGCTTCGCGTGACCGTTCGCCTGATCAATAAGGAAACGGGCGAGGTCAAGGAGCAGGAGGTCTTTATGGGCGACTTCCCGCTGATGACGCCGCAGGGCACGTTTATCATCAACGGCGCGGAGCGCGTCATCGTTTCCCAGCTTGTCCGTTCGCCGGGCGCATACTATGCCGCCGCAACGGATAAGGAGGGCCGGCAGCTCTTCTCGAGCCAGGTGATCCCGAACCGCGGCGCATGGCTGGAGTACGAGACCGATTCGAACGGCATTCTGTACGTCAAGATCGACCGTCAGCGCAAGGTCTTTATCACGGCGCTGCTGCGCGCGATCGGCTACGGCACGAACGCGGAGATCCTGGACCTTCTGGGCAACGATCCGCGTCTCGAGGCGACGCTCTCGAAGGACCCGACCCGTTCCGAGGTCGAAGGTCTCGAGGAGATCTACAAGAGACAGCGTCCCGGCGAGCCGCCGACAGAGGAGAGCGCAAGGAACCTGCTCCACGGCCTGTTCTTCGACAACCGCTACGATCTGGCGCGTGTCGGACGCTATAAGTATAATAAGAAGCTCGCTCTGAAGGCGCGTATCCGCGACCGCATCGCCGACGAAAACGTCGTCGATCCGGAGACGGGCGAACTGTTCGTCGAAGCCGGACAGAAGATCGACAAGGCGACGGCCGAAGCGATCCAGAACGCAGGCATCAACGCCGTGACGGTCAGGGCGGTCTACATCGACGGCGACAGGGGCGAGGTCGAAACGAACGTCAAGGTCGTCGGCAACTGTTTCGCATCCGCGGCGGGCTTCCTGCCGTTTGCGCCGATCGAAGCCGGCCTCAACGAGGACGTGCATATCCCGACGCTGAAGGCGCTCTTGAAGCAGGCGGCGGACGAGGGGATCGAGGGCGACGCGCTCAAGGATTTCCTGAGAAAGCATTACGACGACCTGATCCCGCGCCACATCGTTCCGGACGATATGGTCGGCTCGATCTCCTACCTGATCAACCTGCCCTACGGCATCGGCAAGACGGACGACATCGACCACCTCGGCAACCGCCGCATCCGTTCGGTCGGCGAGCTGCTGCAGAACCAGATCCGTGTGGGTCTCACGCGGCTTGAGCGCGTCGTGCGCGAGCGCATGGGTCTGCAGGATATGGACGTGGTCATGCCGTCGAACCTGATCAACATCCGTCCGGTGACCGCGGCGATCAAGGAGTTCTTCGGATCCTCCCAGCTTTCGCAGTTCATGGACCAGACGAACCCGCTCTCCGAGCTGACGCATAAGCGCCGTCTTTCGGCGCTCGGTCCGGGCGGTCTGAACCGCGACCGCGCAACGTTCGAGGTCCGCGACGTTCACTACTCGCATTACGGCAGAATGTGCCCGATCGAGACCCCTGAAGGTCCGAACATCGGCCTCATCAACTCGCTGTCCACCTATGCGCGCATCAACGAGTACGGCTTCATCGAAGCGCCGTACCGCGTGATCGACAAGGAAAACCGCATCGTCACCGACGAGATCGTGTATCTCACCGCGGATGAGGAGGACGGCGCGATCGTCGCGCAGGCCAACGAGCCGATCGACGAGAACACCCACTGGTTCAAGCGCGACCGCCTTGTGGCGCGTCAGCTCGACCAGATCATCGAGGTCAAGAACAACGAGGTCGACTACATCGACGTTTCCCCGAAGCAGCTGGTCTCCGTCGCGACGGCCATGATCCCGTTCCTTGAGAACGACGACGCAAACCGCGCGCTGATGGGCTCCAACATGCAGCGTCAGGCAGTTCCGCTTCTGAAGCCCGAGGCGCCCGTCGTGGCGACCGGCATGGAGCACAAGGCGGCGGCCGACTCCGGCATCACGGTGCTCGCGCAGTGCGACGGCACCTGCACCTATGTCGATGCGGACACGATCGAGATCACCAGCGACGCGGGCGTTCCGTACCGCTACAAGCTCCTGAAGTTCCGCCGCTCCAACCAGGGCACCTGCCTGAACCAGCGCCCGATCGTCGAGCACGGCGAGCGCGTGAAGAAGGGCGACGTCATCGCGGACGGCGCATCGACGCAGGGCGGCGAGATCGCACTCGGCCGCAACATCCTGATCGGCTTCATGACGTGGGAGGGCTACAACTACGAGGACGCGGTCCTGATCTCCGAGAAGCTCGTGAAAGAGGACGTGTATACGTCGATCCACATCGAGGAGCACGAGGTCGAAGCGCGTGAAACGAAGCTCGGACCGGAAGAGATCACCCGCGACATCCCGAACATCGGCGAGGACGCGCTTGCGCAGCTCGACGAAAACGGCATCATCCGCCCCGGCGCGGAGGTGCGTTCGGGCGACATCCTCGTCGGCAAGGTCACCCCGAAGGGCGAGACTGAGCTGACGGCGGAGGAGCGGCTCCTTCGCGCGATCTTCGGCGAGAAGGCGCGCGACGTGCGCGACACGTCCCTGCGCGTACCGCACGGCGAAGGCGGCGTCGTTGTCGACGTCAAGATCTTCACCCGTGAGAACAAGGACGAGCTGAGCCCGGGCGTGAACCAGATGGTCCGCGTGTACATTGCGCAGAAGCGCAAGATCTCCGTCGGCGACAAGATGGCGGGCCGCCACGGCAACAAGGGCGTTATCTCCCGCATCCTCCCCGAAGAGGATATGCCGTTCCTGCCCGACGGCACGCCGCTGCAGATCGTTCTGAATCCGCTGGGCGTTCCGTCCCGTATGAACATCGGTCAGATCCTTGAGCTGCACCTCGGCATGGCGTGCAAGAAGCTCGGCATCGAGATCGCGACGCCGGTCTTCGACGGCGCGACCGAGCAGGACATCAAGGAGCTGCTCGTCAAGGCGGGCTGCGACGAGGACGGCAAGACGATCCTGTACGACGGCAGAACGGGCGAACCGTTCGAGAACCGCGTCTCGGTCGGCTACATGTACTATCTGAAGCTGCATCACCTGGTCGACGACAAGATCCACGCGCGTTCCACGGGCCCGTACAGCCTCGTCACGCAGCAGCCGCTGGGCGGCAAGGCGCAGTTCGGCGGGCAGCGCTTCGGCGAGATGGAAGTCTGGGCGCTCGAAGCGTACGGCGCGGCGAACACGCTGCAGGAGATCCTGACCGTCAAGTCCGACGACGTCGTGGGCCGTGTCAAGACCTACGAGAGCATCGTCAAGGGCGAGAACGTCAAGCCCTCCGGCGTGCCCGAGTCGTTCAAGGTCCTCATCAAGGAGCTGCAGTCGCTCGGCCTCGACATGCGCGTGCTTTCCGAATCGCGTGAAGAGATCGAGATCGGCGAGGACGACGACGAGGAGACCCGCTTCACCGACAACATCAACATCTCCGGCCCGGAGGATATCCCGAATCTTCCGATGGAGGACGAGGAGGACGAGGACGAATTCGACGACGACGAGTTCAACGAGTTCGACGACGATTCCGACATGGGCGGCGTACTGATCGACGATGCGTTCGATCTCGGAGATGATATGGATCTGGACCTCGACAATGAGGACGATCCCGAATAACGTGCGAAAGGAGACAGCAAATGTTTGATTTAACGGAATTTGATGCTCTGCAGATCGGTCTGGCTTCCCCGGAAAAGATCCTTGAGTGGTCCCACGGCGAGGTCAAAAAGCCCGAAACGATCAACTATCGCACTCTGAAACCCGAAAAGGACGGTCTGTTCTGCGAACGGATCTTCGGGCCCACGAAGGACTGGGAATGCCACTGCGGACGCTATAAGCGCGGCAGATACAAGGGCATCGTCTGCGACAAGTGCGGCGTCGAGGTCACCCGCGCAAAGGTGCGCCGCGAACGCATGGGCCACATCGAGCTGGCGGTCCCCGTTTCCCATATCTGGTACTTCAAGGGCATTCCGTGCCGCATGAAAATGCTGCTCGACATGAGTCCGAAGGAGCTGGAACAGGTTTTGTATTTTGCGGCGTACGTCGTCGTCGATCCCGGCGAGACCACGCTGCGCAAGAAGCAGGTGCTTTCCGACAAGGAGTACCGCGAATATCAGGAGCAGTTCGGCGAAAAGGCGTTCCGTGCCGGCATGGGCGCGGAAGCGATCCGCGAGCTCCTCTGCGAGATCGATCTTGAGAAGCTCGACGCAGAGCTTCGCGAAGAGGTCGAGCATTCCGGCGGCCAGAAGCGCGCAAACGCGATCAAGCGTCTGGAGGTCGTCGAGGCGTTCATGAAGAGCGGCAACCGCCCCGAATGGATCATTCTGACGGTCCTGCCGGTCATTCCCCCGGAGCTTCGCCCGATGGTGCAGCTCGACGGCGGACGCTTCGCAACGTCCGACCTGAATGACCTGTATCGCCGCGTCATCAACCGCAACAACCGCCTGAAGCGGCTCCTGGAGCTTCGCGCGCCGGACATCATCGTCCGCAACGAGAAGCGCATGCTGCAGGAAGCGGTCGACTCCCTGATCGACAACGGCCGCCGTTCGCGCCCGGTCACGGGCCCCGGCAACCGCCCGCTGAAGTCGCTCTCCGACATGCTGCGCGGCAAGCAGGGACGCTTCCGTCAGAACCTTCTGGGCAAGCGCGTCGACTATTCCGGCCGTTCGGTCATCGTTGTCGGTCCGGAGCTCAAGATGTACCAGTGCGGTCTCCCGAAGGAGATGGCGCTCGAGCTGTTCAAGCCGTTCGTCATGAAGCGGCTGGTCAAGGGCGGCCTCGCGCAAAACGTCAAGGGCGCAAAGCGCAAGGTCGAACGCGGCGAGACCGAGGTCTGGGGCGTGCTGGAGGAGGTCATCAAGGACCATCCCGTCATGCTCAACCGCGCGCCGACGCTGCACCGTCTGGGCATTCAGGCGTTTGAGCCGGTCCTCGTCGAGGGCCGCGCGATCAAGCTGCATCCGCTCGTGTGCACCGCGTTCAACGCGGACTTCGACGGCGACCAGATGGCGGTCCACGTACCGCTTTCGGTCGAGGCGCAGTCGGAAGCGCGCTTCCTGATGCTCGCATCCAACAACATTCTGAAGCCGCAGGACGGCAAGCCGGTCGTCTGCCCGACGCAGGACATGGTCATGGGCTGCTACTACCTCACGCAGCAGCGCGACGGCGTCAAGGGCGAGGGCAAGGCGTTCTCCTCCGAGGACGAAGCCATCATGGCGTACCAGACCGGCGAGGTCGCACTGCAGGCAAAGGTCAAGATCCGTCTGCAGCGCGAATGGCAGGGTGAA
>JAEEGK010016511.1_pt1 | contig 16218 bp, 15 predicted proteins | sample 8958771 | NCBI WGS metagenome assembly JAEEGK01 (sample SAMN16246547, study PRJNA631951) | gut metagenome | biome: gut microbiome; feature: rumen; material: SC-attached | host: Bos | place: Iran: Karaj | collected 2018-10
CGAATGCGGCGAAAAAGAAGATTGCGTGCCAGAATCTGTACGTTGTCAGGCAAGCCCAGCCATCGGTACCGCTTGCGATAACGAAGGCGTACCCGCCGAATTTGATGGCTGCACGCTCATTTGCAGCGGCGGTGCTTACTTGTACGCCCCGCCACCAACATGGTAATCGGGGCCGTTGAAAGCCAAATTTAAAAAAAATATCAAAATTTACGTGAATTTTTGAATAATTGCTTCGATTTTCACGTAAATTTTTTATGTTGTTCTAGATGTTTTGGGCTTTTGAGGCTTTTTTGTTGTTGATAAATGGTGAAAAAGTGTGCTTTGGGTAAAAAGTGATTGGTTAAAATGAGTTTTTAACCCCTGTTTTCTCAAAAAATGTTTATTTATATGCAAAATTACGTGAAAAATCTAAATTATATCACTTTTTTCACGTAAAAAATGGTCAAATTTAAAATTTTGGCTTTAAAAGAGAATTTAAAATAAAAGAAGCCGGACGAAATCCGACTTCTTCTTTGTTGGAGTTGGAAGAATATGATATTAAATTTTGGGGAAGGTAATATGCTCGATGGGCTTGGGCGTCTCGTGCGGAAAAAATCCCGGCTTGGGCTTGTCTATAAAGCCTGGACTGTTGCCGATTCCTTTTGACTCTTTTTCTTTTGGGTGCAAGAGGCCTTTGTTGAGCGGGTTTTTCTTGTTCTCGTTTATGTTGTTATTTGCCTTTTGTTGGAGACGTTCTTCTTGAACGTTCTTGATTTCGTCTTTGGCGCTAGCCTTGATGTCCGAAAGGATTTGTTGCCTTGCAAGTTTGCGTTCTTCGCGTAAACGTTGCCAGTTTTCTTTTTCGTTCTGTCCAAGGTCAGGAACACCCTGCGAGATTTCTGCTTTCCCGACGGGAATTGCGATGTCGGATTCCGGCTGTGCGCTGGGAGCCGCCGCAAGGGCCGCGATGGTCAGAAATGCGAGTTTGTTTGAGCTTGTGTTTTTCATGGCTTTAACCTTGAAAAGACTCGAAAAAGATAGGCGACAGGTGTGTTTGCCCGCCGCCTGATTGATTGGAATGAATGTTCCTTATTCAACCTTTGTTGCGGTCTTTTCTTCTTTGAGATTTTCCTTTTCGGCCTTTTGAGCTTCAAGTTCGGCCTTCTTGGCCTCCATCTCTGCTTTACGTGCTTCGCGTTCTGCCTTCAAGGCTTCTTCGCGTTCGGCGCGCTTGGCTTCCATCTCGGCTCTCTTGGCTTCCATTTCTGCCTTGCGGGCTTCGCGTTCCGCTTTCATGGCTTCTTCGCGTTCGGTGCGCTTGGCTTCCATCTCTGCTTTCTTGGCTTCCATTTCAGCCTTGCGGGCTTCGCGTTCCGCCTTCATGGCTTCTTCACGTTCGGTGCGTAGGGCTTCCATCTCTGCTTTCTTGGCTTCCATTTCTGCCTTGCGGGCTTCGCGTTCTGCTTTCATGGCTTCTTCACGTTCGGCGCGCTTGGCTTCCATCTCGGCTCTCTTGGCTTCCATTTCCGCCTTGTGTGCTTCACGATCGGCCTTCATGGCTTCTTCATGTTCAGCCCTCTTGGCTTCCATTTCTGCCTTGTGTGCTTCGCGTTCGGCTTTCAATGCTTCTTCACGTTCGGCACGCTTTGCGTCTTCTTCGGCCTTCTTGGCTTCATGTTCAGCCTTCTTAGCTTCCATTTCTGCCTGGTGAGCTTCGCGTTCGGCTTGGAGTTCTTCTTCGGTCTTCGGTGTCGGCGGGAGAACGTCCGGTTTTGCAGGCGGTTCTACCTTGAGATCTTCCATGTCGAGCTTGATTTTGTCCAAAAGTTCCTTGCGTGCTTCTTTACTTTCGTCGCGCATCTTCTTGAAGTCGCTATCGGTGACTTCGGTTTTTACTTCGGTTGAAATCTCGGCTTTGACTCTTTTCATGTCGGAGGCTATGCCGCTCTTTGCGGATGCCGTGGCAAAAAAGGCGAGAGTGGAAAGTGTAAGAACTGCAATGAATTTCGATTTCATGTTTTCCTCTTGATAAGGTTTGTTTTCGCTCCTTTGTCCGATATTTAGCAATAATCGTGCCAATTTTAGAAAAATGTCGAATTTGCTCGAATTTCAAAGTTTTTTTGTTGTAAAATCCAAAACGTAGCGATCAAAGGTTCAAAAAAACGAGGTAATTTGCCTCACTGGGGACGAAAGTTCCGATTTTTAGCTGTGCGGGGATTAGTTGGTAGAACTCAGGCCGCTTTGCTTGTAGAGCTTAGGTTCGCCTTGCTTGTAGAACTAAGAAAGAATACTAAGCTCTAAGTTCTACATTCCACCAACTTGTTTTTCCAATTTCATTTTTGTACATTAACTTCCGATTTATTTTATCGTTCCTAGATCCTTTAAATATTATCCCGGGCAGGGGCCGCTCATTTCGCGCGTGTTGGCGTTTGAAGTTGCGGGCATGCGAGTTCCAGGAGGCTTCATGCTTCGTTTAAGGATTTGGGGAATTTCCCTTTTGACATTGTTTTTAGCGCTTGCCGGGGCGTCACCAACGTTTCCTGGGCGCTCGCCTGTGCGTTTGGGCGCGTTGACGAATTCCGTTTCTTCGGAGGCGGCTTCGCCGGGGGCCGTAACGCTCGATTTTGTCGATGTTCCGATTGCGGAAGTGGCACGGACGCTTTCGCTTGCTTATGGCACCCCGATTTTGGCCGATGACGTGGGCGAGACCAAGGTGACGTTTCATCTGGAGGGCGTGAGCCTTTTCGAGGGACTTTCGGCGTTGTGTGCTGCAAACGGGCTTGCGGTGGTCGAGGAAGGGCGCGTGTTTCACATTCGGCGGGCGCGTATGCAGGGCGGTTATATCGCCTTGGAAGATTCCGGGGTGGTTGTTTCGGTCAAGGATATGAACGTGCGCGACTTTGTCAAGGAGTTCAGCTTGAATACGGGCGTGAATGCGCTTGTGGATTACGATGTGGAGGGCGTGGTGACCGGAAATCTGAGACATTTGGTTCCAGAACATGCGTTTCGCGTGCTGATGGAATCGAACGGGTTCAAGGTTCGCGGTGAACGCGGCTGTTTGCGGGTTTCGCGGCTTAAGGCGGGGGCGGGGAAAACTAGTGGAAAGGAGGGCTCGCTGAATGGGGAGGCGTCGGGTGATGCCGAGGTCATGGTGGAACGAATGGGAAACCTTTATTCGGTAAATTTGCCGTCGGTCCCGCTAAAGACTGCGCTCAAGGCGATAGCGGACGAGGCGGGGCTTAACTTGGCGCTCTATGGCGATATGAAAGAAACGGTGCAGATGTCGTTCAAGGATGTTCCTTTGTCGGAACTTTTGACATCGATTTTTCGAGGGAGCGCATTTACTTTCCGGTTGGATTCGTCGTCGCTTTTGGTTTCGGAAGAAGGGTCTGCAAAGGCGCTTGCTGACTTGCGAGTTTATCCGTTGAAGCATGTCTCGCCGGAAAAGGCTATGGCGCAACTTTCGAAATTCATGAAAGGGTTGGAACTGAATGTTTCGGAATATCGGGAACAAAATGCGCTTGTGCTCGGAGCTTCTGCGCGGACTCTTGACCGTGCCGTGGATTTTTTGGAGAAGATTGATGTGCCGGCGATGCAGGTGACGTTAGCTTGTGTCATCGTGGAATTTAGAAAGGGGCGCGGCTTTGCGATTGGCGTGCGGAGCGGTGCTACCCGAAACGTGGGGGAGCGCGACATCCAGGCACGAGGATTCTTTGATTTTTTGGGGAAGGATCTCTCGAAATCGGGCGCATTTGGGAAGATTGGAATTTTGCCGGACCGTTTTGAGTTGGAACTTTCGTCGATGGAGGAGAACAACGAGGCGAAAGTACTTGCCCGCCCGCGCGTGACGACGTTGAACGGCAACAAGGCGGAGCTGAATGTGACGAATACGGTCTATTATCTTGTCAGTCAGGTTTCGTCGGACGGTTTTCCGATAACGGACTACCGTTCGTTTAACGATGGCATTTCTTTGGAACTTACACCGACGATGACGCAAAGTGGATTGATTACGTTGTCTGTTTCACCTGAAATCAAGACGGCTGGCAGAAGTACGGGCGATGGGCCGCGGGATATCAGTTCCCGCAATATGAAAACGACTGTCGTACTTCGCGATGGGGAAACGCTTTGTTTGGGCGGGCTCATTCGCAAGAATAAAACGGAGGTGCGGTCGGCGGTCCCGTTTTTCGGGAGCATCCCTGTGCTTGGGAAACTGTTCAGTTATACGTCCGAAGAAGAGGAGGAAAGCGAACTGGCCATATTTATCACGCCAACAGTGGAGATTAGACAAGAGACGAAGATAGGTGGTAGAAAGTGATTAGTAAGCAGTGGTTAGTAAACAGGGCGGCTTCGCCGCGATTATAAATCCTAATCACTAACCACTAAACTTCACCGGATCCTATCGGTCGCGACGCTCCCTCCAGGATGACGCATCCGCGCCACTTCCTACCGCCTACTTCTTACTTCCTACTGCTTACAAACCACCAACCTCTAACCACCAATAACCAAAGACCAACAACATGTTTTTTCTGCATAAACATATAGCGCCTATTCCGGCGCGGATGATGACGTGGGAGGTGACGACTGCGTTTGATGGGACTCTTACGGAAACTGAATTGCAAAATCGGTTTGATGAGGAATTTCACGATGCAATTGATGGAGCGCAAGTCGGGAATCGTGTGAACTTCTGGCCTCTTGTTTCGTTCAATGCGTCGGACGGGCGGCGCCATCGTTACCTTGTCGCGGTTGCCGATGAATCTCTTGCAGGGTATCGTAAAAAGTTTGACCGTTGCTTGCCCAGACAGGTTGCGCTATTTGCTATTGCGGATAAAATCATGCGTGACGAAAAGGTCGATTCTGTAGGCTGCAAAAGTCACGGTGTGGATGGCGGTGGCTGTTCCGAGGCTGCTTCTCAAAATGAAGGAAATCTGTTGTTCGCTGCACTTTGGAATGAAACTTTGTATATGCAGGTCTTTGTGAAGGGGCGATTGTGCCATTGGTTCGAAGAACATGGTTATGGAGATTCTTTTGATGGCGCATGTCGGGAACGAGTTGCTCTTTTTAAATCTTTTTTGACATCAGATGAGTTGTTTGGAAATGCGGGATCTTTTGACGATGTGCTGGTGTGCTGTAACCAAATGGCGAATATGGACAATCTATTTTGCTTGGCCGCGCATGACCCGTTTTGGCGTTGTTTGGATTTGGACCGGTGCAATGGAATGAAACTTTGTGTAAAACGACGGCTGGTGTGGAATTTTGCGGGGGCGTTCACCTTGTGCCTTGTGCTTTTGGAGATATTTGTTCATCCGGTGGAAAAATTGAATTTTTGGAATGATGGAAAACAAATTAAGAATTTGAATCTCGTGGCTCCCGTTGAACTAGATTCACCATCCGCGCGGGATTTGGATATGCTTGCTTGGGCCGAAGGTCACCGGGATATGCCCCTTGCAAAATGGAACCGGGCGCATGGAGGCGTCTTGGGAACGTTCTTGAACGCAAAACGTGAAACGTCTCAGGGAAAATGTCGCTCATCTGAGTTTAGTTTGCTTGGAATTGCGGGGGGTCGCGTTGCACTCGTAAAGACTGCTGCGGGTGAATCGAAAATGCTTTCGCTTGGGGATACGCTTTATTCGTACCGCGTGCAAAAAATTGGACGGAATGATGTTGTTTTTCGTTGTGGCGGCAAGGAGGTTCGTTATGAAGTCGGTGCGCGGTAGCGCTCTTCCGCTTGTACTTGGAGTATTGCTTGTGCTTTCGATTCTTTTAACGTCGATGCTCCGCTTGCCAGGTACGCTCCGCCGGACGGTTTCGCTTGTTGCAAACGAAACCCAGGAAATGTATTTGGCGGAGTCGGCGGTGCTTGCAAAATTGGAAAATTTTCCGGAGGGGTATTTTGCGGGACTCCCGGCGGTGGAAAGTCGCATTTTGGGGCCATGGACGCAGTGGCTGACGCGCCCGGTGCGGAAAACGGAAAAATATTCGGTTGGTCGAGGCTTTTATTTTGGGTTTCTTGTGGGGAATGCTTATGCGCGTTTTGGTACGTCGGAATGGGCTCGTTGTGCGGTAGCGTTGGAACGGAACTTGCGGGAGCGTATATTGCAGGCGGAGGGGCTGAAGAACGTTTCGGGAAACCGCCGTTTTTTTAAAGTGGATTCGTCGGGTGTTATTGATGGCGGTATAACGGCGTTGAACGTAAATGCTGGAGATTTGACGCTAGACCTTGGTGGTGACGATGCTTTTGGCAAGATGCCCGAGCGCCTTTCTGTCCGTTTGTTCATGGCTAATGTCGAAGGAAACGTCAAAATTCGCGGGAACGTCCACTTCGATACGCTCCGGATCTATTCGACGGGAACCGTTTTGTTGCAAGGAAATGTAAGCTCGGACTTTGTAGAAATTTTTGGACTGTCGGGAGTGAACGTTGAGGGAAATGTCTTGCTTGCGGGCGTTATCTTGTCTAAACAGAACATCGAAATTTCTGGCCATGCAGAGGCGCATTTCCCGAGTGTGGCGATAGCTGTAGGCTATCGCGGAAATTCTGTCAAGCTTTCGGAAAAGTCTGTGTTTGAAGGTTTGGCGATTGCTCCTTCGGGCATTGTCGATCGCGATTCTTCTGTTGTTCTGCTTGATTCGTCAAAAACGCTTTTGCCGTTTTGTATGGACTCCCGTAAAGTTGTCTTTGAAAGGAGGCGCTTGTGAGACTTTCCGTGAACTCTAGACTTGGCTTTGCCTTACCCGAAGTTTGCGTGGCGCTAGCCGTCTTTCTTGTCGGGACGACGGGACTTGTTGCCTGCTGGAATTATTTTAATCGAGAAATTGCAGACGAACGCTACCGCCTGGAGCAGTTCTACGATGTGGAGTCGGCGATGGAACGTCTGATTGCGGTCAAACCCTTGTGCTCGGACTCTTTGGATGTACCCAATGTTGCAGGGCCAGAATCTCGAATTGTCACAGACTCTCGAAATCTCGAGATGGTCCGCTTGAAACGCATTCCCGGAAACGCTCGCCTTGCGTGGGCGACTGTAGTTCGGGACAACTTTTCTCTTAAACGATTGGTTCGATGTCGGTGAGGTTCAAATGAAAGGTTTTACGCTTGTAGAACTGCTTGTCGCGATTGTTATCACGGCAATTCTCGTAGGTGTTTCCTTGAACGTTTATGTTGTGATTCACCACGGCTTTGCAGAATCGACAATCCGCTATGGGCGGTTCGTCGGAGAAAACGTCCATGAACTTCGCTGTCGGACCCGTTTTGTACGCGGACTGCCACCCTGCGACGACGCTCCGCGAACCTTTCACGATTCTCGTTCTTTTCGCGATAACGTTCGCGAACGGTTTTGAACTCTACTAACAAATAACCAATGACCAAACAAACAAAAACGCCCCGCATTGCGGAGCGTCCTTTAAACGTTCAATGTGATTTCCGTCACTTAGTTCGTCGCTTGTTCTTCCACGTTTTCGGAGCGCTTGATTGCCTTGTGAATCTCGATCAAGTTGCTGATGTAGTGCATAAAGGAAAGCACGCTCACCGAAAGGAAGCCGATAGCGTATAGCGCAAGGAACGGACCGATAATCCATTTGCTGGCGTTGATGTATTCGAGCAAACCGAAAATGCAGTAAATGCCCACAATGAGTTCGAAGAGAGCCATCCACGGGAACTTTTGTGCGTAGTGGCTTTTGACTTTCTTCTTGGAGTCACCGCTCTTCGGGGTACGGACGAAGCTGCCTTTTGTTCCGAGTACTGCGGCGAATACGGCACGGGAGTTGCTGACCGCGATGCCCACACCGAGAGCCATCAAGATGGGGAGCGAGAGCAAACGAACCTTCCAACCGGTATAGCCGGAGCAACGTTGGGCGACAAAATAAAGAACGGAAGGAGCAATTGCCGCAAGGAAGATAAAGATGAATCCGATGGTGTAGGCCCAAGCGGGGAGATGGGCGACCGGTTCAAAGAATGCGAGGAGCGGCCATGCGCAGAGCGCGGTAAACAACATGCAGGGGTGGATCGAGTAGTGCGTCGTGTGGAGGATGGCTCCGAGCTTCACGCGGAACGGAACCTTGGAACGCAAGACTTTCGGCAAAATTTTGATGGCCGTCTGGATGGAACCCTTTGCCCAGCGGAACTGCTGTGCCTTGAATGCGTTGATGTCGTTGGGGAGTTCGGCCGGAACTATTACGTCGAACACGAACTTCATCTTCCAGCCGGCGAGCTGACTGCGGTAGGAAAGGTCCATGTCTTCGGTCAGCGTGTCGCCTTCCCAGCCGCCACCGCCATAGATAGCGTCTTTGCGCCAGATGCCTGCGGTGCCGTTGAAGTTCATGAACAACTTGCCCCAGCTGCGGGCGGACTGTTCCACGACAAAGTGACCGTCAATACCAATAGACTGTGCGAGCGTAAGACCGGATTCGGTGCGGTTCAAGTGACCCCAGCGTCCCTGTACGAGTCCGACTTGCGGATCCATGACAAGGTAGGGTACGGTCTTCAAGAGGAAGTCCTTCTCCGGAACGAAGTCGGCGTCGAAAATAGCGAGGAATTCTCCCTTTGCGACTTCCATGCCTTCCTTGAGAGCGCCGGCCTTGAAATCCTTGCGGTTCGTGCGGTGGATAAGCTTGATGTCATAGCCGCGGGCGGCGAGTTCGGCAACTTTCTTCTTCGTGACTTCGTAGCATTCGTCTGTGGAGTCGTCCAGGACCTGGATCTCGTGTTTGTCCTTGGGATAGTCTATAGCGCAGACCGCTTCGAGAAGGCGCTCCACGCAGTTGGCTTCGTTAAAAACCGGGAGTTGGGTCGTGACCTGGGGGAGGTCCGCCATGGAATGTTCGCGGTAGTACTTCAAGATTGTCTTGCGGTCCGAAAGACGAGTCTTGCGACTATTCTTGAGGAATAGGTAGATGCTGTAGTAGCAGCTAAACCCATAGATAACCAAGCCCACGCCTGCGATAACATAGACGATGAACATTGTGTATAGGAGTATCGTACTCATTCTACTATATACCTTTTGCACCTAAGAAGTGTTTGGCGCCAAATATAGAAACGCAATGTGATGTTTGCTACATTTTAAAGGAATTTTAGTCCAATTTTTGCTCTGAAAAGCGTATTTTTACATAGCAATGAATACACTTTTTTACAATGGCGTTTTATGGTAAAAAATGCAGAAAAAAGCAATAAAAATTTAACATCGCCGATCGCTCGATGGATGGAAACGAACCGTGGAACCGAAGGTTTTACAGAATCTTTACGTAAGCTTTTGATGTATGCCTGTGTCGAATGGATCCGTCGCGGGACATCGGCGCTTTTGACCCCCGAAGAGGCCCTTTCCAAGATCGTTTGCTGCGCTCTTCCGGAGTTTCCCGTGGGCGAATGGTCCGAAAATCCTGAAAAATATATGGATGAAATCGCCGATTTTTGCGAAAAAGCGAAAATATTGCCCTTGCCAGCCGCCCTCCAGGGCGAAATTCCCTCCCTTTTGGACCTTCGTGGGGTAAAATGCCCCCTCAATGCCGTCCGTTCGAGAATTGTCATGTCGGGATATCCTGCCGGACGGACGCTGAAAATTTGGCTCGATGAAGGTTCGCCTATCGAAAATGTGCCCGGATCGCTCGTTGCCGACGGCCATAAAGTGCTTTCTCGCGAAAAAAAAAGCGATTTTTGGGAAATCTCGGTGGTCAAATCGGATTCTAAAGTATAGATTGTTTATGTGGAAAACAGAGTATTAGTTATAGGCGATGAAATGTTCGGTTCTAAAGGCGAAGCGGCGAACCGTTTTGTGGAAGCGGTGCTTTGCCGGGAACCCAGCCGCCCTATACAGTTTTCCTTGAATGTGCCTGTGGCGGTATCGCTTTCCCAAATTCGGGCGCGCCTTTCTTCGGATATCATCGGCAAAAATGCCGGCCGCATTGTCATGGGGCTTGGGCTTCGCGATTTGAACCACGGCGGAGCGGACGGCGCTTCGGTCGCCTCTCTTTACGAATCGCTCGTGAACGAACTCGTGAACAAGACGCAGTCCCGTCTTTTCCTGCTCACGATTCCCCCGGAAATGTTCCCGATAGCCGTAAACGAGGTCGAATATTTAAACACGATGATTCGAGAAGTCTGCGCGGCGAACGAAAACCGCATCGTGCTGCTCGATTTTGCGCAATTTGCCGAGACGTTCAAGGAAAAGCAGATGGCGCGTGGCAAGTTCGGGCGGAGCCTTTTTATGGAAGACGGTGCGCCTACGTCGCTTTGCTGTATGCTCTTGGCTCTGTACCTGCAAGATGATCTTGTAAAAGATTTAAAGGAGATGTAATTATGGGTCTTTTTGACAATCGCTTTGCCAGTAAAAATGCGGCCATGAGCCGTGCGTTCTCCATTGATTCCGAAAAGGACCGGAAAAAGCGGAATTATACGCGTGAACCGGCCGCGCCCAAGATGGGGATCTGCGACAAGTGCCACAGGGAAGCCCTGTTACGCTCCTACCGCTCGAAGGAAATGTCCATGTCTGACGGAGCCGCTAGCTTTGGGACGGTGGTGAAGCATCTCTGCGAAGACTGCGCTCCGCGCTCCAAACGCTTCGAAGACACGAACGTCCCGCCGATGGACAAGAAGCAGGTGAAAAACCTCATGCGCTCCGCGAAGAAAGGACTGTTGTAGGTTTGAGGTCGCCCGCTATGGCGGGCTTTGAGGTATGAGCACGGTCGCCTACGGCTCCCTTTGGGCTTTATAAATGCACCTCGGGCGCCAAATTTAAGCCCAAAGCTTTGCAACGCAAAGCGACCCCATACCCCACTCCTCATACCTCATGCGTAAACAATATTTTATAAAAAAATCTTACCCCCCTTAACGAAATTGATGTAAATTCCTAAATTTGGGTCTCGATTTTATATAGGGAGACCTTCAATGTCCGATATTCACGCCAAGGAATCCGTCAAACAGTATTTGGCAGGCGTCGTTTCGACGATCACTCCGGAAATCGTTCGTTCGCTAAAGCGCGGCTACACGCGCAAGGATTTTACTAGCGATTTGATGTCGGGCTTGATTGTCGGCATTTTAGCTCTCCCCTTGGCGATTGCATTCGCTATTGCATCCGGCGTGGGTCCGGAACAAGGCCTCTACACGGCCATTATCGCGGGCTTCATCATTTCGCTGTTGGGCGGTTCCCGCTACCAGATTGGCGGCCCCACGGGCGCTTTCATCGTTATCGTTTATGGTATTGTGTCGCAGTACGGCTACGACGGCCTTGCTTCGGCAACGCTTTTGGCCGGTATCTTCCTCGTCATTTTCGGTCTTGCCAAGTTCGGCGCGATTATCAAGTTCATCCCGTACCCGGTGACGGTCGGATTTACGGCGGGTATCGCTATTATTATTGCTCTCGGTCAGGTGCCGAACTTCTTCGGTCTTACGTTTGCGGGCGCCGACCCGGCTGACGCTGTGGGCAAGATCAAGCTTTATGTTTCTTCGTTCGGTTCCATGAACGTCTATTCCGTGATTGTGGGCGTTGTCGCTCTCGCGGTCTGCATTTTGTGGCCGAAGATTACCACGAAAGTTCCGGGTTCCTTGATTGCGATTATCGTTGCGACGGTGATGGTGAAGGTCCTTGGCTGGGACGATCCGGTGAATGGCCACGGCGTGGTGACGATTGGCATGAAGAACCACATCCCGAGCGGTTTCCCGGTGCCGCACCTCCCGAACATCAGCCTCGAAATGATGCAGAAGGTGTTCCAGCCGGCACTTACGATTGCGATGCTCGGCGCGATTGAGTCGCTACTTTCTGCAGTGGTGGCCGACGGTATGACGAGTACGAAGCACCGCTCCAATACGGAACTTTTCGGTCAGGGCGTCGCTAACATCTTGAGCCCGATTTTTGGCGGTATTCCTGCGACGGGTGCGATTGCCCGTACCGCAACGAACATCCGTAACGGTGCCGTGAGCCCGATTTCTGGCCTTGTTCACGCAGTTGTTCTCTTGCTCATTATGCTCGTGCTTGGCAAGTATGCCGAAATGATCCCGATGGCGGCCCTCGCCGCTGTGCTTTTCCAGGTCGCTTTCAACATGTGCGGTTACCGCAGCGTCATCAAGATGTTCAAGGCTCCCAAAAGCGATGTGACGGTGATGCTTGTGGCGTTCTTCCTCACGGTGATTATCGACCTTACGGTCGCTATCGAAGTGGGCGTGCTCCTTGCCGCGGTGCTCTTCATCAAGCGCATGAGCGATGTGGCCGAAGTCGAGGCCGTTTCTTCTGCGTTGAAGGATGACGATGACGAAGCGGCCCGCAACAGTTTAGGTCGCCAGGTGCCGAAGGGCGTGCTTGTGTACGAACTTGCCGGTTCACTCTTCTTTGGTGCTGTAGACAAGTTCAAGGAAACGATGAACCGCATTTCTGAAAAACCGAAGATTTTGATTTTGCGCATGCGCAGTGTTTCGAGCATTGATGCGGCCGGTATCAACATGATTGAAGATTTGCTCAAACGTTGCAATAGCGAGGGAACGCAGCTCCTTTTGAGTGGCGTGCATGCCCAGCCGGTGGTGGCTTTGACGCGTGCCGGTGTACTTGCTCAACTTGGCGAAGAGAACGCTCTCGGTAACATTGACGCCGCTCTCAACCGCGCCCGCGAACTTTTAGGCCTTCCGATTGTGGATGCGTCACATGAAGAAATTCAAGCTCCGACGGTATCGTGGGAAAAGAGCCTCGACAAGCCGTGGATGCCGGAAGAATCGAACGCTGCCGTGGCCGAAGAAACGCCGGAAGTTATTGCCGAGCGCATGATGGACGAACCCATCAAGAAAATTGAAGAAAGCAAAAAGTGATACGCCGGGCATTTTTGTTCCGAAAAAAATATTCGTGTGAGTTGTTGCACTTTATGCGAAATATTTGGGTGATGTGAATCAAGTTTTTTTTCGATTGCGTAAATAATATTTTAACAAATCTTTTGGTTTTCCAAAAAATATATTAAATTATGCAACGTAGATAATCTTCTACAAAAAAACGAGATGCGAATGGGTTATTGGGACGAAAATCATGTTTCGGAAGAACGTCCGAAGCGAACCTCCTTCGAGGAGTTCGTGGTGAATTTCGTGGTGGCATTTAGCGGCTGCGCGCTCCTATACCTTTTAAATATAGTTTAAGTCGTTGATTAGTCTCGCTTTACGCGAGATTTTTTTTGTGGTGGTAAAATCTCTTTTTGGAGTGAATCGATTTACACTATTCCGAATTGGACTTTTCGTCTGAAAAATTTTTTTCACATTTCTGGAAATTGCAGCTACATTTAAAGAGTCGGTAGATCAATTATCGGCAAAGAAGGAGAAAGAACGGGATGCTTGGCCGTTTGGGTATGTGGACAATTAGAAAAGGAACATTGCTAGTGAGTTAACGGGTAGCTTAGCTACATTGGGGTTAACGAGTGGTAATGAGAGAATTCACAGCAATGCTAAAAATCCGTCGGAGCAATCCGGCGGATTCTTTTTTTAATGCTTGATTATGAAATTATGCTTGTTCTTGGCGGGTCGGCCGAGCAGGTCGAAATCCTTTGATTTTACCGGATTCAACTTCGGACGGCGTTTTCCAGAAATAATGGCGCTGGAGTATTTTTCAACGGGAACTAAGAAGATTATGAGTGTATTTCTGTAGCCCCCGAGAATTTTTTTAGTGGCGGTAAGCGTGTCGCCTCTCATTTCGTATTCGTAGGTGGCGTGAATACCGCTTTGGGGGTAAGAGTCGTATTCGTAGCACTTGCTTTCGTTTGCTGTGTCGCGAACGATAAAGGCCCCCATTCCGTCTTCTGTTGTGTATAAAGTATCGTTGCGGATGTAAACTCTGTGCTCGTAGGATTCTTTATTCCCGCTCGCATAAAGATAAGATACGGTGTAGTAGACGGAGTCTTTTGTTTCGTAGATCAAGTATTCAGTGACTGGTGGATTGCCCTTACCTTCTTGGCGGACCTTTTTGAAATCGCCTTCTTGAGTAACTGTGGTCTTGACTCCATAGGCCTCAAGAGTTAGCTCTTCTGGACTTAGGACTTTGATTTCCCAATCGTCGGAGCCGTGTTCTTTGGTGTATGTCTTGGCGCTGTCGACATGAGTGCCTGTGTAGTAATACTTGTTGTTGTCGTATTCCGTGCTGTGGCTGGTATCCGCATAATGGAGGTAAATGCTATCCAAGAAGAAGTTCTTGTAAATCGTTGTGGAAAACTCACTAGATGTTGGGTATTCTTTGGCGAAAATGTCAAAGGTAGAACGGAGACAATCGATAGCGAATGCGTTCAATGCTCCCAAAGCAATGATAAGGATAAGTTTTTTCATGAAAAATTGTGTCTGTGTTGCAAAAAGTTTTTTCACCATTCCGGGGATATTGTCATATAGCATCTTTGTGCACAAACGCTACTAGAAAAAAGGACCGGCGCCGTAATATTTGCCGGCGGCCTTGCATGATTGCATGTGGCTATCGAATAATTCCTTGCGAGACTTGTATTGGCCACTTTCGTCTTTAAAATTGATGTAAAAGTCAGATTCAGAATAGTATACACCATCTTTGCAGTAATATGTACTTGTAAACTTGTCTGTAGTTGTTGTTCGGGGATTTTCTTCAGTACCCATCACAGACGGCATGGTGATATCGCACCCTGTATAAGCTGATAAGCCGCGCTTAACTGATTTGTAATGTTCTACGGCTCCAGTATCTGTTACTGTGACTTTGACGTCGGATTCAGAGGTTCCGTCTTCGTAATTACTGGACGTTGTATAAACCCATTCGTTGTCCGTTTCTGCAAAATTACAGTTATTTGAACTGGAATCAGAATCGGTAGGCCAGCAAGAAGTAAGAATAAAGCTCAAGAAAAAGGAAAGAACAGCACCTATCTTGGTTGCACGCATATGGACTCCTATTTTTAAGTTGAATGCAAATATACATCTTTTTTATTTAAAGTATAATATTTTATTACGGAAGCATGCTTTCTTTATATATAGGTTGGCGAAAGTTAAAATAAAAGAAGGCGACCGCAGCCGCCTGTTTATCGTTTAGTTAAGCCTGTATCTTACAGGTCTCTTTCGTCTCTCGTCTGTAGCGAGTTTGCGAGCGTTCTTTGTACAAGTACCAAATGCTAGGCTCAGAGCAAACCTATTAGCGAGTAAAACAGAAATGTTTACATCTCTATTTTCGAGCGACTGGTTTGGTACTTGTACAATAGGCTTGCAAGCAATCCTGCTTCATTCGCCTTACGCATTTGTCGTCTAAATTTCCGCCATCAGTCGTTTTTTGGCGGGGCTGTCGGGGAGCGGTAGGAATGTCTCTTGTGCGAACGAGCGCATGAGCATTTCCTGGGCGGTCTTTTTCGGGATGCCGCGGCTCACGAGGTAGAACATCTGTTCTGCGTCGAGTTCGCCGACGGTGTTGCCGTGCGTGCATTCCACGTCGTCATGGTAGATTTTGAGGACGGGCTTCACGGAGACGCTTGCATCTTCGCTCATGAGGATGGTGTTCACGAGCTGGCTGGAGTTGACGCCCGTGCAGTTGTAACCGACGATGACGCTTCCGTCGTAGCTTACGCGTGCAGAACCCGAAAGCAGGTTGCGGGCAAGCTGGGTGCTCACCGTGCGTGGTGCTTCGTGGTAAATCGTGAGGCGGCTGTGTTGCGAGGCTTCGCCATCGAGAACGTGGAGGCTGCGGTAATCGAAGTTGGCGCCTTCGCCCTTGAGGTGACATTCGACGCTCACGCGGCCAATTGCTGTATCTTTGCAGATGCTGGAGAATCGCACTGTGGAGCCGGCGGCTTGGTTGATGTTGAAATGCCTAAAGCGGAGCGGCAAATCGCAAGCCGGGTTTGCAAAGAAGATTTCCACGTCTGCATTTTCGCCGACGTTGATGTCGAAGCGTTCGGCGGCAATGTCGTGCGTGACCTTGTTGTCGAGAATTTCGAGGCTCACCTTGGCGTTTTTGCCGATGTCAAGGACGGTGTGACCGAAGTCGTTGTTGCACTTGAGCATCGCCATTTCGGCTGCGCCGGGCACGATTTCGCGAATCATGGGGCGGGCGTTGTTTGCTATCGGGAGGAGGGCGGCGAAGTCGGTTTCTTGGATGGCCGGGGCGGCGGTTGCTGCGGGGGCTGTCGTGGGGGATGCTGCGGGAGATGCCACAAAATCCGTGCCCATAAATTCCGGAGTCGGGATTTTGGCGACCGGGAAGAACGACCAAAGTTCGTTATTGCGCTTGGGCATGCCTAGTTCGCGGAGGCGAGTGATTGCTTGCTCTGCGGTTGGCAAACTCTGTATAAATT
>JAEEGK010016512.1_pt1 | contig 16218 bp, 15 predicted proteins | sample 8958771 | NCBI WGS metagenome assembly JAEEGK01 (sample SAMN16246547, study PRJNA631951) | gut metagenome | biome: gut microbiome; feature: rumen; material: SC-attached | host: Bos | place: Iran: Karaj | collected 2018-10
CCTTGTATGCGATATTGTATCTTTCTATGGCATCGAAGATCACCGGAAAATCATCAGTCAGATAGGAGAGCATATTCCTCTTATACGTCTTACCGGACTTTAAGTTGATAAAAGTGGTTTGTCTCGAATTGATTATGCTCTGAATCTCCGGGTAGGTGATCTCTACTTTACCGAACAGTTTTTTGATCGTTATTCCGTTTGCGTCGGCTGAAAATTCCATTTTTTACCTCACATAAAATAATCTCTTATCGCTCCTGTCATCTCACCAAGATGTCTTGTAAAACAATGATCGTCCCCGTGTATGGGCACAAGTTTGGCGTCCCTATACAGCTCTGCAGCCTTCTTGGCATATGAGAAAGGTACTACGGGATCCTCATCTCCGTGGATGATAAGAACAGGTCCGTTGTATCTTACTATCTCGTCCTCGACATGAATGGTCTGGGCAACACGGATATAGTCTCCCGAGATCTCCCAGGAGTCCGTAGCTCCCTTTTCAGGGATATGAGCGGGATCAAAATTCATCCCAAGGATCTCACCACTTCTTGCCTGTTCGGGGATCATCCATGCGGGAGAGAGGGGAATGATCGCCTTAAAATCATCAGGGCACATTCCGCCGATAAGCATGGTCAAAAGACCGCCCTGTGAGTGACCGCATATATAAAGATCTGTTACAAAATCAAGCTCCTTTGCATACCGTACAACCGAAAGAGCATTGCTGACCCACTTATATAATGTGTGATCGAAGAACTTTCCGCCGCTTCCCCCGTGTCCGTACATCTCCACACGAAGAACCGATATTCCCGAATCAAGAAATGCTTCTGCAGCTCCCTTTATATGATCTTCCTCCATATGCCCGGTAAAGCCATGGATCAGGATACAAAGAGGTCCCTTAGCGTTCTCATCAACCCTGTCCAGCTTGGCATGAAGCTTAATTCCATCACTGTCTATATAAAATTCTTTCATAAACTGTCCTTTCCTGAAAATATACCCTTCCTTATTGTATTTCATATATACGAAAAAATCATCTCTTCAACCCCTGCTCGAATTCCTCTAGTCAACTAGAGAAACAAGTTATATGCATCTTCCTCCCTATTAAGTAGAATATACACATGGAGGTAAGAGCAATGAATATTGGAAATGTGATCATGACTAAGAGGAAAGAACTGGGCCTTACCCAGCAGGCACTTGCCGATAAACTGGGCGTTTCTTTCCAGGCCGTATCGAAATGGGAGAAAGGAAACACATCCCCTGACCTGGAACTTATCCCGAGACTTGCTGCCGAGCTTCATACCTCATCCGATGCACTCCTTGGCTATGAATACAAGACCCACGGCTACTATGATGACAGGTACAAAGAAGATGAATACTTCTGGGGCATACAGCCCAACGAAACCTGCTTGGACATTATGAAAATAAAACCTCCCGTAAAGCCCCTTAAAGTCCTTGATATCGGTTGCGGAGAGGGTAAGGACGCCGTATTCTTCGCAAGGAACGGATATCAGGTCACAGCCTTTGATCTCTCTGCGGACGGAATTGAGAAAGGAAAGCGCCTTGCTGAAAAATACGGTGTAGACGTAAATTTCTTCCAAGCCGACCTCAACGATTACAGATTATCGGAAAACTACGATATCATCTTCAGCAGCGGTGTATTCGATTATATGAAGCCCGAGCTGAGAGAAGAAATAACACAGCACCTGAAGGAACATACCGCGGAAGGTGGGATAAATGCTATCAAGGTATTCGTAGACAAGCCCTTCATAGAAGTGAGCGATTCCAAGAAAAAAGCCTACAGATATATGTGGAAATCCGGTGAGATCTTCACCTACTACCATGACTGGGAAATATCCCAGATGAATGAAGTAATCTATGACTGCAACAGCGGTGGGGTACCGCATAAGCACTGCATAGACATAATGATAGCGAATAAAAAGTGACAGGGTATTATACTCGTAAGGCATTCAAACTTAAGCTGGTATCCGGATGTAAACAGAGGAAAGCTTTTCGTGAAAAGCGGAGTGAATCTTAATCTGACAGGTGGCGGATATTACTGCAAGAAGTGTAACGTGGTATACGGAGAATTCGAAGCATTTGATCCCCGTAAGGGATGGTGACGGGGAAAAATAAATTATCAGTTACAGAAGGGACGCTTCAGTTTTGTCAGATTTGATGACTAAACTGAAGCGTTCCTTTTGTAACTATAAGTGTTTATATGGCTCGTTATAATGGATGTTGCACAATAATATTATGTATTTTTCTGTATCGAAAAATATAACGACTTCTGTATAATTATTAATGAGGGGAATTGATATTGGAGAGTACTATGTGCTTATTTGTTGTCCCCTTTTTCCGATTTCTTAAATCAATTGTTCAATTCAGTAATAATTCTTTTCCTGATTCAGGATGAATATTTCAGTATGTGAATCTCTTTATAATGTGAAAAATCAGTATTTTGACATATGATTAAAAATTCTATGCTGATTTTCACTTTACATAATTATAGGTATATTCGTAGTTAATAGAGATATGGAGAAGCATTATGAAAGCACATAGATGTAATAATGCATCTAGGTATTTAATTCACCCAAATAGCTAATAAGGAAAGAATATTTTTTGATGAAAGATAACGAATAATAAATTGCAAGCATCATATAATTCTTCTGAATTGTGATAGATTCATGGGACCGAGATAGGGGGACAAAATAAAAAATATATGAAAAAAATATATGCAGTATATAGCAAATTATCAAAACAGTTTCGCGACAGCTTAAATATATCTATTGCAGCTGTAGGACTCGTATCTACGATTATGTCAGTCGTAGGCGTGTCACTAGATGAATGGACAAATTCTATCTGGCGAAGCATAGGGATTGTTTTGGCTGGAGCAGTTATAATACTTGTTATTACATATTGGGGAATAGGACTAATCTTTAAGGATGAAGTGGAATTGACTATAAGAAGAACTTCTGTGAGTATTTCGGTGGGTGATATTTTTAAGACTTCTGGATGGAAGGTTATAGGTTGTGACAATCATTTTGATGTACGAGTAGATGATGTAATAATTTCAAAAAAGTCGCTTCATGGGCAACTTTTTTTAAATCATGCGTCTATAGATGAGTTGGCAGAAGTTATTAAATCTGAGGCAGAAAAATTAAATATACCATGTGATAAACAAGGGCTATATTCCTTCCCATTAGGGACGATTGTTCCATATGAGAGTAGTGTAGATGGTGAAAAGTATCTGTTATTAGCAATGACAAGGTTAAATAATCGTCATGAAGCACATACAAATATGGCTCAATATGAACAGATGCTTATGAAAATGTGGAAAGAAATAGATAGAGTTTATTCGATGAATGATATTGTATTACCGCTACTGGGTACGGGAATACCAAGATTTGATGATGGTCCGAAAGATAATAGTTCACTTTTAAGATGTATGTTATGCACTTTGAATAGTAGTGGTGTAAGCCTGAAAGCTAAGGTGAAAATTGTTTTATATGGTAGTGCTAAAAACTATAAATTATATGAATACAAGGACATGTTTAATGAGACAAATAGGAGGTGGATCTGATGGGATATCGTGACGGTAATTATTGTGCTTTTTACGTAGATGAACCATTTAATCAAAATAATTTGGGAGCTTCTTCAACGCGGGATTTTGTAACTTATAATTTGCTGAGAGCATGGAAAGGAGAGGATAGTTCTTTCCCATTTATTGATTCTCATAGTAAAAATTATAATGTTCGAGATGGGAGCAATTGGGAAAATACATTAAAACCTCGACTTAGAGAAAGAATTAGAAATTCAAAAAACATAATATTAGTTTTAAGCGATATAACAAAAAATAGTAGAGCATTAAGGGAAGAAGTTGATTATGGTATTAACGATCAGGGATTGCCGGTGATAGTAATCTATCCAGATTTTGACAGTAAAGCGGATATTGCAGATTCTAATGGTATTAGGAAGCAGGTGAGAGACTTGTGGAATTTACTTCCTATTTTTAGGGATAATATGCATAAAGTGCCCACAATACATGTGCCATATAAGAAGAACTTGATTAAAGCCGCACTTGAAGATGAGAGGTTTATGGTTAATAGTAAAAAAGATAGAAAAGATTATTATTTTACTGTGTGAGTTCAGTGACATATATAAAGAAGGTAATTGGAGGGTGTAATGCGAAGATTCATATATTTAGATACAGACACTTTAAATTCATATGTGGCTCAGATTTATGATGGTTTGATTCAAACTGAAGAAAAAGAACTGCAAAAAGAGGTATCTACTTCTAAACAAAATGAAGTTGCAATAGAAGGTGGCGCTGAGGTTGATATGAAAGTTTTTGGAAGAGGGTTAGATGGTAAAATGGAATTAGCTTATAACCATCTGAAGGAGACAACAAACGATGAACTGATAAAAGATGTTCAAACAAAAATATTGCATGATAATGCATTTGACCAACTTATGCAATATTTAAAATCGAATAATAATTTGAATACGAATGAGATTGGTGATTTTATTGAAGTCTGTGATGATTTTTTTGTTTTGGATTTTGATTATTTCAAGAAAATATTTGGGAATAAAAAGCTGGTTGATTTTCTGAAAAAAGGGGACGAAGACCAAATTACACAGCGGCTTAAATTGTTGCAAGAAGCGGAACTGACGAAAGAAGGTGCGAATGTTAATGAGATAAATAAGAGATATAGTGATGCTATTAAAGAAATGAAAAAAGAGTCCACTAAGAATTACGATAATATTAAAGATATTTTAGATTTATTGTATGAGTTGATTCCATATAGACGTGTATTATGCATAAAGAATTACATGGTAGTTTTGAACGATAAATATGTGAGAGACAATATTGATATGACATCTTTCAAGTTCGGTGGAAAGATAAAAGTATTGGGGTATATCACGAATAGAATAGATGCATCTAGTGAAGAAAAAGCAACAAATGAATTTGCACAGATTGGAAATATACTTAATCGGATTATGATTCCTTTCTTTGGTAGTGAAGAAGGACTGAATATAGTACATCCAATAGCGGTTTACTACGAGTAGGATGGCTCCGGAGTTGACGTATATATTGAAAGGCGTTAAAGCGAGAGCCGATAAAATAATCAATTGTATTATATTATCGGCTTGCTTTAAGCATATCGCTTATTTATATATTACGTCAAAGAAGACATTTCCAGATTGCTTTGTAATCAGGATGTGACTATATCCCTTTTGTACTAAGGAATATACGTGATTCATCCCTGGAAAAGGTTCGGAATAACTGCTGTCATCAGCACTTATTATAGCAATACCGTTATTTGTTTCCTTTAATTCGATATCTTTAGGTATGGCTTTATTGGTTCCGTGATGTGGAACCCATAGAATATTGTGTTCTAAATCTTTTATATAAGCGGGCCAATTATCATATACGCAGTCTCCACACATTAATATATCAATATTGCTGTAAGGAATAGTGCTCAAAAACGATTTTGTGATAGATGTGTGTTTTATGCCTTGCTCGACGATGTATTCCCCTACTCCTGAAATGTTTATCAGTAATCCAATATTGTTTTGGTGTGAAGCAGTTCCGGAAGTATGAGCTTTCCCTTGCCAAACCGTAAAAGAATCAAAAGTTCCACTTCCAAAATCAATCTTTGAATCTGGATTATTACATAAATATACGGTGCAATTTTGCACTGTATAACAAGCTAATCTGATGGCACCGAGCGATACTTCATCAAATGATAGCATATTGATGTCAGGGGCAATCCAAAGTCTGTGTTTACTGTACAGTGTACGTGAGTCGTAATCACCGACACCAATTATATGATCAGAATCCCAATGAGATAAAATGACAGCATCGAAACGAGATTTATTAAGCGATTGAATATTGCTATTTACTTCTTGGCGACTCAATACGGATGATAAGAGAGTTTTTCCTGCATCGAATACGAATGAAAATGTATTTCCCAGTTCATCTTCTAACACTACTTTTGAATTATTGGCTAATCCTACAGAGTTGATTATGCCATGAACCCCTTTCAGCGGGTTTGATAAAAACGCAGAAATTGATGAAAGGGCGCTGCTGTCATTTATTGCTTTTGATGTGATCTTTTTTAAGTTGTGCCGTGTATAAGTTTGCTGTAACAATATACAATTAGGATCATATGTCGAATTTGGATTTAAAATTAATGTTTTTGCCTTGGCGATTAAAGGGCTTGCACTAAATAATTCTGTGCCATTTATTACATTGTCATATGATTTCATATTAGAATTGCTCAGAAGCTTTACACTATACCATCCTGTGTAATCCGAAAGTCGATTTCCTTGGGTAGAATCTATCTCGGCTACGAATTCATAGAAATAAGGATGATAGTTATCAAAGTAGCTGTCTTCGCCCGGATTATAATCTAGAGGTAATTCCACTCCGGGAAATCTTGAAAAAAACTGGTAATCCGCATTAAACATATTGATGGTAACTAAAGAAATCCTTACTTTGAAGTGCTCTTCAGAGGTTGGAGCGAGTTGTGTTATTTTTCCATAGCAATTAATTTACTCTTCGTTCAATCCACGCTGGATATAGTTTTTGAATTCTCTGTAAAATTGGTGTCCGGTTGCGTATGAAGAATAATTAATGCTCATTTGTCTCTCCTAGTGGTTGCTTGATAAAAATATCTGATATATATGGTATTATAACTGTACAGAATGTACATGTATATATATGCTTCAAAATCAATAAAAGATGAGAATTATAAATGATAAAAATATACAACTTAAATGTGAATGATTTTGGTGGTCCCAATAATCATTTGGAAGAATATAAGAAAGATTATTCGGTGCGAGCATATTCTGAGTGGGATAAAATAGATAAAACTGAATACTTTGATGGGATTTTCGAAAGCATTTGTAATTGCAATCCGGATATTGTTATATTTCAGGAGTATGACCTGAACTCTAAAGAAGCACATTGCTTTGCTGAAAAAATGAATTCTTATGGGCTTCGTCTGGAACATGAACCAACTCTATTAAGTAGGCCTTCCATGACTGTGTTTTTCATAAAAGAAGGTATTGAATATGTGAATATTTCAATTGGCCATAAGAGAAATGCCAGAGCATATGCTGTTAAAGTAGGTGATCTAATTATATATGGAACTCATGTTCCGCCTAAGTATGACGAGGGTTTTTGGAAAGAATTGAATGATTATTTTTCTAATACAAGTGATAAGTACGTGCTTATCGGTGATTTTAACACAATCAATAGATACAATATGAATGAGTATAATAATTTATTGAATGATTCTATTGATGTATATAGGGAAAAATACAATGATCATATATCCTTGATGGGAGATTATGTGATTGCCTCAAGGGATAATTGTATAGAGAGATTTGACATTGAAAGGATAGAAATTGATTATACAGATCATCCTGGTATGATGATCACAATTGACGAATAGATTGGTAACAGTTTATGCTAACTAATGTTATTAATTCCGAAGATCCAAGAAAGGCAGATAAAAATGAGCACTAGAGTTGAAAAACCTATTATTAGAAAAATAGAAGATACTCAAGATGCTTTAGAATTTTTTGAAAGCGTTACTTTGCCTGCAGAGGATGAAAAGACGCAGAACATCATTATGAACTTCCCAACAGTTTATATTCATAACTGGGTGGAGTCAGGTGATTTTGAAGTCTATGTTGGCGAAACAAATGATATTTTCAGAAGAACACGTGAACATTATGGTGCTGCATCTGATGAGAAGGCTTGGCAAAGTAAACTTAGAGACGGGAATGCTAGCCTTTTTATTATAGGTCATGAACATTTTAATAAATCACTTACGCTAGATATAGAAAATCGTCTGATGCATTACATGATGAGTGTAGACCGTGTTAAGCATGTGCATAATGGAAGAGGGAATCCACAGTCTAGTTATTATCCAGTAGAAGAGCTGGATGTGATATTCCGTGGCATTTGGAGAGGGCTTCGATATGAAAACAAAGAACTCTTTCCAACTGAGAGTTCCATAAAAGACTCTGCTATCTACAAAGCGTCACCACTACACAAATTAACAAAAGAGCAGGAAAATGCTAGAGATTTAATTATCCAAAAGGTAAAAAGAGCACTTGAGAAGAATGAGACACAGCAGTTGATTTTCATCGAGGGAGAAGCTGGAACCGGAAAGACTGTTCTTAACAGTAGTACATTTTATGAATTGTATTGTTGGGCTGAAGAAGAAAAAAAGGAGTTGGATTGTCATTTGCTTGTAAATCATGATGAACAGATTACTGTTTATGAGCAAATAGCTGAAAAACTTGGTCTGACAGAAAAATATGGCAAAGTAGTTAGCAAACCTACATCTTTTATCAACAACCATACTGAAGATAATCCGGTCGATGTTACTTTTATTGATGAGGCGCATTTACTTCTTACACAAGGTAAACAATCTTATCAGGGTGAGAATCAGCTGCAGGATATCATTGATAGATCACGTGTTACAGTGGTGATGTTTGATGAAAATCAGATTCTGACGACCGAGCAGTTTTGGGAGGCACAGATATTAGAACAGTATCGAGAACAAGCAAAAGCTTCTGATAATTATGTGGTATTAAAAAAACAGCTTCGTATGCAAGCGGATCCAGAGACAATGGATTGGATAAATTCATTTACAAAAGATGGTGAATTAAAGAAAATACCGGTTTCATCTTCAGGATATACCATCAGAGTATTTGATAGTCCTGAACTTTTAGATAAAGAGATTAAGAAAAGAGCTGGTGAGAGTGATTCGTCCCTTTCTCGAGTGATTGCTACATATGACTGGGAATATAGTTCAAACACTAAACCAGAAGCGCGATTGATGAAATACTGGGAAGTTCTAATTGGACAGTGGCATAAACCTTGGAATAGAGAGTTGGAATCAGAATTATCCAAAAAGGAAAAGCGAGCTATAAAGAATTTGGCGTGGGCTGAGCAACCTCAGACAATCGATGAGGTTGGGTCTACGTTTACAATTCAGGGATTTGATTTAAATTATGCAGGCGTTATTCTTGGACCGTCTGTGAAATATAGAAATGGAAGAATTATATTTGATCCATCTGCTAGTCATAATAGTAAAGCTGTTAGAAATAGAACGTTATCAGATGGAACAAAAAAGAAGTTTGGTGAAATGCTGATTCAGCACGAAGTTCGAGTTCTTATGACTCGTGGGGTGAATGGCATGTACATTTACGCATGTGATCCGGAACTTCGGGCGGAACTAATTAAGGCTTCAAAATAGAGGAATTGATATGAAACAAGAAACAAAAGATAGAATTAGAAAATTTACAGAAGATCGTGACTGGGACCAGTTTCATTCGCCTTCTAATCTGGCAAAGTCAATTGTCATTGAAGCTGCAGAATTATTAGAATGTTTCCAGTGGGATGATGATAAATATGATGAGCAGCATGTCAAGGAAGAATTGGCAGATGTACTGGTATATTGCCAAAATCTCATAGATAAATTGGGTTTTGATGCTGATGAAATTGTTAATATGAAGATGGCGCAGAACGAAGCTAAGTATCCGATAGATAAATCAAAGGGAAGTAGCACAAAATATACGGATTTGTAGAGAGTAGCAATCAGCTTGTACTTTGTGAGGAATACACCAAAATGGCAGCTGGGTATGCATTAAAGGAAGGCAAATATTTAGACAGGCCACTTTCGGATGATGAGATGTGGTCTGCTTTTGCATTCTTGTTTTCCAGTAAATCTGTGAATGACACAAGTTATAAATTTGGATTTCTAAAATCAATTCTAGATAACCTTTATAATACAAATGATAAGCTGATTCTTACCTTTGACCAACTGTTTTCTAAGTTTACTGAAATCTATTGGAATCTAGTTTTAAAGTATCGTATTCGGCAAAAGAATCCTGGTAAATTGAACCGGCAATCCGAATTGGAAAAGGCACTTCTCTTTGGAAAAGAGAAGTATGGGATTTTGGAAGATATTCCGTTTGAAAGCTTGACGAATGACATGCGGATTGATATTTGCCATAGAGTAAAGCTTAAGTGTAAGGAAAACGTTGTTGGTGCACTTTATGCTGATTTGGGCGGTTTGTTTTATTCGTTTTCAAGGAGTGGGGAGTGGGTACAGTTGAATCCCATCATGTATGAGTTCGTTTGCAAGCATAAAGTTGCAATCGAAAAGCTGAACTATTATGAGTGGGCAAGATTTTTGGAACGGGTAAATAAGGACAGCGCGGTAGATCATTTGCTCAATAAAATTGATGAGAGTACGCTGCGAACTAGAAATAGCCTTACATATTATCGTGATATTCTCTTTCAAGAATTTGAGAATAAGTGCTTTTATTGTGGTAAGTCGATAACAAAGAAAAGCGTAGAAGTGGATCATTTTATTCCTTGGTCTTTTATCAAGGATGATCAGCTTTGGAATTTTGTTTTAGCATGCCCTAACTGCAATAACCATAAAAAGGATAAACTGGCTCAGGAGGATTATTTGATCAAAATTTCCCAACGAAATGAGATCTTGATTAATCGAAATGAAAATAGATTTACCGAAGTGGAGGCTGGAAAGCGCATAAAGATGATTTACTTTTGGGCTAAGAAAAACGGGTATAATGAAATCTGGAGTCCGAAGAAAGCATGTATATGAGATGATAGATAAAAATGTAGAGTATTACAACAAGAATGCTGACATCTTTTTTGCAGGATCTGTGGTTGCGGATATGTCGGATACACTGGGACGATTTTTATCTTATATTCCCGTTGGTGGGAGGATATTGGATGCCGGATGCGGGAGCGGTAGAGATAGTAAGTTTTTTCTAGATGCAGGATATGATGTGATTTCATTTGATGCATCGGAAGAAATGTGTAGGAGAGCCACGGATTACATTGGTAAGCCTGTGTTGATCATGCGATTTGACGATATCTCGTATGAAACGGAATTCGATGGAATTTGGGCCTGCGCATCGTTGTTGCATGTTCCACATGGGGTTCTTCCAGATATCTTAAAGAAGATGAAACACTCACTTAAGCCTGGCGGTGTTTTATACTCTTCATTCAAGTATGGAAAAGGAACCGTCTTTCGCGGAGAGAGACAATTCAGTGATTTCACCGAGATCGATATTGTTCCACTATTTGAAAAGTCCGGGTTCGAGATCGTTAGTAATATTGTGGGCACTGACTCTAGACCCGGAAGAGAAGACGAAAAGTGGGTTAATGTTATTGGAAGAAGGAAAGATGTATAGGTTTTCTCTCCAAAATGGAAGGTTTGATTATGGTTGGAAAGTATCCTGTTATAACCCTTTGCGGTAGTACAAGATTTAAAAATGAATTTATAGAAGCTCAAAAGAGATTGACTCTTGAGGGAAATATTGTAATCAGCGTCGGTCTCTTCGGACATTCCGGTGATGATGAAGTATGGGACGGAATGGACGAAGGTACTCTATCTAAGACTAAAGAAATGCTGGATGATATGCATAAGCGCAAGATTGACATGGCAGATTCAATATATGTGATCAATCCGGGTGGATATATCGGAGAAAGCACCAGGTTAGAAATTGAATATGCCATTGATCACGGTAAAAGAGTATTTTATTTAGTTCAAGAACAGTAATCTGATCTTATTTTTGAGGTGTATATGGACGAATTACAACAGGTTTTAAGTCAATCTATGTGGAATATGGCAATGGACATTATGAAGATATGTCTTCTTGCCTTGGCTATTCTGTTCGTTCGCATATTAATAATAGCAATTCCTTATTGGAAAAGTACATATTACAGCTCAACTCATAAATCCTTTTTATCCCTTATCTTAAATACCGGAGCATACGGAGAATATTTGACCTATAAATGCCTTCGCAAATATGAGGCTATAGGTGCCAAATTCCTTTTTAACTGTTATCTGCCCAAGGATAATGAGGAAACATCAGAAATTGATGTAATGATGATTTATAAATCCGGTATTTATGTTTTTGAAAGCAAAAACTATAGCGGATGGATCTTCGGATCTGAATCAAGTAAGACATGGACACAAACACTTCCGAACGGACGCTCATCCAGAAAAGAACGTTTCTATAACCCGATAATGCAGAATAAAACTCATATCAAGTGGCTGGAAGAGCAGTTGGAAGATACAGTTCCTCTTCACAATATTGTGGTTTTCTCACAGCGTTGTGAACTTAAGAAACTTGATGTTACAAGCGGAGATGTATCTGTGGTAAAACGCGATGCACTTCCGAAATTGATTCGAGAGATGGATGAAAGAATCGGATCGAGATTGGATGATGAGAGTATTACAGCTATCTATGATAAATTGTATCCTCATACTCAAGTATCCGGTGAGGTAAAGGAATCTCATATAGAGAATATTGAGAAGAAATATAAATCCTCATCGGATGATACGTCAGTTACGGAAGATAAAGCTATAAATGAAACAAATACCGGTGAAGATATGATTTGTCCCAGATGTGGAAGCCCTTTAGTACTAAGAACTACTAAAAAGGGCGAAAACGCCGGGAAACAGTTCTACGGATGCAGTTCTTTCCCTAAGTGCAGATATATGAAGAATTTGTAATATGGACTCTACTAAGTACATGATAATTGCCAAAGGCAAGATATGTACTCATCAAGTCAAGGAATGCAGGTATAATCCTAACACTCACCTATATGATTTGACCTATATGAGTGGTGCACGTTACTCCTATGCTTGGAGTAACGTAACCTTTCTACGGAATCCTAATATAATCCCTATTACAAACAGCATTGTTGAGACCGATGATGGAAAGAGATACTCCGATGTAGCACGTATTTATGAGTTTAATGATAAAGGGTTGATATACTATCACTTTTTCTCTTCCGGGAAGGGATATTATTATCGAAAAGCCCAGGTTAAGATCTGCTCTAAAAATGAGGTTAACAAAACCGTATCTGAGAGCACATTTGACTATTTTAAAGAGATATCCGATCTTAGTGAAATCCCCAATGATAACGGCGAAATAATACTTCGAAAATATTATGAGAAAATGCATGGTGTATCTCGCACCTCCGCATTGTATAAATATCTGAATCCACCTTTCCACGGTAAATCTCCTGAGGGGATTGTTCCTGTTTTTCCGTTTGGATGTAATGAAAGTCAGTATAATGCCGTATATAAGGCATTAAATAATCAAATCAGTGTGATACAGGGCCCTCCGGGAACCGGGAAGACCCAGACTATTCTGAATATCATCGCTAATCTTATTATCAATAATAAATCCGTAATTGTTGTTTCCAACAATAATTCTGCTACAAAAAATGTTTTGGAGAAGTTGTCCGATGACAGGTATCGTATGGACTTTATGGTGGCTTCTCTTGGAAATAAGGATAATAAAACCGAATTTGTTAATTCTCAAACAGGAAAATATCCTGATCTATCCGGCTGGGAGATAGGGATGCATCCAGGAATTATGAGAGAATTGATGGATCTTTCCAATAAATTGCACCGAGTATATGAGATCAGGGAGGAGCTGGCAGAACTTAGAGAGAAGAAACATGAAATTGAGCTCGAGTATAAATATTTCGAAGAATATAGTAACCAATCTTTTCCTATAGATGTAAACACGAAATGCAGGCCATTGACCTCGGCAGAGACAATAATGAGATCTATCCAGGAGCTGGGACAGATTATTGAAAAATCACGAAAGGTGGGGAGATGGTATTCATTAAAAAATCGTTTTGTTTACGGAATAGGAAATAAAGCATTTTTTAAATATGATGCGCCCAGAGTTTTAGTCGGACTACAGGATCTATATTATCGGAAGTCAATAGCCGAAATAAATGCGACTCTTGAAGAACTGGAAAAAGAATTGGGTGAGTATCCCAGAAACATAGAAAATCAGGCTGAGCAGGAAGCGCTGAGTTTATTGAAAGCACATATAGAGAAGCGGTACAGCTGGAAATGTGATCGTGAAATCTTCTCTGAGAAGACGCTTTCTTCTAAAGCGAAGAATGTGCAATTTGAATACCCGATTGTTTTGAGTACTACTTTTTCTGCGAGAGCATGTCTTAATCCGGATCAAGCCGAATTTGACTATGTAATCATGGATGAGGCTTCTCAGGTCGATGTGGCAACCGGGGCTTTGGCTCTTTCGGTAGCTAAAAATGCGGTTATTGTAGGAGATTTAAAACAACTTCCTAATGTATTGACTGAAGATACAAGGAAACGGGCAGATGTAATAAGATCCAAATATAGGATCAGGGAAGCTTATGATTTTACAAAGAACAGTTTTCTTAGTTCGATTATAGCCGCACTTCCCGATGTGCCATCAACTCTTCTAAGGGAGCATTATAGATGCCATCCCAGAATAATTTCCTTCTGTAATCAAAAGTTTTACAATGGAGAACTTTTGATCATGACTCAGGACGATGGAAATGAAAATGCACTGAAGGCTATCAAAACCGTCGAGGGAAATCATTCAAGAGACCATTATAATCAGAGGCAGATAGATGTTATAAAAGAAGAAATTCTTCCTAATCTTAATGTATCAAACGATGAGATTGGAATAATAGCTCCATACAATGCTCAGGTTAACCAACTGAGAAGGCAGATTCCGGGTATAGATATATCTACTGTTCATAAGTTCCAGGGTAGAGAGAAGGATGTAATAATTCTTTCCACGGTAGATGATAAGATTGGTGATTTTACGGATGATCCATATTTGCTGAATGTAGCTGTTTCCAGAGCAAAGAAGCAGTTGATAGTTGTTGTATCCGGGAACGAGCAGTCTGATAATGGGAACATAGTTGATCTTGTTTCATATATCAGACATAACAATATGGAAGTCGTTGACAGCAAGGTATTCTCTGTTTTCGACTATTTGTATTCACAGTACAGAGAACAAAGGTGGAAGTATCTAAAGGATAAGAAGCTAATATCACAATATGATTCCGAGAATTTGATCTATAACTTGCTTATGGATATTTTGAAGGACCACACAGAGTATGGCGTGCAGTGTTTTACCCCTCTCCGAATGGTGGTCAGGGATTGTACTGGGCTCTCTGAAGAAGAAATCAGATATCTGAACAATCCTAATACTCACCTGGATTTTATGATATATAATAAACTCAGTAAGCTTCCTGTATTGGCTATAGAGGTTGATGGGTATTCTTATCATAAAGAGGGAACTACTCAGCATGATAGGGATATGAAGAAAGATCATATCCTTGATGTTGTTGGGATACCTATAGTTAGGCTGAATACTACGGGTAGTGGCGAGAAAGAGAAGATTTTGAATGCTATAGGTTTGAATACTTATGGGGAATAAATGAGCTAAGGGGGCTGCCCCACTAAGTAGAAAACTTTGACCGGGAAATGAGGTTCAGACAGATGAGCTCAATTGAAATCAGGAAGATAAGTATCACAAAACTTGATACAGACGCAGTGGTCAATGCGGCCAATACAGGCCTCTGGGAAGGCGGCGGAGTATGTGGTTTTATTTTCCGCGAAGCCGGTTCCAAGGATATGACTGCGGCATGCCAAAAGATCGGACATTGTGATGAAGGATCTGCTGTAATTACTCCCGGATTTAAACTCCCGGCCAAATATGTGATACATGCAGTAGGACCGAGATGGGCCGGAGGGGATCATAACGAACCCAAACTTCTGTACAGTGCATATAAGCAGTCACTTTTGCTTGCAAAAGAGCATGGTCTGCATTCCATAGGATTTCCACTGATATCTGCAGGAATATTCGGATATCCGGTGGACAAAGCGTGGCGAGTAGCTATTCAGGCTTGTAATGATTTTATTCAGAATAATCCTGATTATGATATAAGGATCATCTTTGCAGTATTGGATGATAAGATCCTTACGACCGGGGAGGAAACTCTTCAGGAGAGATCATTTCAATGAAGGCAGCTGGATCGCTGATTCCGTTGCTCATGGACATATGGCTATGTTGGCAGATGCATTGTTAGATAGGTGCGTAATTACTTAAGAAGACTTGATACACAGTTCGTCCCATAAGTGCAGATATATGAAGAATATTGATAAGTGGGGTTGGTTTCTATGAAAGAGAATCTCAAGGTATTTGGCTTCGAAACATTATATCTTCTGGCCACGTTGATAGTGGCTGCCGGTTCTTTCCTCATTCAGTTGATCGGAAGGTCGTATTCAGGGGAGTGTGGGTTCTTTATTTTCGACGGAAGTGAATATACATACAACATTATTTTCTATAATTTAGGGA
>JAEEGK010016513.1_pt1 | contig 16215 bp, 15 predicted proteins | sample 8958771 | NCBI WGS metagenome assembly JAEEGK01 (sample SAMN16246547, study PRJNA631951) | gut metagenome | biome: gut microbiome; feature: rumen; material: SC-attached | host: Bos | place: Iran: Karaj | collected 2018-10
ATGGAAAGCGTTGCAGCGAATTGTATGCCTTGGTCCGCAGAAACGATAATGCCGAGGATAAAAAAGGATTTCTTGTGCTATACCGTTTTGACTTAAAGGATTTTTCCTTTGTAGTCGATGAATTGGAACATGCAGACCATCTAATGGTGGTCGATTACAATAGCTTGCTCAAAAAAGACGGAACGTATATAGGTCGTGTGAAAAAACGATAACAGACTTTCTATCTCACGACTCTAACGCTCTTCATCTTGCCTGTGGTGCGGTTCCGCAAGAAGTAGATTCCCGACGGTTTCGCGGCATTGGCGGACTTGAACTTGGCTGTGGCTTCGCTAAAACTGTATGCCGAAAGCCTTCCCAAGCGTACGCCTTGCACGTCAAACACGTCGTAATTCTGGAGCGTGTTCTGCTCTAGGCGAATCTTGCTGCCGAATTTTCCGCCATTATCGTCAATTGCATTCGGTTTTTCCAAAGTGATTGAATCCAACGAATCCAGCGGGTGTGTCGGAATGCCACTAGAATACATGTTCTTGCTGTCTGCCCAATGCTCCTTGAAATATTCCTTGAGCCAAGTCATTGCAGGGCGGTCAACGCCGTCTTTGATAATGCCAGAATTACCCTCCTCCAACCAAGTTTTGCCGTAAATGTAGCCCCAAAGGGTAATGCCCGCTACGTATTCCGTTTCCATCAGCACGGGAATATGTTCTTCGTAGCATTGTTTCTGAAATTCGCCGTCCTTGCTTCCGACATCGTATTGGGTGATGTAAATCGGGAGCCCGGTTTGTGCGTGTGCGTCGTGAAGGGCGCGCTTGAGTGTGGAGGTGGGTATGCAAGTATTACTAGACCCTTGTGCGTATGTCTCGTGGAACTGCATTCCGTAGGCGTCGACAGGCGCTCCCTGGGCTTTTATTTTTTTGAGAAGGTCTATGCCTTCTTCTTTTTGCCACAGAATGGTATTGTAGTCATTGTAAATTAGGATGGCCTTCGGCCAGCGTTCACGTGCCATTTTAAAAGCCGTGACCACGAATTCGTAGTTTCCGCTATCGCCGCCAAGGGCTTCAACCAGGTTGCTGCTGGTATATCTAGAGTGATAGTTGTTGTTGGCTTTGACGGCTTCGTTTACCACTTCAATCATTTCGAGGTCGGGATAATGTTCTTGAACGGCATCGAGCCAATCTGTAAAAGCTTTTTTTGTTTCGCTAGCGTCGAGAGTCTTTCCCAACCACTGCGGATTTTGGGAACCCCACAAAAGTGTACGGAACGTGAAGTGGACGTTGTTTGTTTTTGCCCAATTATAAACGAGGTCGCAACCCGTCCAATCGTACTCGCCACGCGTTTTTTCGACATGCCGCCAAACACATTCGTTTTCGGGGGTAATTTGGTTCCAGTAGGTGCCGTAATCTTCGGGGATTTCACCAAAAACGGGAATGTTGCCCAAAAACTTGGACGCGCTGTCGGCCAAGGCGGCAAAAGAAAATGTCGATACCGCAAGAACAAATGTCAAAGCCTTAAATATTTTTGAAAACACACTCATTGCGACTCCAGATTTTTTTAGGTTACAGCACGTAATAATAAATCTATTCGTAATATGCGGATATTGCTCATGGGAGCGATTAATATCATTGACAAAACATCTATGGTTGCCTAGTTGCGGTATTTTGAATGGTTAATTTAACAGACTCGTGAGATTTTACATTTTTGGATTTATATTTGAAGTAATCCATTTGACAAAAATGGCAAATGGAGCCACAAAACTATCAGGAGAAAATAATGACTGCAATAATCGGTGCCGTTTTGCTAATCCTCGTCGTTGTGATGAACGTTGTTATGATTCTTAAACATCCCGTAAAGTCTCTCACTTCGGGAGGAATGTTCAAACTAGCCACAGCAAAAGGTCGCGCTATCTTTGTGGTTCATCTGCTATTGCAGGTTTTCTTTGCCATTCTTCTGTTGCAACTTGGCCATAAAATGGGTCCATGGTTTTCTCACAACGTAACTAAAATCGTTGGTATTGTCGTTGCGGTTTATTTAACCTTGAATTGCCTTCCGGGATTTCTGTCGAAAGGCAAGAAAGGGCAAATCGTTTTGGCTTTGCTTTCGGTTGTCGTAGCCGTTTGCTACTGGTTGAACGCGCTCGCTTATTAGTTCGATTTTTTAATAGAATATTTTAACGATTAGCGAGCCTACAATCGTCGAAACAATGACGCTCACCAAACCGGGGCGCATAAAGCTGTGGTTCAGCAAGTACTTGCCGATGACGGTGGTGCCCGAACGGTCGAAGTTCACGGTCGCGATATCCGAGGGGTAATTCGGGATAAAGAAGTATCCGTAAACGCTCGGGAGAACTCCTAGAAGCACAGGGCCTTCGATGCCTAGGCTATAGGCTAACGGGAGCATCGCGGCCACGACGGCTCCTTGCGAGTTGATGAGTACGCTTACGGCGAAGAACGCAATCGCGATGGCCCACGGATAATGTTGTACGATATCTTTGAGGCCTCCTTGCATCACGTCCATGTAGTTTGCAAAATACGTATCGGCGAGCCAGGCAATTCCGTAAATGGCGACGACGGCGACCATGCCGCTTTGCCATACTGCACCTGCTACAGCTTTTTTCGGGCTGGCCTTGCAACAGATAATCATAAACGCTGCCGCAGAAATCATCACGATTTGGATGATGATGTTCATGGCGAGCGGTTTTATCTCCGCGATACCGTTGATGACTTTACCTGTGGGGAACTGCGGACGGATGTCGTGACCGGTCATCTGGAATATGGAAAATAAAACGATGACGGCGAGAGCGCCAAGGAAAATATAGACGGCGCGTTTTGCATCCTTGGAAACTTCCTTGTCCAAAACGGAGGCTTTGCTTCCGTACATATACTCTTTCATTTGCGGGTCTTTGAGACGAGCCTGGAAAGCGGGGTCTTTGTCAAGGTCGAGGCCGCGTTTGTAAGAAACAGCTGCTGCGGCCATAAGTCCGCACAAACATGCAGGAATCGTAATGGCGATAACTTGCAGATTGTTGATGGCAAATCCGTTCTTGTTCGAAATGATGACAAATGAAGCGACTGCTGCGGCAATCGGTGAACACGTAATGCCAACCTGTGAAGCGACTGAGGCTACAGCGCAAGGACGTTCGGGGCGTATCCCTTTCTTGAGCGAAATGTCGCAGATGATGGGCATCAACGTATAGACCACGTGGCCTGTGCCTACGAGCACCGTCAAGAAGAATGTGCAAAGCGGGGCAAGAATCGTGATGTGGTTCGGGTGCTTGCGCAATAGTCTTTCCGCAATCTGGATGAGCCAATCCATACCGCCCGAAGCTTGCATGATGCCCGCGCATGTTACTGCTGCGATGATGATGTAAATGACATCTGTAGGGGGTGTTCCGGGTTTCAAGCCAAAGCCGAGTACCAAAATGGCTAGGCCGATTCCCGAGATGGCGCCGAGAGCAAGACTCCCGTAACGCGAACCCACGTACAGTGCTAGGAGCACAATTAAAAGCTGAATAATCATGAGTGCCATAAAAATCTCCGTCTTTTTACCTATTATACATTTAAATTGAAGGTATGAATCAAATAATTTTGAAACGGCGTGGAAAAATTCTATCTTTGCGCTTGTAAATCGGTCAGTTCGAAAACCATCCTGACCTTAGGCTCGACCTATAAACCAAAACTAGGAGACTTTCATGCGTTCAGAAGCTGAACTTGAAGGCGTTACGCTCTTGGGCAACAACAAGACGCAGTACAAGACGACCTATAGCCCCGAAGTGCTCGAAAAGTTCCCGAACAAGCATCCGGGTAACGATTACATGGTCACTTTCAACTGCCCGGAATTCACGAGCCTCTGCCCGAAAACGGGTCAGCCGGATTTTGCCGAAATCAAGATCAACTACATTCCCGACCAGTATTTGGTGGAATCGAAGTCGCTTAAGCTTTACATGTTCTCGTTCCGCAATCACGGGGATTTCCACGAAGACTGCGTGAACATCATCATGAAGGACCTAGTGAAGCTTTTAGACCCGAAATACATCGAAGTCGAAGGCATCTTTATGCCGCGCGGTGGCATTTCCCTTTATCCGTTCGCCAACTACGGCAAGCCGGGCACCGAATTCGAATCCATCGCCAAGAATCGCTTGTTTTCTGCAATTGATCGTAGAAAATAGCAGTTCATTACGTCATTCTTGATTAAATCCAGTAAAAATTGACTGGATCCTTCATCCCTAAAGGGATTCAGGATGACGTTTTTGCTAGTCTGTTTACTAACCACCAACCACCAACCACTGTTTACTAACCACTTCCTACTGTCTACTTCCTACTTCTAACTTCCTACTTCCAACTACCTATGCAAAACGAACTCATTCTCATTGCGTCCATCTTCGCCTTCTTCGGGGGCCTCGTCGCCTTCTTCCGCTTCTTCGGCAAGCAAGGCATTTTCGCCTGGACTGTTATCTGCACCATCGCGGCAAACATCGAAGTGCTCATCCTCGTGCATGCGTTCGGGCTCGACACCACGCTCGGCAACGTCATCTTCGCTTCAACTTTCCTCGCGACCGACATCATGAGCGAAATCTTCGGCAAAAAAGAGGCTAGCCGCTGCGTCAAAATCGGCATCCTCGCGAACGTCACGTTCATATTGATTTCGCAGAGCTGGTTCCTGTACATCCCGGCCGAAGGCGATACGATGGCGGAACCCATCCGTACGGTGTTCTCGAATACGCCGCGCGTGATGCTTGCGAGTTTGTTCGCATACGCGGTCTGTGAAATGTACGATGTGTGGGCTTACCATGCCGTCTGGAAGTGGTCCGAAAAGAAGTTTGGCGACAAGAAGGGTTACTTGTGGTTGCGCAATAACGGTTCAACGCTGGTGAGCCAGCTGATTAACGTGGTCGTGTTCAACTTGCTTGCCTTCGTGGGCGTTTTCCCGTGGAATACCATTGGTGAAATTCTCGTGTTCGGGTACGGCATCTTCATCGTGACGTCGCTGATGGACACCCCGTTTGTGTATTTAGCGCGCCGCATTGCCGAAAAACACCCCGAATTGCTGAAAGAATAGGGGTTCTTTTTGTGCCCTGTGATATTCCTTATTTCTTTTTAACTTTGAAATTTGTATATTCTAAACCGTAAAACCAGTAACTATAAACGAGGATTTTATGAAGTTTACCCATGCTTTGCTTTTGGCTTGCTCCCTGGCTTTCTTTGCTTGCGGAGATGACGACGATGATTCTTCGACGGGTCCTTCTACTCCTAAATATGATTGCTCTGTGAAGGGAGGCGTCAAGGTTGTTTACCCGGCTGGCGGTGAATCGTTCAAGATTGGCGAAGAAATTACCGTTGTCTATGGAACTGATGTCGATGGTTCCGGCTACCGTTTCGTGTTCAAGGTTGACGAAGAAGATATCGGTATGGATTTGTTCGAAGGATCCATGGGCTTGGAAGGCAAGGGTGACGGCAAGACTTGCTACGAACAGAAAGTGAAACTTTCGAAGGATATCGTGGAAAAGACTTCGAAGGGCATTATCCGTGTGATTCCTTACGAAGATGCAAAGAAGGGCGCGAACTCCGGTAAGTTCACGGTCAAGTAATGAATCTTCAGTTCAACGATTCTAGTATCACCGTAGCTGTAGTTGGCTGCGGTGGTTTTGTTGGTAGTCATTTACTTGACGCCATTTTGACTCGCACCAAGTGGCGGGTGTTTGGTGTCGATTTGGATTTTTATAGAATCCAGCACAGGCTTAACGATGAACGTTGCGAGTTCATGGTGGCTGACCTTGCCGACAAGAGTGTCGTTGAACGTATTGCAAAATATCCGGTCGTGGTGAACCTCGCGGCGATTTGCACGCCAAGCCGCTACATGGCCGAAGCCCCCGAAGTCATTCGTAGCAATTACGACCATCCGGCAGCGTTGGCGGAAGCTTGTGCGAAGTCGGGCTCCTGGTTGATTCACTTTTCTACGTCTGAAGTTTATGGACGGACGGCTGCGGACTCCGGTTTGCTTGTCGAAGACGAAACGCCGATGACGTTTGGCCCGGTGACGGCGAGCCGCTGGAGCTATGCGACGGCGAAACTTCTCACGGAACGCTACATCGCGGGACTCAAGAATTTGAAGTGGACGGTGGTGAGACCGTTTAACTTTGTTGGACCGTACATGGATTTTATGCCGGGCGTCGATGGCTCGGGCATTCCGCGGGTGCTTGCGAATTTTTCGACGGCGCTGTTGCGCAGTGAACCTTTGAAGCTCGTGAATGGCGGCGTGGCCAAGCGCAGTTTTACTAGCGTTCATGATGCGGTGGACTTTTTGTTTGCGCTTTTTGAAGTTGGAAAAATGGGACTGTTGCCTGCGGGGGCTGCGCTGGAAAAAGCATCGGAGAAGTTCCCGTTCTCGCAGGCGTTCAACGTCGGGAATCCGGATAACGAAATTACGATTGCGGAACTCGCACAGAAAATGCGGCGTATTTTTGCAGAAATCAAGGGCGTAAGCGTTGAATCTATCCCTGAACCGGAAGTGGTTTCGGGCGTAGAGTATTATGGCGAAGGCTATGAGGATTCCTTGCGCCGCTTGCCGTCTGTCGAAAAGGCGGAACGTTTGCTTGGCTTTAAGGCGAAGACTCCGATTGATGTGGTTCTGCGAGAATCGCTCACATGGTTTGTCGGACATTATAGCAATACAAGTCATCTTGATGCTGATTCTACGTCATCCTGAGCAGCGCGAAGGATCCAGTTATGTCTTGTTCTGCGATTGACTACTTTATTTTTGTTCCTGCGTACAACGTAGAAAAGACTCTCGCTGAAGTCCTTTCAAAAATTGACTTTTCTGTTTTAGCGCGTGCCCGAGTGCTTGTGATTGACGATGGCTCGCGAGACGGGACGGCGCAAGCGTTCGAGCGGTTTATATCGGAACGTGCGGAAAATGCGCTTGGGGATGCGCGCGACCTCAAGTCGCATTTTGAATATTTTAAGTTTGAACAAAATAGCGGCTACGGTGCCGTGGTCAAAAAGGGTATTGCAGAAGGCCTAGCCTCAGGTGCTGCGTTTATCGCTTGCTTGCATGGTGATGGACAATACCCTGCTGAAAAACTCCGTGAATTTTTTGCCGAGATGAAAAATCGCAATCTCGATTTGTTGCAGGGCTCGCGCCATGCGGTAGCGGGGGAGGCCAAACGCGGCGGCATGCCTTTTTACAAGCGACTCGGCGGGGCATTCCTTACGGCGCTTGAAAATAGGGCGTTCCGCGTAAAGCTGACGGACCGCCATAGCGGCTTTATTGTTTATTCCTCTCGCTTCTTGAAAACCGTAGATTTGAATCGTTTGAGCGCATCATTTGATATTGACTTGGAATTGATTTCCATTGCCGATGCTCGCCATTTTGCCATAGCGGAACTTCCGATTCCGACACGTTACGCCGATGAAAGATCGAACCTTAATGTGATTACTTACGGTATGCGCGTGCTAAGGCAAATTTGGCGAAGATTTAGAGCTAAATAGAACTATTATCATACAAAATATAGACGAATGTTTGTTTTTTTTTTTTACATTCCGTAAAAAACAATCGTAAAAGGAGAATGTATGAAAAAATTGTCTTTTATTGCAGGGGCCGTAGCTTTGTTTGCCCTCCTCTCTGGGTGTGCAAAGACCATGCAGTTGAACGATCCTGCCCTCTACGACCAGTATCTTACAAGGAGCTATAATCAACCTCGCAATGTTTGTTACAATGCGGTTCAGGTGACTTTCAGGGATAGAGGTGTGGAACTCACCAAGGCTGATCCTGTAGAAGGTAAGATTGTCACGGAAAAACATTTGGTCGCCATTTATGCGGGATATGGTGTGGTCGGCTCGATATCGCACCGCTATTACATCGATGTGACGGGAGATGATAATAATTGTACCATCAAGGTGACGAAGTACAAAGCTTGGAAAGGCGGTAATGAAGTGCCTTATGTCAAGGTTGATGATATTTACTCCGCTTACTGGGCTCCTTTGTTCGTAGGCTTCGAAAGCAACTTCGATAGCGAGGACGAAACCTCCGTACGCACAAGCGGCGACATAGATCAAGTTGTCAAACAGCGTACTCCAGATCTTCAAAAGATTTACGACCAATATCGCAAGAAAAACAAAAAATTGCAGGGTAAGGTTACGTTGAAGTTCACCATTGCGCCTGATGGCGATATCATTGCAATTTCTGTCGTGGATTCGAATACTGGCGACAGCAACTTTGATGAAATCATCAAGATGGCTGTGAGCACGTGGACCTTTGGAAAGGTGACGAAGGGCAATACGACCGTGACTATTCCGTTCACGTTCTCCGAATAGTTTGTCTGTTTAACATTCGTCAAATTTATAGAAGCAGATGATTATGAAGCATCTATTGAATACTCTTTTCTTCTTGTTGATTTGTGTTTCGAGTGCAATGGCTGCGCATGTTGCGGTGCTCGAAACCGGCGTTGATTTGGATTTGAAAAAGAAGGTGTCCTTGTCTGACCGGCAGTACCTTACGAATGTGCTGCGTGAAGAGGCGGTGAAGGAACTCCCTGCTTCGCAGAACTTTACCATCATGACTCGCGAAAACATCAACGTGATGCTCCCGCCGGGGAAAGCTATCGAAGATTGCGAAGGCAGTTGTCTTGCGGAAACAGGAAGGAATATTGCGGCTGATTACGTTTGCCAGGCCCGCGTGGGAAAATTCGGTTCGAAGCTCACGATCTCGGCTGAAATCTACGAGACGGCTGGGAGCAAACTTGTTGCAAGTTTCAACGGACATGGCGCGAACGTGGAAGAACTTTTGAAAGAAATAAAGAAGAGCGCTCCTGAATTCTTCCGCAAGGTGAAAGGCGATGATCCTTCGTCATCTCCCAAGTTTGGGGGACGTCGGGTGAATAATGGCGCTGGTGGCATTGGCGATGTTCGCGAAGAAATTCGTGTGGGTAAAGTGAATCTTAATTCAACTCCCATTGAAATGGAAAGGGAAAAGGTTCAGCGGTCTTCCAAGCCTATCGGCGAGGTGCCTGCCGTGAAAAACAGAGCAGCTTCGGCTTGGCTTCGTTGGGGGGCCATCATCGGCGGTAGCACGTTACTTACAACGGGTATCGTGCTTGCTGTGGTTGGGAATACGGAGGCAAAGGTTGCTCATGAGTCTGGTTTCAACAGCGTTGAAGAGTACAAGTCCAACAAGGATGAAGCTCATAGTGGACAGATCAAGCGCGGTGTTGGAATAGCCTTGTCTATCATTGGTGCTGCGGGCATCGGTTTTGGTTTCTTTTTCTAGGAGGCGGTGATGAAAATAGGAAATCAAAATTTGGAATTTAGGTTTGGAAATGTTTCTGGACTGTTCGCTCTCCTCTGTTCAGTTCTTCTTCTAACAGCATGTACAGACTATGAAGGGATGATTGACGAGGATTATGAAGAATGGTCCAAACAGCAGACTTTTGATCCGTCAAATTTGCCGTCGACCGCCATCGTAGGAAGCTATACCGACCCGCGCGATGGTCAAACTTACAGGACTGCAATCATTGGCAACCAGACATGGATGGCGCAGAATCTCAACTACAAAACGTCGAACAGCATTTGCAATGTGGAAAAGGATGCAGATTGCAAGATGTATGGCCGTTATTATACATGGGCTGCTGCAAAGACCGCTTGCCCAAGCGGTTGGCGCTTGCCCAGCTATGATGACTGGGTTTATTTGCTCAATGAAGTTGGTGGTGCTTCTGTTGCGGCCACAAAACTCAAGGCTAAGAGTGTTTGGCCTCGTGGAGAAAATGGCGAGGATACCTACGGTTTCTCGGCGTTGCCTGCAGGGTATTCTCATGAGGGAGAGTATTTCAAAGAGGGCCATAGTGCTGTTTTTTGGAGTTCTACCGATAGCGGAACTAGTTTTGTACGTTCTGTAAAGATGGAATATGACTACAAGAAAGCAGAAATGTCTAGTGATCTCAAGAATTACTCTCTTTCTGTCCGCTGTATCTACCCTTAATCCAAAACCTTTGACTAACGACTATTAACCAATAACTATATATATTATAGTTATGGTTAAAAATCTTATACAGTCTTTAAATGGGGTGCTGCTCGGAAAATCCGAGGCGGTAGAACTTTTGGTGATGGCGCTCTTGGCCGATGGTCACGTGCTTATCGAGGATGTGCCTGGAACGGGCAAGACGACGATTGCAAAAGCGCTTGCAACAGCGATTGGCGCCGACTTTGCGCGAATTCAGTTTACTCCGGACTTGTTGCCTGCCGATGTGACGGGCGGTGCCGTGTTCAAGGCGAATACGGGCGAGTTCGAAATTCGCAAGGGGCCTGTCTTTACGCAGGTGCTCTTGGCCGATGAAATCAACCGCGCGTCCCCGCGAACGCAGAGTGCTCTCTTGGAAGCAATGGAAGAACGCCAGGTTTCGCTGGAAGGTGAACGCCATGCGCTACCGAAGCTTTTCATGGTACTTGCCACAGAAAACCCCGTGGAATTCCATGGCGTGTTCCCGCTCCCCGAAGCGCAAATGGACCGTTTCTTGATCCGTTTGTCGCTTGGCTATCCTACATCGGAGACTGAACTGAACATTTTGCGTGCGCATCGTGACGGGCGCCCGCTTGATACGCTTAAGGCTGTGACAACTCCTGATGAAGTCTTGGCGGCGCGGGATGAAGTTCGCAAAATTCATATTGACGAATCACTTGAAACGTACGTGGTCTCTTTGGTGCAGGCGACGCGTACGAATCCGGCGGTGCGCTTGGCAGCAAGCCCTCGTGCGGGAATCAATCTCATCAAGATGGCGCAGTCCTGTGCGTATGTGGCGGGCCGCGATTTCGTGAACCCCGATGACATCCAGCATGTGTTCTTCCCGGTGATGGAACATCGCGTGTTCGCCAAGGATTCCAATACGCCTGGTGCTTCCAGACAAATTCTCGAAGGCATCCTGAAACAGGTGAAGATTCCGAAGTAATGATGTTGGTGTAAATCCGCAAACGTTTTTTACGTCATCCTGAGGGAGCTTTGCGACCGAAGGATCCAGTGATTATAGCCCTGGATTCCTCGTTTCACTCGGAATGACGTATCCTAAACCAGTCTTAAAAGCAACCCAAACCTTTTAACCATTCGTCTCTCGTCTTTCGTCTAAATATGTCCCTTTTCCATTTCTTTATAAACGCAATTCCTCGGAGCCCCAAACGCAAGGGGCTGTTGATGCGTTTGTTCTACATATGGCAAGAAGGCTTTACGCAGGTGGGGCATGCGGCGGCGGCGCTTTTGATGTTTTCGATGTTTGCGGGGGCGGTGCCTGGTTTTTGGGCGGCGTGGGTGTTTTGCGGTCTCGATTTCATGTACTTCTTGGCTCTTGTGCCGAGTCTTTTCATGACGGCTCGAAAGAGCAAGTTCGAGGCGGGCGACATCGCTGTACGAAATGTTTACGAAGGGGAAATCGCGACAGTTAGTTTACAAGTTCATGCTGTAGATAAGCTAAATGCGGTGTCGCTTGGATGTTTCCGCATGGATTCGTCGCTTTTGTGCGAGGAATCGGCGCTGGTCCCGATTGCGGCTGGCGAAACGATGGAACTCTCGTGTAAAATCCAGACGAAAAAACGTGGAGCATTTGATATCCCGAAAGTGTCCGTGATTGTTCCTGAAATCAATGGCGCTTTGCGTTATGCTGCGAATTCTGGAAAGGCGGAACTGCTTGTGTTCCCGCGACCGTTGCGGGTGAGCGCATTTCCTTTTTTGACGTCAGGCGCAAGCGGTGTTGTGTTCGCTCCGCTTTTGATGCCGAGTCTTACGCGGGGGATGGATTTTGTAGGCGTGCGCAAATACCGCGAGGGCGATTCCCTGCGCGATTTGCATCACAAGGCGTTTGCCCGTTACGGCAAACCGTTCACGAAAGAGTTCGAGACGGAACGCGGTGCGGGAGCGATTCTTGTGCTTGATGTGACAGCGCGGAATCTGCGCGAAAAGTCGTCCGTCGAAATGCTGATTCGTTTGGCTGCGGGCATTGGCTTGTGGCTTCTGGAGCGTAGCGCACTTGGACGTTTCTTTATCGGAGATGACGAAATCCCGCTTGTACAAGGGGATGGCGGCGTGAGCCTCTTGGAATCGCTTGCGCGTATTCCGCCAGCATCTTTGCTGGAAACGCGTTCTTTGAAAGGGTGGCGCACATCTCGTGTTTCGACAAATTCTCGAAATGTGACAAAAACGCCGAAACTTTGGTCGCCTGCGGCACGCCCGCTTGGCCCTGTGCTCCGCTTGGGGCTGTTTGCGACAGAAGACCCGTTAGTGCATAAGCAGGTTGTTTTGGACGTGCACGCAAAAAATTCTGAAGATTCGAAATCAGCAATTTCCGACGATGTTCTTGCGGTCAACGCCGTGCGTCTTGAACGTTCCTTTGAAATGTCTCGCGAAACGGAGGTGAGTCTATGATGAACTTCCGTGAAATCTGCAAGACGATTTTCTTCTGCATCGTCTCTATTAACTTAGGCATTTCGAGTGACATAGAAATTCTCGGTTTTGTTTTCGCGTGCTTGTTTGTTGCGATGCATGTTTCGCAATTTATCCGGTCGAAAAAGTCGCCATCGCTTTCGCAAGAACTTTCGTTTGCGCACCACAACGTCCCGCGGTACAGGAAATTATTCGCGTATGGTGCGATTGTCCCGTGTGCGTTGTGGTGGGTTCTGACACCGAGCGTGGAATCTGGCGTGTCGCCGTATCTGGTCTTTATACCTGCGTGGTACATGCTTTATCTTGCCTGGTTGCAAAAACGAAGTCTCGGAAATGGCGGCTACGAAGTCTTTGTCGTGTTTAACGGTGTCGCAGCACTCTTTATGGGACTATTCCACGCACCTCGTGCATGTGTGCTGAGCGGCACAGTAGCTCTGTTGCTTGCTGTTTACGCGTTTGGGCGCCCCCGTGTATCGTTTTACAAGTACATCCTCTTTATTCTCTTGTATGCAATGCTATGCGGTTCATCTTATCTCGGTTTTAAATATTGGAAAAGCAATCGCTATTACAGTGGCCGTTGGGCCGAAGATTATTATGTAAAAAATCGCGTGATGGGCTTTGATCCGGTGGCGGCCTTGGGCTCATTTTCGAGTAATTACAATTCTAGATACAATAGTGAGATTGTCTTGCGGCTTTGGGATACGCTTGCCCCAAGGTACTTGCGTGCTGCCGCTTACGAAAAATATGTGGCGGGTATTTGGAAACTCCCGGTGAAAGCGGAGAAAAAACTTTATCCGGCGCGATACCGCGTTGATTATGCCGTTTTTGAAACAGAGGATTCCGCGGCTGCGGCGCCAAATATCAAATCGGTTTGGGTTCAGGCAACGCTTGACAATTTTGGCTTTATGTTTGCCGCACCGAATGCCGTGGGCGTGGCCAGTAAAAATGCGGACTCGCTAGATTATTATTCGACGAATGTTTTTGCAGGGGCGAACGGGACGCGCAGTGACTGGTATTATTACGTTTCGGATTCTGCGGAAAAGCTTGCCGTTGCGGCTTCGAACAACGATTCTTCTAAATTGGATTCGTCGTTTTTACAGATTCCGCATAAAGAAATAGAACTTCTAGATTCTGTGGTGGTCGCAATGGCGCTCCCTCGGCAACATGGTTCGGATGCATCTGAATTTGCCGTTGCGAACTTAAAGACGATTCAAAATTATTTTATCCAAAATTTCGAGTATTCGTTCACCGTTTCCGGTTATAGGGCAAATTCAAAAACAGATCCTTTAGCTCGTTTCTGGCAGAATAAGGAAGGCTATTGTGAGTATTATGCAACGCTTGCGGTTCTTCTCTTGCGTCATCAGGGAATTCCGGCACGATATGTGACCGGCTTTGCGAATCCGGAGCGTATTCCGGGACGCCCTTACGTAACATTCCGCCGTCGCCATAGCCATGCGTGGGTCGAAGTCTATATCGACCACAAGTGGTATATCTATGATCCGACACCGCCTTTGACGGAGATGACTTTTGCAAAGCCTTCTTGGTTTGCCGTAAAGTTGGAGGGGCTGAAAGGTCGTTTCTCCTATATTCTTCATTTGTTAAAAGATGGCGAATGGCGTCGTGTTGTCGATAGCTGGCAAACGACTTCGGAACGCATCGTCGAAAGCCCTGCGCTCTATATCGTTCTCGTTGTATTGCTTGCGGTTTTTGTAGTGCTCAAATTTCGCAGGAATCAGCATCGATTGAACAAACAAACTATTTCGAAAGATGCCGCACGTTGGATCGCTCTCCTTGAAAATGCCGAAAAACGTTTAGCGCGGTTCGGTTTTGTGCGTGCTGCCGGCGAAACCGTTGCTGCATTTGCAAAACGCGTGAATGGGGCTATTGCAAAAGCGGCTGAAAGTGGGGATGCTTCTTCTGCTCGAAAAGCCAAAGAATTTGAACGTCGCAATCGCGAATGTTCCGTTGCGTTGAAGCAACTCGAAGAATACGATAATAATCGTTGGAAAATCTAGTTCTGCGGGCTATAAAAAAGGCGGGACTTTGCCCGCCGTAAAAATATTCCATTCGAGTTGATTTATTCCGCAGTCACGAACGTATAGACTTCGTACTTGTCCTGCAATTCTTCTAAGGATGCGTTTCCGCCATATTCAGGCCTCATGAAAAACAGTTGCTTGAATGTCATTTTGACTTTTGCTCCTGTAACGGCTATTTCTGGCGTAATGGTCGCTTCTTCGTATTGTCTTTCCGGTATGCATGCGGTATTTGTGGTGACCTTGAGGTGTAGTGCGCTTCCGTTGAGTTCCCATTTGCCGTAGGTCTTGGGGAGGTCGCAGCCCGCCTTGCTGAGGCTGGAATGCGTAAATTCAAATGTTTTTACGTTCTTTTCGTCGATATAGAACTTGAGCGTTGCCGGGTTTGAGGTCAGGTCGTAGTTAGGGTCTATAATATAGACGATATCGTTACCGACGGCTGTTGCTCCTGTTGGACCGTTGACGCTCCAAGTGCCCAAGAGACAATCACTTGTGAGTCCTGCGGCGCATTGTTCTGCCTTGGTCGACGGGGTGGATGTCGTTTCGTCACCGCAGGCGGTGATGAGTGTTGCTGCGATGGCGAGCATTGCCAAAATTTTTATTGTCATAGAAATCCTCGTTTTTCTGTTCTGAATATAAATAAAAAAAGGGATTTCATACAGCTATAGCATGTTTTTTCAAAGATTTAACATAAAATGGAGTGAAAAAAAATATATTAAGAGATAGTTGTTGGTTGGGGCTTATTTTGAGCCCTGAAGGAGTGTAAAGATGAAAGTCTCGCATTTTGTGAGCTTGTTTTTCGGTTTGGGGCTTGCCGTTTCTACGATTTCTGCTGCTCCGGATCCTAACTTCCATATTTATCTCGCATTTGGTCAGTCCAATATGGAAGGCCAGGGCGATATCGGGTCGCAGGATAAGAACGTTGATGCGCGGTTCCAGGTTCTCTGGGCTGCAAATAATGGTTCTTGCTCTGGAAAAACCAAGGGTAAATGGGCTACGGCTGTGCCTCCTTTGGCTCATTGCCAGGGCGCAAAACTCGGACCTACGGACTACTTTGGCCGCACTATGGTTGAAAAAACGGATCCCCAGATTAAGGTGGGTGTGATTGTAGTGGCTGTTGCCGGGTGCAGTATCCAGTTGTTCGATAAGAATGGTTACGCGAATTATGCTAGATCGCAGCAAAGCTGGATGACGCAGCGTATCAACGATTATGGCGGAAACCCTTACGGACGCTTAATTGAAATGGCTAAAGCAGCGCAAGCAGACGGTGTCATCAAGGGCATTATATTCCACCAAGGTGAAACCGATGCTGGAGATGGTAACTGGCCAAGCAAGGTGAAAGGTGTTTATGACAACATCATCAAGGATTTGGGCCTTGGAAACGATATCCCGTTCCTTGCGGGCGAAGTGTTGCGTAGCGGTTCCAGTGCCGGTGCGAACAACAACATCGCGAAACTTCCGCAGCAGTCCAAGAACTTCTATGTAGTTTCTTCTCAGGGCTTTAACCAGGCTCTTGGCGATGGTCAGAACGTCCACTTCACTTCGCAGGAATACCGCGATTTCGGCAAACGCTATGCCGAAAAGATGATAGAAGTTCTGGGTGACAAAATCAAGCCGGCGGCGTCTGCAACTGAATCGAGCAGTAGCGTGGCCCCTGCAAGTTCATCTGCTGCGGCGCCGAAGTCGTCTGCAGCAGTTCCTGCATCGTCCGGGAGCGTGGCCAGCAGTTCGTCACACTCGCACCACAGGAGTAGCAACAGTCATAATCCCG
>JAEEGK010016514.1_pt1 | contig 16215 bp, 18 predicted proteins | sample 8958771 | NCBI WGS metagenome assembly JAEEGK01 (sample SAMN16246547, study PRJNA631951) | gut metagenome | biome: gut microbiome; feature: rumen; material: SC-attached | host: Bos | place: Iran: Karaj | collected 2018-10
TCGTAGAAAGTAGGAAAGGTGGTACCTTCGTATCGATGCCAAGTTTCAAGACGAAGACTGTTGATGAAGAAGGAAATCTGATTTATAAGGATATAGCATTTCCTGTAACTAAAGAGTTTCGAGAAGAGCTTTTTTCGAAGATTAAGGAAAGTTATGAGTCCGGGGAGGTGGTTGAGTTTGAGTGGTAAAAATGTAAAAGCGCGTAAGAAAAGCGAGATGATGGCAGAAGTTTTTACAATCTTGATGGAAGCCTATATTAAGCAAATCGGAGTTGTAGCTTCTAGCCAGAAACTTACCATCACCATGAAAAGCTACAACCGCTATATTGATTTCCAGGGCTACAAGGAATGCTTTAATCTCTGCCTCTACAAGAGTGGAGATATCGACCTTAAGATGAAAGAGTTTTGCCATGGAGACTATTTGGAACGCATCTATGCTTACACGGACAACTGCATCGAGCAGGATGCGTTTCTTGATGAACTGAAAAATGGTCTTGCTGACAAAATCATGGAAGTAGGAAGCGGCAATTTGGTGGATTATCATTCCTTCATGGATCTGCTTCATGGGGATAGGCACTTTATTGATTCCTATAATTACTTCAAGTATGAATGCAGGAGCGACTGTTAAATAATTGAAGCTGCTGTCTTCTATTACGCGAAACTCAGTTCTTCGAAGATCAGGTTTTACATGCTTGAAGTCCCAAGAATGCCAAGCCCATATCGGATATGTGACATCTTCAGGCATAGGTCCAATTCTTTTTGCCATTTGTTCATTCATCCAATCATAGGCTTTTTTAAATGATTCGCAGGCGAGAGAATATGGGGATTTACTGATATCACATACATAGTATCCGTTTTTTCTGATAATCTCATCAACCGCAAGAGGTTGTATTGTCCATAAACGCATTTAAAACTATCTCTTTTTTATATATAATATCATTTTTACAAAAATATGTGGGAGATAGTCCGTTGGAAAGATATAATGTATGCTTTGGCTCAATTTACATGAAAATCTAAGCGCAATATTAAGGGGGCAAATTAGAGATGCTGAAAGAAATACAAACATACAGGAACTTGATCTGATTAACCATACAGTGAACGTGATTCTAAGTTGTTGTACTCCTTGACTTTTCTAAAGGAATAAAGAATTGAAAAGTTTACACAAATTTTAATGTTATGCTTAAGTGCAAAGCATATAATAGATGTTGTAAGACCTTGAAAAGGAACGGAAAATGGAAGGTTGTATACAAAATAATTTTTTCTAAAAAGGACAAATATTGTCCAATCTAATAGATATACTGTGACCATCAATAGACAAAACCGGAGGGATATATGGCTAAGGGAAAAGAGGTTAAAAGTAACCGGGCTTTATCTATATATTCGCGACTTATGAATGGCAGAATTATTTATAAGTCAGAAGAGGCTGTCAGGTTCGGAGTCTCCGAAAAGACTATTCAGCGAGATATTGAGCTGATTAGAGACTTTTTGGATGAGCAGTCGGTTACAGATGGAATTCCCAACAATTTGATTTATGACCATATAAAAAAGGGATATATGACAGAACGCGCAGATGATTCTTGTTTTACGAATGATGAGATACTTGCGACATGTAAGATCTTGCTTTCAAGCAGAGCGTTTCCTAAGCGTGAAATGAATATCATATTGGATAAAATGATCGCTTGCTGTGTTCCGGTAAGCAATCAGAAAATTATTTCAGATTTGATGTTGAACGAAAGGTATCATTATGTAGAACTTACTCATAAGCAGAAGGTTCTTGATAAGATGATGATTCTTGGAAATGCGATTGAGTTCCAGTATATCATCGAGTTTCAGTATAAGGGGGTAATGGGATCTACAGATAAGCATAGGGAGGTTGAACCTTTGGCCATTATGTTCTCGGAGTTCTATTTCTATCTGGCGGGAAGGATTAGAAATATAGACGCTGAGACAGAGTTTGATAATCCCAATGATGCTTATCCAACAATCTACAGAATAGATAGAATCAAGAATTTGATTGTAACTAAAGAGCATTTTTCGAAGCCTTACAGAAGCAGATTTGAAGAAGGTGAATATAGAAAACGTATTCAGTTTATGTATGGCGGTAAGCTCAGAAAAATCAGATTTAGGTATAAAGGATATTCAGTGGATGCAGTATTAGATAGGCTTCCAACTGCGAAAATATTGAGTGAGGAAGATGGCATATACCGTATAGAAGCAGAAGTATTTGGCGATGGCATTGATATGTGGCTCAGAAGTCAGGGAGACAATATAGAGCTGGAGTAATATAGGCATTTAAGAGACCCTGCATTATAAATTGCAAGAAATTGGCTGTTTCAATGAGCAAAGCAGGAGGAAATAACATGGCATATTACGTAGAGGCGTATAGACATAGCTTGGATCAGAGAGCATTTGATGCGCTCAATACATTTCCTAAGTTTGTAAAACTATGCGAAGCATTTAACGCTAATTATAGCGAAATAATTGCAAAGATAGGAAATATGGAGCATTTGATAAGACTTAATGAGAATCAGATGCCGGAGGTATATGCTGTTCTGCCACCGATATGTGAAAAGCTAGGGATAGAAGTGCCTGAGCTTTATTATGAGAAGTCGAAGGAATTAAACGCATGGACCGGAGGAACTGCAAAACCATATATCATTGTTACATCTAAGCTGGTCGATAAGCTTTCAAAAGAGCAGTTGGCCAGTGTTATAGCTCATGAATGCGGACATATTGCATGTAAACATAATCTGTATCATTCAATGGCAGGATATCTTATCAATGGTATAGATAATAGTCCATTGGCATCTTTTCCCGGAGTCAGGAGATATCTTACGCCAACAATGGTAAAGGCATTATTATTCTGGGACAGATGTAGTGAGCTATCAGCAGACAGAGCGGCTGTTCTTTGTGATGGTAATGCTGATGTGTTTATTGGTTCGCTTCTTAAAGTTCATGGATATGGTGAGGATATCAACAAGGACGAATTTATAAAACAGGCTCTTGATTTGAAAGAGTTTTTGAATGATTCAAAATCAACCAAAGCGCTTGATCAGTTGCTAAATCAATGGAATTCGCATCCGAGCATGGCAACAAGGGCTTATGAGTGCTATGACTTTGCTAATTCAGATTTGTATAAGCAGATTCTTGATGGTACTTACAATAAGGTTAAAGAGGAGAAAGTAGAAGAGGAAGTTGTTGCAGCTGAAGTTAATGTAGAAGCTAAGAATGGTGCAGCTTCGATGACGGGGCTGTCTGATAACTTTAATCTTGATGCAGAGCTTGAAAGAGTAAATAAGGAACTGGAAAGATACACATGTGACGCAGACAAAGTTGATTATGCTTTAGCGGTAATTAGTGGTATCTATTCAGGTATTATAGATGCTCTGTTTGTGGGCGAATGTACTGTTACATCGGAAGGATTGGGACTTAATCATAAACAGGTGAATGAGTTCATTCAGAATTATGCAGACGCCAGGGGGATTGGAAAAGACAGATTAAAAGATGCTATTTCAGAGCTGGAGAAGACATTTAAGGTGGCACAGGATAATGTCTGGAAGGGCGCAGGCATTGGCGTATCAGCAAAGAATCATCATCTTGCAGATCTTGCACATCACCCCACACCTATAGGATTGATGGCTTCAATAGTTGTGCAGTTCTTGAGAATTGGAACGTTCGTGAATAAAGAGGGAGAATGGCATTTTATCCCTGTAAAAACTAACTTTAAAGACATAATAGAGGTGCTTGGTCCTGCAATACTTACAGGAATTTTGAATTGGCTTGTGTGCCTTGCAGAGAAGACTTATGAAGAAGAGACCGGAAAGGAAGTGCCAAAGGCATTAAGCAGACTGGTTCATATTGTTGCATCAACACCAATACTTATTGAGGTTGCTAAGTGTGCTGATAATTGGTTTGGTCATCTTGTAAGCGATATGGGCGGATCAAAGAATACAGCCGGTGGTGGAATGGGAATACCGGGGATTTTTGTATCTCTTTTATATGAGATGGCTAGTCTGCCGGTATTAAAGGATACAGGGCTTCCGGCATTTGTCGATGATCTGTATGTGAATCGGAAAATAGATTTCAGACACGAACTGTCAATTTATAAAAACATAGGAAAGCAGGCTATTCCGGTGGCTTTTAATGAAATATATGTCAGACTTGGATATTTCATAAGTCATCTGGCAATAGAAATTTCTGATTATGGTATTAAGGGTGTTCATTGGGATAAGGTTGTTCCATTTGGTAACAGAACAATAAATAGAATGATGATGATTGCCAGCATGACATTTAATGTTGCAGATACTGCGGACGCGGCAGTTCATGCTGCTATAGAATCATGTGGTAACTGGGTATTGTTCTCGGGAATATTTGTTACCAGATTTAATTATGTTGGAGCCGGAAGAGCTGCTATAGCAATCGTAAAAGAGATTACTAATGAAAAGAAAGAAGCAGAGCTGATTCATCAGAAGCTTATTTTGACAGAGGCTAAAACAGCAGGAGTCATTCAGATGATGAATGAATATAGAGAAGAGCTGGAGCAAAAGGTTTCTGATTATCTGGCAGAGGATCTTGAAGTATTCCTTACAGGATTCGATTATATGAAGCAAGGGATAAATACAGGAGATTCTGGCCTTGTAATTAAAGGAAATGTTGTAATACAAAGAGTTTTGGGAAGGAAGCCACAGTTTACTAATCAAAAAGAATTTGATGATCTGATGAAATCAGATGAAGCGATTATCTTATAGGAGAGGGATTTATATGGATAAGAAAGAGCTGGGCGGAATGCTCAAAGGTAAGCTTCAAGAAGCTACAGATGCGGTAAAGAACGCGGCTAAAGATGCGAAGATTCCGGAAGTGAAAATGCCTGAAATTAAAAAGCCTGATATCAAGGTCCCTGATCAGGTAAAGAATGTTTTTAAGAAGAAGGATGAAAGTAAAGAAATTTCAATAGAAGGAACTGCTGAGGAGAAGAAGGAATATAGTAAGTCTGAAATTGAAATGGTGAAAGGAATTTCTCCGTTAAACGCAGTTAAGGTGTTCTATTACCTTATGGTAGCAGATGGAAATATTGAAAAGAGCGAGGATGAGAAATTTACACTCATCGGAAGAGAGATTGATCCTGAATTTGACGAACATAAGGAATATGTCATCAAGGTTTGTAAGGAACAGCTTGATAAGGTGATTGATAGCGAGGATTACTACGATGTTGTTCAGGATGGTATTGAAGAAGCTTTACTTGCAAAGCAGGTTTTTGATAAAGGATTAGTGCCTGTAAAGCTACTTGTGTGGGATCTTCTTATGCTTGCATATAGTGATGAAGCTTATAGTGAAGCGGAACGTAAGCTCATAAAGTATATTGTCAGAAAGGTTGATATTCCAAAGGATGTTTTCCTTGAGATGGAGAATAGCTTACTTACAGTTAAGGATCTGGAAAATGAGCTTAAATGGATAAAAAATACGGATAGACCTTATCTTACTATTGAAACTCAGGTTAAGGAAATAGAAAGACGCGAGCAGGCAGTATATGAAAGTATAAAAGCACTTATCGTTTTATAAGGGAGGTATTTATATGCCGTTACCATTATTTTTCATAGGTATAGCAGCAGTTACAGGCGGCGTAGGTGTTGGAAAGACGATTAAAGCCGGTGTAGATACATACAGTGCAAATGGAATAAATAAGCAAGCTAATGAGATAGTAGAAGAATCAACAGAGTATATCAATAGACAACGTTTGGCTTGTGGTGATTCTTTGAAGCAACTTGGTACAGAAAAAGTATTCATTCTGAATAATAGTATGACACAGTTCCTTGATACTTTTACCAAAATCAAGAATGTAGATTTTAAAGAAACAGAGGGACTTCTTGAACTTAGTAAGCTAAGGATTGACGAGCAGGATTTTGTTGAGCTCAAGCAGCTTGTAAATTTCGCAGTATCTTTAGCAGGTGGCGGTGTCGCTGGGACTGCCGGTGGAGCTTTGGCTGCATTTGGAGCATATGGAGCGGCGCAGGCTTTAGCTTGCGCTTCGACAGGCACAGCAATTGCGTCACTTAGTGGAGCTGCAGCCACCAATGCTACGTTGGCTTTTTTCGGTGGTGGATCTTTGGCAGCAGGCGGGCTTGGAATGGCAGGCGGGGCAGCAGTTCTTGGTGGATTGGTCGCAGGACCTGCACTTCTTGTTATGGGATTTGTTGCCGGAGCAGCTGCAAAAAAGAGTCTTGATCAGGCTAAGACAAACAGGCTGGAAGCAGTACAGCTTGCTGAGCAGTTAGATACTGCATCTAAGCAGTGTGAAGCTATTCGTAGACGTACTTACATGTTTCATAATCTTTTGGCAAGATTGGATTCCTACTTCTTGCCTTTCGTATACAAGATGGAAGATATTGTGAAGAATGAAGGCGATGATTACAGCCAGTACGCTGAAGACTCCAAGAAATGTATCGCTTCTTGCGTGAGCATAGCAGCCTCAATTAAAGCAGTGCTTGATACTCAGATTCTTACAGACGATGGTCTTCTAACGGATGAGTCGCATAATACTGTTGTTAATACTGAAGAGTTTATCAATAATGTTGTGATGCCGAAAATTGAAGGAAAAACGGCGTGATTATTGAGAATGAATAATATAATTAATTGCTTAAGAAAAATGCTGGGAATTACCTCTGAGATAGTAAATTGTTGCTGAAGTTTTCGATTATGACTACAAGAGAGGAATACTGCTATGAAGAAAATGTCTTTAAAAATTATAGCTTCACTTATTATTCTACTGGCAATATTTAATTCGTTTAAGACGAGCAGGACAATTGTTTGTGCAGCAGAGAAGAATGAAATGGTTCCTGGGGTTAGATATGTCTATGGTGAAAAGGCAAACTATGATTTCTCTACACCAGAAGTTTCAGAAGTGATATCAGAAGATACTTCATATGGCTCTTTTAAAATGACGGGCGAAATTGCAAGCGTTTCAACAAAGGATGGCTTGAATAGTTATGGTGTTAATGGTGGAAATGTTCGGTTTAGTTATTCATATGATGATTCTATGTTAAATGCTACTGGCGAGCAAGAGCATCTTATTGATGATAAATCAAAGAAGATTAATGACATAACTCTTAGTAGTGAAATACTGAAAGGTGCATTGATTGTACAAACTTCAAGAGATGGGAAAATATGGTATACGGTACCGAATGAAACAGAAACAAATATATTTGCTAATGATAAAGTCAGATCAGAGCCTTTTTATACTGCTACAGATACTCAGTTAATGGATGGATGTTACTACAGGATAATCATAGCATATGAGACTGAGAAAGTAATAGGAACAAATAAAGTACTATTTGTAAAAAAAGATGATAAAGAATACCACAAATATGCGGAAGTATACTCGTTTCATGTTTATGACACTACGGCAGAAAAAGTTAAAGTTCCGGAAGATGATAACCGCATGAATATGGGAAGGTTAGTAAGATGCACAGATTATGATTCATATGGTGGAGAAAAAGAAATAGATAATGAAGATCCTCATTCTGGTTGGAATATTGGATCGTTCTTTATAGGTGGTTATACAGATTCTGAGAAAGATACTCAAACAGGACAAACAGTTTTTTTGAAAAATAATGGCGATAGAATTAGTCTTTGGTTCAATTTAGAGCAAGATATAAATAAGTGCCGAAATAACGCTGATATTACAATAGTTGCTGATACTAAAGGATATGATAAGGAATTTGATGTTCCCGGTGGCGTTAATGAGACAATGGACTTTGGTAAGGGCGTTCTTATGGTTAGGCAAAAATATAAGGACAACACGTACTCGAAGCCACAGATTTATACTAACTTTTTAGAGGCAGGTGCTTCACCGGATGCTAACACAAAAGTAGATTTATTTGAAGAAGGCGATTATGAGGTTGCTTTGGATTATGCTGTAAAATATAACAAAACAAAATTATTTGGAAAAGCTATAGCTCCTCAGACAAATCATTATAGAATTTCATTTGCATTTGAAGTTCGAAACGGAAATACTCTTGTATTTTTGAAAGATACAAAGTCCGGATCAGATTTATCAAATGGTTCCATAACGGAAAATGGTTTTACTATTGATCTGGCAAATTCCCAGTATTTAAAGGTTCATGTTAAACGAGAAGTTTTAAAAGATGGATTTAATGGCTTGACAGAAGATACAAAATTTAATAGTAGCGCTACTAATGGAGATACTTTTACAAAAGAGGGTGTCTATACAATTACCGTATCAAATCAATATAATAATGCTTCTACAGAAAAGCGAGTATATGTTGGCAAGGATAATTTACTCAAGGCTTATATGGTTACAGGAATGTCTATTTCAGAGATTCAAGATCAGATAGCGCTTGGGGCAACAATAAAGGATGATGGTACTTTGATACCACCGCCCGAACTTGAGCCGGAAACAGAAGAAGTTTTAGAGCAGACTATGAGTGCAGAAGGAAAGGTGACGGATGATGCTGTTACGTCAGACTCGACAAGTAATGATGCAAAAGAAAACACGGCATCTGCACTGGTAAGCGACGAGGAAGTGGAAGAAACAAAATCTGCTGATAATGTTGATGAAACAAAGCCAGGCGGAGTTAAAGAATCCGCTTTACCGATAGTGTTTATTTCAATAGTGGTTGTTTTGATTATTTTTGTGTTGTTTAAGGGGAAGAAATTATCTTTTTTAATAAACAAAAATGAATCGGGAACAAAGGAAGAAAACGATAGTAGCATTGTGGCTGTTAGTCAGAATGATAAGGAGGATAAAGAATAATGAGAAAGTCTATTTCCATTATCTTGAGCATAGTAATAGTCCTAATCGGTTGTTCCTCACCTGCTTATAAAGATGGTGTATATTCTTCTGTAAATGCATCCATAGAATCTTCTGAAGTTGACAATGATATTGAAGTAGAGGAAATGGCTACTACGGAAGAAACTACTACTTTGTCAGAAGTTAAGGTATCTTCTTCGAATGATCTATCATTTTCGGGACTTGATGATAAAGAATTACTGAATTATGTTGAAAACACTGTCTATTCTGAATTGGTGAATGGGCTTAATAGTGATGAGTATTTTGTAGAAAATGTTGAAGCAACATACATTTCTGAGGAGTATATAGAAGAGTTAGCGTATAATACTCAGGCTAATATTTATTTTAGTTATACGCTAGATGAACTAAATAAATTATTTAACGGTTCGCGTTATATTTTTACTATAGATAAAAACGGTAAGACAGTTGTTCAGAAAATGGAGACTTTTTATGACGATTCTACCCAAACGATGCTTGAAAATGCAGCTGTGGGTGGAGGGGTTATTCTTATCTGTGTTACAGTTTCAGTTGTGTCAGGAGGTCTTGGTGCACCAGCAGTAAGCATGATATTTGCGGCTGGAGCTAAGACTGGAACATCATTTGCTCTTTCTTCATCGTTTTTAGGTGGAGTAGCTTCCGCGATAACAACAGGATATCAGACGTCAGATTTTGAACAAGCGCTCGAACAAGGCATGTATGCAGCTGGTGAAGGCTTTAAATGGGGAGCGATTGCAGGGACTATTGTTGGCGGGACGAGTGAAGGTGTTGCGCTTTATGGAGCTGCAAAGCAGACAAACTTTACAATTAATCAGTATGCAAAGATTCAACAAGAAACAGGGTATCCATTAGATGTAATAAAAGAGTTTCATAATATGAAGGAGTATCAAGTTTTTAAAGACGCGAATTTAAAGTCAACGATGGTTGGTAATAAATCTGCTTTGGTAAAAACAGATATTGATTTGATGAAGGTGGACGCTAAGGGGAGAACAAATCTTGAGAGGATGAGCAATGGGCTTGCTCCGTTGGATTCAGAAGGCTCTTCTTATGAATTGCACCATGTTGGCCAGAGGAGAGAGGGAACATTGGCGATTTTATCAAAACATGAACATGATCATCCTGCGTTGCATGGTTTTCTTGAAAGAACTGAAGCTCATGCAGCGGGCACAAATTGGGATGCTGAAAGGCAAGCATTCTGGAAAGCTTATGCAGAGATGCTTGGATGATGGGGGATATGCTTTATGAGCAAAAAAATAGATAAAGCAATAGCATTTATTGCAAAAGAACTTTCGGAAAGTTCATGGTATAAAGAGGAAGAAGAAAAAGAAGAACGAGCAGATGAGGCTGAAGCAGCAGTTCGGGCCAGTTATGCCATAAATTTCGGATTGGGGTGTATTTTAATGTCTATAGGCTTATTGATTGCGCTTGTAGGACTGACAATATTTGGAATGAATCATAGAGAGGGGATTGCTGGATTTAAAAGATGGATTATGATTGCGTCGATTTTAGTCGGAGGAATTTTAGGATGTATTGGCTTTTTGCTAATGCTTCATGTGGGAACCTTGATAATGCTTGCTGGAATAGCAACTATACCTACAGGAATTTTCTTGTTTTATAAAGGCTTTATTACTTCGTGGAAAGTGATGGTAATTCTTATAGGAATAGCTGCATTAATCATATTTTTTGGAGCAGTTATTCGTGGTTCAACAGAAAGCGAAGTCAGAGATGCTAGGCGAGAGGCACGTAAATAATTTTATTAATGGAGACGCGTTATATGGATAAGAATAAATTACCTAAGTTTAAATACCATCCCAATGTTTATGAATGTGGAGAAGTAAAGTTTAGCAAGGGCGTTTGTAATTGTTGCGGCAAGGAAGTAAACGCTTATGTTCAAAATATGTATACAAGGGCGCATGTAGACTGTATCTGCATGGATTGTGTCGCAAGTGGCAAAGCGGCTGAAAAGTTTGATGGCTCTTTTATTCAGGACGCAGATCCGATAGATAATGAAGCTGCTACAGAAGAATTATTTTGCAGGACTCCGGGATATTTGAGTTGGCAAGGTGAAAACTGGGCGGCTTGTTGCAATGATTATTGCAAATATATTGGTACGGTAGGGACAAAAGAATTGGAAGAACTTGGCATTGCGGATGATCTTTTTGAAGCAGACGGCTCTTTTGATGGATATGATAATGCACGTGAGTATCTGGTAAAAGATGGGAGTCTTTGTGGTTACTTGTTCCAGTGTTTACATTGCGGAAAATACTATTTGCGAATAGATGCGGATTAAACAATATAGAGATAGAGCGGGCAAGCGCTTTTATATCGCAATCCTCCACTTACTGTTATGTGTCTCAAAATACAATCGTACCTTCCGCTTGTAATCAAGCACGACAACAATACATTCAAAAACAAATGTGGAGTAAGAAACATAGAGCCCGTCCGGAGTAGTATAAGGCCCCGGATGGGTAATTGTTCTATAACCTTTTATCGTATAATTTTCATATTGGCCATCTTCGTTCATCAGCCGGAAGCGGAGGGGAATCACTTCGCCGTTCGACTTGTGCTGGCAGATGACGTCTACAGTATCAATCACTCTACTCATAATATATAACCTCAATTAAAAAGAACTAATGTTTGGGTATAAATATAATATACCTTTGAAACAGATGTTTCAATAAAGTTTTAATAAAAAATCACCTTACTACAGTCAAGTAAATCCTCGATTCAGTTAGGTTAAATGCAGTAAGTTATTACTCTACAATAATTATGTAGTACTTCGTGGGGATTGGAGGTTTTTTTACCACAATGGATGTTACTGCTAAATGGCTGATTGATAGGATTGATAATCTACGTGGCGAAAAGAATATGTCAGAATACAGGCTGTGTGAGCTGTCCGGAGTAACTACTTCGACTATGTCCGCGATGCGAAGACGAACCAGCATGCCACAGATTCAAACAATACAAAAGATATGTGATGTGTTTGGAATATCTTTGAGCGATTTTTTTAAACCGACTGCGGAGCCAAAAAGTGGCATGTATTTATCTGATAAAGAAATGGAAATAGTCACATATTTACGTAATATGACGGAGGCAGATTTTATCTTGGTGCTTACGTATGCCAAGGCGCTTAGTGATGCATATAGTAGTAGGGAAAAATAGATATCATAATGCGGAGGGAGGTTTGGTTATGGCAACTATATCCCGAAATGAGCAGCGCATTAACAATTTATGTATTAGTAACGGATTTGAACCTAAGGATGTATGCGATCTGACGAAGCTCTTGTTGGAACACTATCGGAGCGGCTTTGAGATACCACAGCTGTTTAAGGTTGATCTGGACAGTGATGGGATCCGTGATCAAAAGATATCGATGCGAAGGGATTTTTTGGAGGCAATGAGATTACCTTTAAAAGAATCTACTGAGTATCTTGACAGGATATTCCAAAATCTCAGGGATTGTACCTGGATGCGGTCGGTAATTGATATGGTACTGGAAAAGATTGCAGGTGGAACATGCGAGGGCAATCTCTATAAGCGGATTATTGAGAATTACTATCTGAATTCGGAATCTATATCAAATGAGGAGATGGCGCGAGCGGAGAATCTTTCTACCGCGTCTATAGAACGTAAGAAGAGAGAGGCTATCAAGTATCTGGGAATCAGCATGTACATATACGCATGTTGCAGAGAACAAGAAGAAAGGGACCAATATGACAGAGCAAGGTGAGCTTTAGAGCTGCTGTTTTGCATTTATATGTGAGACAGTAGCTCTTTTTTTATATGCTTAAAAAGTATTTGATGGATTGCTGATGGTTATTTGATGGTTTTAGTACATTAAATTGATAACAAGTTGATGGAATAAAAAGTAAAATGTGGTGTTATTATATTACGCGACAAGGTTTAAAACCTATCTTTTGAGGGGGAGCAGTAATTTCAAAAGAGGGGGTATAGGTCTTGGAACATGTAGAAGAGAAAATGATCTATGTCTGTTGTCCTGTCTGTGGGCGATTGCTGTTCAAAGGTGAGAGTTTCTCAGGTGTTGAAGCAATGTGCCCAAAATGCGGGGCGAAAATCAAGGCAGAAAGACAGCGGATTTATATTCGTATTTCGTTCGAATCTAAAGAAGCTGTATAGTTGTTACAATTAAATATTTGAGTTATCCGTATCGGCATCGGATCCGGCTGTGAATCGGAATGGTTGCGGCGGGTAGCAAGAGTTTGTTAGCGGCTATGAACGACATAGAATCGTTGAAAGGCGGAGCAAAACAGAAAGAAGTATCTAGTGATAGATATTCTGTTTTGCTTCGTCTTTTTCTTTTGCTCATATCACAGGCTTCTTTCTGTTGCTCTGAGTGTGAACGCAGGTGCATAAGTGGGAGACCTATGTTGGGCGCTATCCATGACTTTCGTTTTTTGGAACTTATGAATTTTCAAAAACGGAGGTCAGAAATGAATAATAGAAAAGATGGACGCCCTTCAATAGCAAGGGAATTAAATAAGAGTCAGGATTTATATAAGTTGTACAGTTTGGAGAAGCATTATCCCGGAATCGAGGGAGATGCAAAATGGGCGATAGCTACAGATCTGTCCCGTGAGGAGCTGGAGGCGTGCGATGGATTTGAACTTAATCTCTTTAAGCCATATATCATCATAACGCCTGAGCAGGGAGAGGTATTTGCGGAGTATGAGCGTTTGGAAAAGAAGCTCCAGATGCAGGATTACCGCCACACAGATATGAATGCCTATGAAGAAGGCATGGAGGTGAATAGGAAGGCTATGGATTACCTTAGAGGCGTGCCAAAAGCCATTGATCCGGAAGAAGCGATAAATGCTTATGTTCTTCGCGTTGCGATAAATCAGCTGCCGGATAAGCTTCAAAGGAGGCTACGAATGTTCTTTTTCCATGGCTTCAGCGAGAAGGAGATTGCGGATATTGAGGGCGTGTCTCAACCGGCGGTGCATTATTCTTTGCAGTCGGCAATAAGACAGATGAGGTATGTGTTGGATATTTAATAAAAAAGATTGTGGCGATGCAGCTATATACGGTTGTATCGCTATTTCTTTATGATTTTCCGTGCTTGCTGCCGTATATTTATGCGTGATAAAATATTACTAAAATGTTACAAAAGATTAAATATAAGGAAATGTAAATACATGGCAGAAGATAAGGTATTCATGGACACAAATGTGTTCACGGGGATAGTAAATGATATAAAAATGCAGCTGACCATTTGGTGCTTTCTGATAGCGCACTTAATAGTTCGGACTGTCTTGAGGAATTTCCCGCCGGAGTATTCTGATTAAGTGGAGGAAAAAATAAAGATGTTAGATGATATCAATAAAAAAATAATAGAGACTGATTATTGTGATAAGGAAGTATTGGGCTTTTGTAGTGATTTTTTTGGTGATGAGATTAGTATTTTTATCGATATCGATGGAGAAAAATGTTGGAAAATAAGCTTTTTGATGTGTTCGCATGTTCAATACAATACTGATGCAGCTTGGGGATGGAGAAAAAAAGGTAATTTAGTAAGAAATATGAATAAGCAGCAGCTTGGTTATTATTGCCAAGAGCTTTCTGTTGCAGAAAACTCAGAAGTGGAAGGCTTTTATGATGTGTACTTTGATTTATCAATATTAACCGGCAATATAACTTGTAAAGATATTATTGTAGAACAAATACCTCTTGAACAGGTAAATAGATTTTGGGAAACAAATTAGATCACACATGAGTAATTAGTCGCGGCTTTGGAGAAAAGCATACAAGGATGATGACTGGATTAGTTATTGATAAAGGCGAGAATTATTACACAGATATAAAAAAATATACTATTGGGATATTTATCTGCATATTATTATAAAAGCAAGCTTCTGCATGGACAATCGGAGCCAATATATAGGAAGAATTCTTATTATGATAAAAATGAATAAACTTATGCAAGAAGAACTTTTAAAAATCAAAGATATCGATAATACTTTTGATTTTACTGGTAAACTGTCAGTAATTAATCCTGAAATGTATAAGGTACATGATTGTGTCCTCATGAGAATTAATGATAAGCCCAAAGTCTCAGAAGAAACAATTGAAGCAGCTATGAAATATAAAGACTTTAATTATGATTATGAACATAGTGAATTTCTTATTGGGAGCTATTTTGAAGGAATAACATATGAACAAAGTTTAAGATTAGGACTTGATATTGTTGAATTGTGGGGGTATAAATTACATGCTTTATTCCCTGAAGATGAATTTCATATCATAATGTCTGTTGATATTGAAAGTGAATATGATAATAGGGTTATGCTTCGCTACTATAAATATAGAGGTGAAGATGGTTTCCACTATGATTTAGATGAGTTAGATAAATTTGTATTTGATGCAATCTTGGTTAATGTTGTCGAAGCAGATGAAAATTATGACGATGAAGACGAGGAAATTGAAGACTACGAAGATAATGAAGAAGAATCTGAAAATGAAATGTGAAAACATGTTTTTTTATTACAGATCAAAGGTAATGTCATTCATAGAGATTTTGATGCTGTAAGAATTCCATCGGGACAAATAATTAATAAGGGACATTAGAAGGGGAAGTGTTATGTATTATAATGAACTAGCACAAATAATTGAAAAAATATTGAATGGTGATTATGAAAAGCAGGCACTAGAAGTGTATTTGGAAGAAACATTTGATTTTGGAAGAATATATGATTCGGATGATGAATTGCTAACGGATGCTTTTTTTACCATAAAACATTATTTATGTGGCGAAGATGAAGTAACAAAAAAAGAATGGCTATATTTGGAGAATTGTCTGATGGGAAAATGCCTGTATAACATGGAAGAAAAAATGCGTGTTATAACAGAGAATTAATTACAGCAGAGATGAACTAATCAAAGTAACAATATTTATGTGTCATACTTCTGTTTGGACAATTAGATCCGATTCTCGAAAGATTGCTATTTTTAGTTCTTTTACATTGTACAAATAAAAAAATAGACTATTATTTGGATATAAATGGTAATCCTGTAGGTAAAGGTTCAAGGGCATCGCATATTGTTATTAAAGGAGAAGGATAAGAAATGCTGGTTAAGGAATTGATTGAGAAAATTAATTTTAATGATAGTTGCGTAAATGGATTGGTTTATACTGATGGAATAGTTAAATTGGATATTGATTTATGTATGTGGAAGCAAGCTGGCTATCAAGAAGGAACCCCAGAACTAAAAAATGTCGTTTTGTGTTTTTTGGATATTACAAATTATAATTGGGATTCGGATAAAAAAGAAAATGAGATAGATTATGATTCAATTATAGATATTGCTTTTGAAGAGGGGGTAGTAAAGATAGTGCTAGAGGATGACGATGTTTCTGTGCTGACATTTATGTGTAGAGAGGTCTCTATTGAAAGC